>Ga0214164_1000246_pt1 | contig 37899 bp, 31 predicted proteins | sample TroBogepilimnion_13_FD_153003 | JGI IMG/M metagenome (GOLD analysis project Ga0214164, IMG submission 153003) | Freshwater microbial communities from Trout Bog Lake, WI - Practice 03JUN2009 epilimnion v4 | ecosystem: Environmental > Aquatic > Freshwater > Lake > Epilimnion/Euphotic zone ...
TCGCTGGCAGCTGCGTGTTGCCGTAAATTTCACTGCGCAGGAAAAATTTCACGCCGCGCGCCTTCAATTTTTGGCTGATGTCCTTGGTGCGCTCAAAATGGCGCGGCACTAAAACCAAAAATAATTTCGGAAATTTCGTCCGCAACCGGCTGACAATATCCGTCAGCATAACTTCCTCGCCGTCGTGCGTGCTGCCGGCCACGAGAACTAGTGCGTCATCCGGCACGCCGATTTGGCGGAGCAATCCGCGCACATCGAGCGTGCTGCGTTCGGTGAGTTTCGCCGCGTCAAACTTGAGGTTGCCGACGACACGCACCGCGCGTGTGCGACATCCGACCGCGCGCAGACGCCCCGCATCTTCTTCACTCTGGCAGCCAACGCCGGTAAAAGAACGGAATAGCGGGCGGAACAAAAATTTGAATTTTTTATAGCGCGGATACGAACGGTCGGAGAGGCGCGCGTTCGCGAGAAAAACCGGAATGCCCAGGTCGCGCGCGCGCCAGAGAAAGTTCGGCCAAATTTCCGCCTCAACGAGAATGATGGCTTCGGGATTGATGGTCGCCAGTGCGCGTCGGACATATTTACGGCGATCCACCGGATAATAAATTTTGCTGACGCGCGTCGGCAGTTTGCGGCGCAGTTCCGCCATGCCGGTGGTCGTGGTGCAGGAGACGACGATTTTTACATTCGGAATGCGCGGTTCGAGCGCGGCGATAATTTGCGTGCAGAGATTCACTTCGCCCACACTGACCGCGTGAATCCAGATGACGTGTCGGTTGGTGAGCGCCTGTTTGAGCGAATGATCGTAATTCGCAAAGCGCTGGCTGAAACCGGTGCGCCAGCCGCCGCGCCGCCGCATTCGCCAGAAATAATACGGCGAGGCCAGCACGAAAAAAATCAGGAACAGGATGTTGTAAAGTGCGCGCACGATGAATTCCCTAAAACCAATGGGCGTTGGTGAGACGGCCAGCGCGGAAAATTGTTTCAAAATCACCGCCGCAATTCAACCCCGGAAAAAAATCAGCCAGACGATAATTAAAACCGGCAGCAGAAACGGCAGGGAAAATTTCAAGATGAAGTTGATGAAGGACGGCATGCGCACGTTGCTTTGTTCGGCGATGGCCTTGACCATGAAGTTCGGGCCGTTGCCGATGTAGGTGGCCGCGCCAAAAAAAACCGCGCCGATGCTGATGGCGAGCACGTGATGTGCGTGCGTGGCGAGCAGATTATGAATGTCTTCCGCACCAACTGTTCCATGCAGGGCGCGTAAAAATCCAAGGTAAGTCGGCGCATTATCCAGTGCGCTCGAAAGGACGCCCGTGCCCCAATAAAAAATTCCCGGCGCGGGATTTTGACCAAGCAGCGCGGAACTGCCGCGATCCAGCCACGCGAGCGCAGGCATCATCGTTGTAAAAATTCCGGCGAACAAAACGGCCACTTCTTGAATCGGGTGAAAATTAAAATCGTTCGCCGTGTGCACGGATTTTTTCGTGGTGAAATACGATCCGACGGCTGCCGCCAGCATCAGGATTTCGCGCAGGAACAAAGGTTTTTCCACGAATACCGCCACGAGAATGACGGTGAGGAAAAATAGATTTGGCAGGCCTTCGACGCTCCAATTTTCGTGAGCGGCTTCTTTTTCACGCACGTCGCGTGGTGCGCTTAGGAAATTTTTTCGGTCGATGAAATAGAAAATTCCAAGCAGCAACCCAACTCCGAGCAGCCACATCGGCCAGCAATTTTGCGCGACCCACCAGAACGGAATGCCTTGCAGAAAACCAAGGAACAACGGCGGATCGCCGATGGGCGTGAGGCAGCCGCCGACGTTCGCCACGATGAAAATGAAAAACACGATGTGATGCGCTGTGATGCGGTATTTATTCATCCGAATCCACGGACGAATGAGCAGCATCGCCGCGCCGGTCGTGCCTAAAATATTTGCTAGCAGCGCGCCGACGAGTAGAAAAATTACATTCTTGAGCGGTGTGGATTCACCTTGGACGCCGATGTGAATGCCGCCCGCGACGACATACAGCGAGCCGACGAGCGCGATGAAACTAATATATTCATGCGCCGCTTCGCCGAGGCTGTGCGTATCGTGCAACGCAAAAAAATAATAACCCGCCGTGACTGCGCCGAGGCCGAGTGCGACCTTGGCGTAGTGTCGCAACCACCAGTGCGGCGCAAAAATGGGCGTGAGCGCCATCGCGCCGAGCAAGAGCGCGAAGGGCAGCATCAAAATGAAATCGCCAATCGTCATCTGAAAATTTTCACGGACGGGCACCAGCCCGTCAACTTAAACCGGCAAATTGGATTGAAACCAGCGCGCCGATTTCGTTTCATGCCGCGCATGAATTTGCCGCGCCGTCCGGATTTTTGGCTGACCGCGTGGGGTTTGGCGCTGGTGGTCACCGCCGTGGCCGTCGGGTTGCACGTTTATTTTCTGTTTCATGCTGGCGGCCTCTGGCGCGACGAGGCGCATCTCGTCAACCTTGCCGGTTCCAGTTCGTTGCGCGCGATGTCGCATGATTCGTTTCCGGTGCTAATGCCGCTGCTGGTGCGGTTTTGGGAAATCCTCGGCGTCAGTAAAACTGATTTTGGTCTGCGTCTGCTCGGCCTATTGATTGGTCTCGGTCTGCCGGCGGCGCTGTGGCTGGCCGCGTGGAAAATTCGTCGTTCGCCGCCGCTGCCCGGTCTGGCGCTGCTCGCACTCAATGGCACGGTCATTGTTTTCGGCGACTCGTTGCGGGCGCACGGTTTGGGCAGTTTGCTGATTTTGCTCACCGCGCTGGCCGCCGTGTGGTTTCTGGGAAAAAATTCCTGGTGGTGCGCGGCGGTCTGGGCGGTGCTGGCGGTCTTGAGCGTCCAAACTCTTTTTCAAAACGCGATTTTTATCGCGGCCATCTGCCTCGGCGCATGGGCGGTCTGCGCACGGCAAAAAAATCTCCGTGCGGCGCTGCAAATTTTGTGCGTCGGCGTGACGGCGGCAATTTCCTTGCTGCCGTATTTGGCGAATTTTATTTCGCTGAATGCGGGCGCGGGTTCGCTGCGCACTGGCGTGGAGCCGGGCCGGTTGCAGGCTACGTTTGCCACGGCGTTTGGCTTTCCGATGGAGCAGTGCCGCTGGCTCTGGCCGATATATCTGCTGACGATGCTGGTGGTTGGTGTGACTGTATTTTTTTTGCGTTATAAAACTGCGGTTGAAACTTCTTCAAAAAAATTTCTTGTGCCAGTGCGCTGGACGATGCTGGTGGCAGCGCTCGCGGCGGCCACGGGTTTTTTGTGGTTCGCCGCCGCGCCGCAATGTCACTGGTGGATTTTTGTGGTGCTGGCGCTCGGCGTAGTCTGGTTGGAACAAAATTATTTTACCGAGGAAAAAAATTCCGCCAATAATAACGGCGACTTGGCGTTGTTTGGCAGCGTAACCTTGCTGGTGGCGGCCGTTGGATTCGCCGCGTTTCTTTGGTATGCCGCGCTGCCCACGGAGCCGTGGTATTTTATTCCGCTGCTCGCGCTCGCCGCCGTTTGTTTTGAAATCGGTCTGCCGGTGCGCGGTCATGTGCGGGCGGTCGTGCTGGGTTTTTCCATCGTGGTGGTGGGGTTCGCTGGCGTGGTGGTTTTTGCCGATCAAAAAGCCGTCAACTGGCGGCTGACAAATGTTGATTTGCTCTGTCCGCACCTCGCGGTGGTAGCGGCACCGGAAGATTTGGTGGTCGTGAGTCCGTGGTATTGCGGCATTCCGTTCCAACGCTATTTCAAAAGTGCAACGCCTTGGGAAACAGCACCGCCGATTTCCGATCATTCGTTGGCGCGCTACGACTTGATTTGCGAGCAGATGAAAAAATCAGGTGTGATGCAGCCGTTGATGACGCAAGCCGAAGCCACGTTGCGCGCCGGTAACCGCGTCTGGCTGGTTGGCATGATGGCTGTGCCCGCGCCCGGCGTGCCACTGCCGGCGGATTTGCCGCCGCCACCGTTGCCGCATTCCGGCTGGGCCGACCGGCCTTATACCGTGACGTGGGTCATGCAACTCAACCAATTTTTGAGTAACCACAGCCGCGAGTTCAAAATGGTTTACGAAACGCCGGTGGGAAATTTGAACTTCATGGAAAATCTTCAGCTCTACCGTGTCGAAGGTTGGCACGATTGACACGGCTTGACGCCACCGCTATTCGCTGCGAATGTTTCCGCGCTTGCCGCAGGATTCACCAGCAAAGGCGACGAGCAATTTGTTCGCTGACCTCGCAAAAATTCCCGCTGCGCAGACCTTCGCCCGGCGCTTGGAAGCTGGCGGAGCGCAGACTTTTTCCGGCATCGCCACGTCCGCCCAACCGTTTTTCGCCGCTCTGCTGCAAAAACTTTTTCCGCAACGCACCATCGTCATCGTCACGGAAAATTTGAAGGCGCAGGAAAGTTTTCAACAAGATTTAGAAACATGGCTGGGCGAATCACCCCAATTTTATCCCGCGTGGGAAATCTTGCCGCACGAAGATAAATTGCCGCACGCCGACGTCATCAGCGACCGTTTGCAGACGCTCGTTTCACTTTCCGAAAACTCAAAATCAAAAACTAAAAATTCAAAACTGATTGTCACCAGCGTCACGGCGCTGCTGCAAAAAACGTTTCCGCCGGGCGAAATTCAGGAGCGCACGCGCACGTTTGAACACGGCAGCAAAATCGCGCCGCTCGACCTGATTGAATTTTTAGAAGAACAGGGTTATGAGCCGGAGGCGCAGGTTTCGCAGCGCGGTGAAATCGCCTTGCGCGGCGGCATCGTGGACATTTTTTCGCCGACCAGTCCGTGGCCGGTGCGTTTGGATTTTTTTGGTGATGAATTGGAATCGCTGCGCGAATTTGATCCGCTCACGCAAGTCTCCCGCGGGGAAATTACGAGTGTAACTTTGCCGCCCGCCGGCGAATTGGGCATCTTGAAGCAAAGGCAAAATCAAAAACCACTGGCCACGTTGCTCGATTATTTGCCGCGCGAAACTATTTTTCTTCTGTGCGGTTCCGATTCGCTCGCCGTTCATGCGGATGGCTATGAACAGCAGGTTCCCAAGGACGATGCGTTTTTTATTTCGTGGCCGGACTTTTTGATTGAGTTGAATCGTCGCGGTCACGCCGCCGTTGAATTTTCTGAAGAAGCGGAGATTGGCGAGACTGGATTGCAATTTGAAACCCTCGACGCATTTCGTCCGCTGGCGGAACGCGCGCCGGAACCGCAGATTGCCGAGGCGCAGCGCCGCGAATTTTTCCAGCAACTGCATCGCTGGTTGCGACAGGATTTTTTCGTCCACGTTTTTTGCAACAACGAAGGCGAACGCCAGCGCTTTGAAGAAATCTGGCAGGAACATGGTTTTGGCGTCGAAGAAAAACTGGTGATTCAAATCGGTTCGCTCGCTCGCGGATTTATTTGCGACGCGGCAAAAATCGTCGTTGTCACCGATGCGGAAATTTTTGGGCGCTACAAAATCCAGCGCCCGCGCCGGCAAAAAAATTCCCACGCGCAGGCCGCACGCTCGGCGCTCGACATCGATTTCACGGATCTGGAGGAAGGCGATTTGGTCGTGCATTTGCAGCACGGCATCGGGCGTTATCGCGGTTTGAAAATGATGCCGGTGGGTAAGAGCCGCCATGCGCCGATGGGTGATAATCAGCCCGTGGATACAAACGAATGTCTTGTTGTAGAATTTGCGCCGGCCAACGACGGCGAAGAATCGCCTAAACTTTATGTGCCCGTAAGCGAGGCGCATCTCGTCAGCAAATATGTCGGCGCGGGTAAGGCGAATCCGCCGCTGAACCAGCTTGGCGGCACGCGTTGGGCAAAGGCCAAGGAGCAGACGGAACGTGCCGTGCGCGATATTGCGGCAGAAATGTTGCGCATTCAGGCGGTGCGCGAAACGCAGGCGGGTCATCCGTGCAAGCCGGACACGCAATGGCAACGCGAGTTTGAAAGTTCATTCATTTACGAGGAGACGCCGGATCAAGTCACTGCCATTGCCGCGACGAAAGCGGATCAGGAACGCGCGAAGCCGATGGATCGTTTGATCTGTGGCGATGTGGGTTTTGGCAAAACCGAAGTGGCGATTCGCGCGGCGTTCAAGTGCGTGATGGACGGAAAACAAGTTGCGATCCTCGTGCCGACGACGGTTCTCGCGCAGCAACATTTTAATAATTTTCGCGAACGCATGGCGGATTATCCGGTGCGCGTGGAATTGCTCTCGCGTTTTCGCACCAAGCGCGAGGCGAGCAAGGTGATTGAAAATCTTGCGGCGGGCGCGGTGGATATCGTCGTCGGCACGCACCGCATCGTGCAGGACGATATCGCGTTCAAAGATTTGGGACTCGTCGTGATTGATGAAGAACAACGCTTCGGCGTGTTGCACAAAGAAAAATTCAAGCGCCTGCGCACGATGGTGGATGTGCTGACGCTCAGCGCCACACCGATTCCCCGGACGCTTTATCTCGCGCTGACCGGTGCGCGTGACATGAGCACAATCCAAACGCCGCCGCATGATCGGCTGCCGGTCGAGACGATTGCCACGCCTTACGACGAACGCACCATCCGCGATGCCATCAAACGCGAACTCGCGCGCGGCGGACAGGTTTTCTTTTTGCATAATCGTGTGACGACGATTGAAGTGATGCGCACCAAACTGCAGGAACTCGTGCCGAACGCGCGCATCGTTGTCGGCCACGGCCAGATGCACGCAGATGATTTGGAAGAAGTGATGACGAAGTTTGTGAACGGCGAAGCAGACGTTTTGCTTTCGACGACGATTATCGAAAGCGGCCTCGATATTCCAAACGCAAACACCATCATAATTGATCGCGCTGATCGGTTTGGGTTGAGCCAGCTTTACCAATTGCGCGGACGCGTTGGCCGCTATAAACATCAGGCTTACGCGTATCTGTTGCTGCCACGCCACGCGCGTCTGCTCACGGATGTGCGCAAGCGCATCAGCGCGATGAAACAATACGCGACGCTCGGCAGCGGTTTTAAAATCGCGATGCGCGATTTGGAAATTCGCGGCGCGGGAAATCTTTTGGGCGCGGAGCAAAGCGGCCACATCACCGCGGTTGGGTTTGAACTTTACTGCCAGTTGCTCAAGCAAAGTGTCGCTTCGATGAAGGGCGAAAAAATCAAACCGCGCGTGGAAGTGCGCGTGGCGCTGGATTTTCTCGGCGACGCTGGCTCGTTGCCGGAAAATTACGTCACCGAGCCACATCATCGCATTGAGATTTATCGCAAACTCGCCCAGGCGAATGAAAAGCCGCTGCTGGACGCGCTGCAAAAAGAATTGCGCGATCGCTTTGGTCCGTTGCCGCCCGCGGCGGAAATGTTGCTGGCTGTGGGCGAATTAAAAATTCTCGCCAGCGAAAAAAGTGTGACCAGCATCGAGGTTGAGGAAGATAAATTAAAAATCACGCGCCAGAATAATTTCATCACGCTCGGTGGGAAATTCCCGCGTCTCACGAAAAAGGACACCAAAGGCCGGCTCAAAGAAATCAAGCGTCTGCTGTTGGCGATTTGAAAAGAGTTGAGTTTTAGTGCCATAAAAACTTAACCTATCGCTTCGGTTATGCTCAAGGTCACCAAAATCGTTTTCTGTCGTCGTGCCGTCGCTGATGTGACGGGCTTGTGCTATTTAATTACGAAAAGCTAAATTAATAATTTTTACCATGTCTATTCTAGTTACCCCCAACACGAAGGTTCTCATTCAAGGTATCACCGGCAGCTTCGGCGCCAAGCACGCGCAGCTTTCGATTGATTACGGCACACAGGTCGTCGCTGGCGTCACGCCCGGTAAAGGTGGACAATTCTTCGAGCACGGTGGAAAAAAAGTTCCGATTTTCGACACCGTTGCTGACGCCGTGAAACAATCTGGCGCGACCGCCAGCGCGGTGTTTGTTCCGCCGCCTTTTGCAGCCGACGCCATTCTCGAAGGCGCGGATGCTGGACTTGAACTCGTTGTCGCCATCACCGAAGGTATTCCGGTTCGCGACATGGTGCGGGTGAAACGCGCCATGCAGGGCAATACCAAAACGCGTCTGATCGGACCGAACTGCCCGGGTCTCGTCACGCCCGGTGAAGGGAAAGATTCGCACGGCGGCTGCCGCATCGGCATCGCGCCCGGCTACATTCACAAAAAGGGAAACATCGGCGTCGTTTCACGCAGCGGCACGTTGACCTACGAAGCCGTTTGGCAACTCACGTCGCGCGGCGTCGGTCAATCCACCTGCGTCGGCATTGGCGGCGATCCCGTGAACGGCACGTCGCATCTCGACGTCATCAAACTTTTCAATGCCGACCCGGAAACGACCGGTATCATCATGATTGGCGAAATCGGCGGCAGCGCGGAGGAAGAAGCTGCTGAATGGATCAAAGCGAATTGCAAAAAGCCTGTTGCGGGTTTCATTGCCGGTGCCACCGCACCGCCCGGACGCCGCATGGGTCACGCGGGAGCAATCGTCAGTGGCGGCAAAGGCACAGCCGAGGCAAAAATTGCCGCGTTCAAAGCCGCCGGTATCGGCATCGCTGTCACGCCGAGCGAAATGGCGGATACGCTGCTAAAGATGATGTAAAACATTTCGAGTTACGAATTGCGAATTCTGAATGGTTCGTCATTCTGGATTCGCAATTTTTTTTGAATGAACGTTGTTGATTTCATCCTGAACCTCGCGGGTTTGCTGCTGTGGCTGAACTGGCGTTCCATCCGGTTCGACCCGCTCGCAAAACGGACGCCAGCGACGTTGATGGGCACGCTGCGTCCCGCTGCGCCAAAAAAACTACGGCGCTGGCATCTGCTCGTTTTAATCGTGGGAATGCTTTTTTTCCGAGCAATATTTTATCGATGGATGTCATCGCTATGGGTTGGGACTTTGAGTTTGACAGTCACGGCTCCCCAGTTTCGCAGCAATTTGTTTCTGCTGATTTTAGTATTTTCATTTTTGAGTTTTGGACTGACGCTAGGAATTTTTTACATCGGTCTTTTATTTCTGTCGCTGCTCGCTGGACCGGAACCAATTCATGGTTTGGTAAAAATTCCTCTGGGTCGCGTGGACGGCTGGCCGCGCTGGGCCAAAATTCTTTTGCCGTTGTGCGGCACGGCGGTGGCGTGGTGGTTCGCAAGCTGGCTGTTGGTCTGGTTGAAAGTTTTGCCGCCGCCAATTTCCGTGGCGCAACGGCTGGAACAATCTTTGGTCATCGGGTTGGGCAGCTATCTCGTCTGGAAAATTCCAGCGGGCGCGATTCTCGCGCTGCACCTGCTGAACAGCTACGTTTACTTCGGCAAAAATCCGGTTTGGAAATACATCAACACGATTGCGCAAAACTTTTTGTCGCCGTTGAAAAAAATTCCACTACGCGCGGGCAAGGTGGATTTCGCGCCGGTGGCGGCAATCGGGCTAGTTTTTCTGCTGGCGGAATTTGCCGGACGTTTCCTGAATTTCCTCTACGTCCGCCTGCCGTTTTGAACGGCGTCAATTTTTTGACTTCGGCAATTTGACGGTGACCGTCGTGCCGGTTTCCTTGTGGCTGGTGAGCGCGAGCCTTCCGCCATGCAGTTCCGCAAGTTTCTTCGCAATGGCGAGACCGAGACCGAGACCTTCGCGATCCTGCATTTTTCGTTCAAACTGGACGTAGGCGTCAATGCGCCGGATATGTTCCGTGGAAAGTCCGCGTCCAAAATCGTGCACGGAAAATTCAATTTCCTCACCCACCGATTTCAGCGCGACGTGAACCGGCGAACCCGCTTCGGAAAATTTGAAGGCGTTCTGCACGAGTTCGGCCACAATTTTTTTGAAATACTCGTCGGCTATGGCCAAAGGCGCGTCGGCCAGTTCGAGCGTCAGGTCAGCCAGCCGGCCAGCCATTTCCGCCTGTGAAATCGCGGTGGGACGGACCGTGTTTGACGGTTGTGCAATTTTGGCGGAACGCAAACCAATTACGCTATCAGCATCGGTGGCAACCATTTCGAGCCGCGCGTAAAATAAAAAATTTTCAATGAGCCGTTGAGGCGTTCGCCCGACTTGGCGATTTCCTGACCCATTTCCACGATGGTAGCAATGCCGAGCGTCGCCGCACCGGTCACGAGCATTTCCGCATTCGAGATGATGCCGTTGAGCGGTGTGCGCAGTTCATGCGGCATCATCATCGAAATCTGCGTGCGCAGTGTGGTGAGTTTCCGTTCGGCGTCGTCGCGGACGGTTTTAACTTTACGCAGCCGCGCATTCACGGCGGCGTAAAGTTCATCCACTTTGAACGGCTTGGGCAAATAATCATCCGCGCCGAGTTCCATGCCGTGGCGCATCCCGGCGAAATCGGCCATGCCGGTCATCAGGATGAATGGAATCGCGGCCGTGGCAGCGTCCTCGCGTAATTTCGTGAGCGTGTTGTAGCCGGAACCGGCCTTGCCCATGTTGACGTCGCAAAGGATGAGGTCGGGCAGAAATTGCCGCGCTTTGTCACTGCCATCGGTGCTGTCCACCGCTTCGATGACTTCAAAGCCCTGTTGTTCCAGCGCCAGCCGGATCATTTCACGCAACCAAGATTCGTCGTCAATGACTAGTATTTTACTCATGGACAGTTCCGGTGGACGAAGCAGTTTCCACGCCTTAAACCCGGTTGCAATCAAAAACTATCGCGACAATTTACTTCCGCTGTTCGATGGGGACGTAGGAATTAATCGTCTTGCCGGTGTAAATCTGGCGCGGACGATAGATGCGGCTCTTCGGTTCCTCCATGATTTCTTTGTAATTCGCAATCCAGCCGGGCATCCGGCCAATCGCAAAAATAACCGTGAACATTTCCACTGGAATACCGATCGCGCGCATGATGATGCCACTGTAAAAATCCACGTTCGGATAAAGTTTGCGCTCCACGAAGTAAGGATCTTTCAACGCCGCCTCTTCCAATTTCTTCGCGATGTCCAGCAACGGGTCAGTGATGTGCAGTTTGGACAATACATCATCGCACGCCTTTTTGATGATGGTCGCGCGCGGGTCGTGATTTTTGTAAACGCGATGACCGAAACCCATCAATTTTTTGCCGCTATTTTTATCTTTTGCCGCCGTGATGAACTTCGAGCCATCGTCACCGCTGGCGTGAATGTCCGCGAGCATTTCCAAAACGGCCTGATTCGCACCGCCGTGGAGCGGTCCCCAGAGCGCACACACGCCCGCCGCGCAACTCGCAAAAAGATTTGCCTGCGATGAAGCCACCATGCGCACCGTCGAAGTGGAACAATTTTGTTCGTGATCCGCGTGCAGCAGGAAAATCAAATCCAACGCCTTGACCACTTCCGGTTTGATTTCAAAATCTTCATACGGCATCGAGAACATCATGTGCAGGAAGTTCGCCGTGTATTTGTAAGATTGCTTCGGATAAATCAGTGGCAGACCTTTCGATTTGCGATACGAATATGCCGCAATCGTGCGCACCTGCGAAATCAGTTTCGCCACATAAATGTCGAACTGCTTTGTCTTACCCCATTTCCAATTCATCAAACCTTCGTCGAAGCAACTCGCCGCATTAATCATCGAAGACAGAATTGCCATCGGATGCGCGCCCGTAGGAAATCCTTGGAAATGATACTTCATGTCCTCGTGCAGAAACTGGTGTTCTGCCAGCAAGTCGGAAAATTTCTTCAACTGCACGCGGTTCGGCAGTTCGCCGTAAATGATGAGATAAGCCGTCTCAATGAAATTGGATTTCTCCGCCATTTCTTCGATCGGAATGCCTCGATAGCGCAGGATGCCCTTGTCGCCGTCAATGAACGTCACCTTGCTCGTGCACGAACCGGTGTTGCCGTAGCCGTCGTCCAGCGTGATGTAGTTGGTGTTCGCGCGCAGCGCGGAAACGTCCACAGCTTTTTCATTTTCGCTGCCGGTCAGGGTGGGCAGGTTATAAATTTTTCCGTCTAGTTCCAATTTTGCTTCGTTACTCATAACTTCTTTGCTCCTTCGTTAATTTGAAATTCCTTAATCTAATTATTTAAAAATTTGCCGGTGAAAATAAAAATTGCAAGCCGTGAAAACGGAAATTGCAAAAAATCTGCTTGGTTTGCATCACGTTTCCGCGCTGTCGCCATGTCCCGCGCAACCGCAACCGGCCAGCGCGACGCAATCCACACACAAAATCATTCCGGCAAATTCCCGTGCGTCAAAGCTCCCGCAACGCTCGCAAGCCTTGTCTTCATTGAGGTTATTCTCAGCCGACGGGTTCACGCTTTGCCGAAATTCTCCGCCAGCGCGATCGCCTTGCGCATCGCCATGGACTTGTTGACCGTCTCCTGAAATTCCGCTTCCGGCGTCGAATCATTCACCCAGCCGCCGCCGGCCTGAACGTAAGCTTTGCCATCTTTCACCAGCGCGGTGCGAATCGTGATGCAACAATCCAGATTGCCGTTGAAGGAAAAATAGCCGACGCATCCTCCGTATGGCCCGCGCGCCGTTTGTTCAAGTTCGGAAATAATCTGCATCGCACGAATCTTCGGTGCGCCGCTCAACGTGCCCGCCGGAAACGTCGCACGCATCAAATCATAAGGCGATTTTGCCGCCGATAATTTTCCTTCCACCTGCGAGACGATGTGCATCACGTGGCTGTAACGCTCAATGATCATCAAGTCTTTTACCGCTACGCTGCCGAAATCGCACACGCGCCCGATGTCGTTGCGCGCGAGATCCACAAGCATGACGTGCTCGGCGCGTTCCTTCGGGTCGGCGAGTAATTCTTTTTCCAGTGCCAAATCTTCCGCCTCGTTCTTGCCGCGCCGCCGCGTTCCCGCAATCGGACGAATCTCAACTTTGTTTTCCTCGCAACGGACATGCAGTTCCGGCGACGCACCGACGAGGGAAAATCCGTCCAGCTCCAGTAGAAATAAATACGGCGACGGATTGATATTCCGCACCGCGCGATAGATGTCCAACGGCGACGCCGTGACTGACGCGGAAAACCGTTGCGAACCCACCATCTGAATGATGTCGCCTGCTTGAATATATTTCTTGGCGGCCAGCACATTCGCCTGAAATTTTTCCGGCGACATGTTTGATTCAAAGGCGAGCGGCGCAACTTCCGTTGGCAACGTCACCGGCTGATGTTCGCTCGGTTGTTCGAGCAAAGAAATGATGCGCTCAATTTCGCTGGTCGCATTTTCGTAAGCCTCGGCGGGGCTTTCCGCGTCATCGAGCACCGCGTTGACCAAAATCGTGATGGTTTGTTGCGCGCGGTCGAAAATCAAAATCTGGTCGGCGATGAGGAAATACATCACCGGCGTTTTCAATTCATCTTGCGGCGGACGCGGCACGGACGGCTCAACGTCGTGAATGAATTCGTAGCCGATAAAACCGATGGCGCCGCCGGTGAATCGCGGCAAGCCCGGCGTGGCGACGGCACGAAATTTTTTCATCACGCGCTCGACCACTTCGAGTCCGTCCTTCACGTCGCGGCCGACCACAAAACTTTCCGTCACGCGGCCATTTTCAAACATCTGCACGTGGCTGCCGTCTTGCCGGATGACGGCGCGCGGATTGCAGCCGACGAACGAGTAGCGCCCGACATGTTCGCCGCCTTCGACGGATTCAAACAGAAACGATTCGCCCTGACCGCGGATTTTGCGATACGCCGAGAGCGGCGTTTCGAGGTCGGCCAGAATGCGGCGCGCGACGGGAATGAGATTTCCCTGCGTCGCGAGTTTCAGAAATTCATCGGCGGTCGGCGAATACATGAATTCATTTTGGCCGAAGCCAGTTAAAAATAAAAGCTCGAAGCCGCCGAATCTGTGTTTCATCTGAGAAAATCTGTGGCTAAAATTCCGGCGTGCATCTGGCTCATCTGCGACTCCGAGACTTCCGTAATTACGCGCGGTTGGACGTAGATTTTGCGCCCGGTTTTCATTTGCTGCTCGGCGACAACGCGCAAGGGAAAACCAATATCCTCGAAGCGATTTATCTCATGGCCACGCTGCGTTCGTTTCGCGGTGTCGGTGGCGCGCAGATGATCCGGCACGGTGCGAAAGGCTATTTTGTGGGCGGCAACGTGGTGGGGCAGGGCGACCATGAGATCAAAATGTATTGGGCACTGCGCGAACGGAAGCTCACGCTGGACGGTCAGCCGGTGAAAAAGTTGGGGGATTATTTTGGCGCACTGCGCACGGTGGTTTTCTGCACGGAAGATTTGCAGCTCATCAAAGGCACCGCGCGGGCGCGGCGACGCTTCATTGACCTCTTGCTCGCGCAAACGAATCCCATTTATTTGCCGCTGCTCCAGCGTTACATGCACACCGTTCGTGCCCGCAATGCTTTGTTGAAACAACGCACGGTGGATGAGGCCGCGCTGGAAAGTTTTTCCGCCGAAATGGTGAAGCTCGGCAACGAAATCATCCGCGCGCGCCGCGAACTCGTTCCCAAATTTTCCCCGCTCGCGCGCCTCGCGTATCGGCGCATCTCGAATGATGCCGAGGAACTGCGTATCGAATATCAGCCGAGCGTGAAGAACGATTTCGCCGTGGAACTTGCGTCGTCGCGTGCGCGCGAGCGAACTTTCCGCGCCACGCTAGTCGGGCCGCACCGCGACGACTTGCAATTATTGCAGAACGAAAAATCCGCCGCGCAATTCGGCAGCGAAGGCCAGAAACGGACGCTGGCGATCGCTTTGAAAATGGCGCAAGCGGAATTTCTCGCCGGCATCCACGGTTCGCCGCCGATTCTCTTGATTGACGATGTGATGGGCGAGCTCGACGTGAAGCGGCGCAGCGGGTTTTTGCCGTTGTTGGAGCAAGCCCGCCGGACGCGCGGGCAAGTGTTCATGACCTGCACCGAAGAAAACTGGCCGAGCGAACTGGGCAAGGATTTGCACCGCTGGGAAGTTCACGCTGGCGCACTGCACCAAAGCAAAGTTAGACGCTAGAAGTATTTTTAGCGGCGACATCCCTAGTTCTGGTGACATTTTTCAGTTGTTTTCTACAAATTAAAAAGCATTCTTAATTAAAGACCACCACGCCGCCCATTTATCATAAAGCCATTTTGTCCGCAGCCGTTTGACTAATGTTTGCGAGCGATATGAAAAATGGCGGAAAGCGCGGTGTGTTTGTCGCATTACTTATTATGAAGCCAAAGTATCGTTTTAATTCAGCGTTCACCCTGATTGAATTGCTGGTGGTTATTGCCATTATTGCCATTCTCGCGGCCATGCTGCTGCCCGCGTTGGCCAGCGCAAAAGAAAGAGCCATCCGGACGCAGTGCATGAACAATATCAAACAGCTTGGCATTGCCACGTTCATTTACACGGGGGAAAATCGGGATAAATTGCCGGACACGTCTGGCCTACAATGGGCTTGGGACTTGCCATGGGGGTAGGCGATTTGATGCTGGATAGTGGCGCTCAGAAAAAAACGTTTTATTGTCCCGGCACCAATCAGCGGTTTAGTGATGATCTTAATTTCGGTATTACAACTAAAGGTGGTAGTCTTTGGTATTATTCTTTTAGCTCTCCTATTAAGCCTGTGACAGACTACCACGTCATTGGCTATGTGGCGGCGTTTACCTCGAGCGCACTTGATGCCACCAATAAAAACACGACTATTTTACCCGAACTCAATACTCAGGAAGGCTATCCCACGGCAACTTTGATTCCGACCACCGACCGCGTTTTGTATGCAGACGCCAACCTCAACACCAAATCTGATGGTTCCGGCAGTTGGAATAATGTTCCTGGTGGATTTCCCGTTGCGCACACGAGCCCGCATCTGGCAAAAACAGTGCCCGCTGGTGGCAATGTTGGATTTAAGGACAGCCATGTTGAATGGCGCCAGTTCAAAAAAATGTCGGTTCGCGCGCCTGGCAACTCCTCCACCCAACCGTCATTTTGGTGGTAAAATTTTTGCCGATTTTAGACCGCTCTGAATTTCAGGGCGGTCTTTTTTGTTTTCCTGCTTTCCAGTTTTCCTCATTCGCTGATAGCCTGTTGCCATGCGAATTTTGTCCGGCATCCAGCCCAGCGGCACGTTGCACCTCGGAAATTATTTCGGGATGATGCAGCCCGCCATCGCCCTCCAAGAAAAAGGCGAGGCGTTTTATTTCATCGCGGATTACCACTCCATGACCTCGCTGTTCGATGCCGAACAGCGCCGGAAAAATTCCCTGGACGTGGCGCTGGATTTTCTCGCGTGCGGTCTGGATCCAAAAAAATCTGTCTTTTTCCGCCAGTCCGATGTGCCGGAAGTGTGCGAGTTGTCCTGGATTCTTTCCACGCTCACGCCGGTGTCCATGCTGGAAAAAGCGCATTCGTTCAAGGACAAATCGGCGAAAGGAATCCCCATTAACCACGGCCTGTTCGCGTATCCCGTGCTGATGGCGGCGGACATTTTGATTTACGATTCCAACGTCGTTCCCGTCGGTCAGGATCAAAAGCAACACGTCGAAATGACGCGCGATATCGCCGTGAAATTCAACGAAACCTACGGCGAAACCTTCGTGATTCCCGAACCGCAAATCAAAGGTGAGACCGCGAAAGTTCCCGGTCTCGACGGCGAAAAAATGAGCAAAAGCTACGGCAACACGTTGGAGATTTTCGGCGAAGAAAAACTGCTCCGCAAAAAGGTCATGGGCATCAAGATGGATTCCCGCACGCCGGAAGAACCCAAGCCGGATGCCGAAAAAAATCTTGTGATTGAATTGCTCAAGCTCGTCGCCTCCGCCGAAACCGCCAAAGATTTTGAAAATCGTCTTCGCGCCGGCGGCCTCGGCTACGGCGATTTGAAAAAGGGATTGTTCGAGCATTACTGGAATCACTTTGCCGAAGCGCGAACGAAGCGCGCCGAACTCGCGGCCAATCTGGATTACGTCAACACCGTCCTTGCCGATGGCGCAACGAAAGCGCGCACGCTGGCGCAAAAAGTTTTGAAGCGCGCCCGCAAGGCGAGCGGACTCGAATGAGCCAAGCTGCCGCAAAATCAACTGCGGCACGCCTGCGTTTACGGCTCACGAATGCCGCCGAAACCATCGTGCGTTCCGGCCATCCGTGGCTGTTTGCCGACAGCATCCGCGAACAAAACCGTGTCGGTTTGACCGGCGAACTTGCCGTCATCTACGACCGTAACGATAAATTTCTCGCCGTCGGGTTGTTTGATTCCGATTCGCCGATCCGCGTCCGCATTTTGCACGCTGGCAAGCCGCAAACCATTGATTTTGCCTGGTGGAATGCACATCTGGAAAAAACGCTGGAACGTCGTGCGAAACTTTTTGATACGACCACCACTGGCTATCGCCTAATTCACGGCGAGAGCGACGGTTGGCCGGCGCTGGTGCTGGATAAATATGATTCCACGCTCGTGCTGAAGATTTATTCCGCCGCGTGGCTGCCGCGACTGGAGGAAATTTTTGCGCTGCTCCAAGAAAAAATTCCGTGCGAAAGAATCGTTTTACGTTTGAGCCGGAACATCCAATCGCTGGCCGAAAAACAATTTCAGCGGCGCGACGGACAAATATTTTTTGGTTTACCGCCGGTAGGTGCGGTGATTTTTTACGAGAACGGAATTCGCTTTGAAGCCGATGTTTTGCGCGGACAAAAAACCGGATTTTTTTTGGACCAGCGCGAGAATCGCGCGGAAGTTGAAAAATTGGCCGGCGGAAAAAAAGTTTTGAATGCGTTCAGTTTTTCGGGCGGTTTCTCGGTCTATGCCGCGCGCGGCGGTGCAACTTCCGTGACCGACCTTGATATCAGCTCGCACGCTTTGGAATCAGCCAAAAGAAACTTCGCGCTGAACAAAAATTTTCCAGCGGTCGCCAGTTGTTACCACGAAACCGTGCAGGCGGATTGCTTCGACTGGCTGGAGAAAACGGCGGGAAAATTTGATTTGATCGTGCTCGATCCGCCGTCGCTCGCGAAACGTGCGGCCGAGCGGGAAGGCGCCATTCGCGCCTACGAACGGTTGAATTCACTTGGAATCACGCGGCTTTCGCGTGATGGCATCTTGGTGGCCGGTTCCTGTTCCGCGCACGTTTCGGCGGTGGAATTTTTTGACGCGGTGCGGCGCGCGGCGGTGAAGTCAGGCCGGAAATTTACGGAACTGAAAACTTTGCAGCATCCGCCGGATCATTCGGCTGGTTTCAAGGAGGCGGAATATTTGAAAGTTATTTATCTGAAATTTTTGTGAGCTTCACACGATTTTCAGCTTCGGTAAATCCTGCGAGTCCACCAGCCCGACCGGCTCGTTCTTGGCGTTCACAACGATGAGGTCATCAATGTTTCGCTCATTAAAAATTTTCAACGCTTCGACGGCAAGGGCGGTTTCGCGGACGCAAATCGGTTTACGTGTCATGATTTTCTTGAGCGGCTGTGACAAAAGTTTTTCATCGTTCGCCATGTGTCGGCGGAAATCGCCGTCGGTGAAAATGCCGGCGAGTTTGCCCCGCGCGTTCACGACCGCGAGGCTGCCGGATTTGGCGTGGGTCATCACGAGCAATGCTTCTTTGACGGAAAGATTTTCGGACGCAATCGCGTTGCGTTCGCCGCTGCGCATGATTTCTCCGACCTTCAAAAGCATCGCACGGCCGATTGCGCCGCTTGGGTGATACTTGGCAAAATCTTTTTGCTTGAAGCCGCGCGCCTGCAAAACCGCCATCGCCAGCGCGTCGCCGAGAACCAAAGTTGCGGTCGTGCTGCTCGTCGGCGCAAGGTTGAAAGGGCAGGCTTCTTTCGGAACTTTGACGCTCAAGGCCAAGTCGCTGTGGCGCGCGAGCGCGGATTTCACATTGCCGGTTAAAGAAATAATTTTGACCGAAAATCTTTTTAGCGCGGGCAACAAATTTAGCAATTCTTCGGATTCACCGGAGTAACTTAAAGCGAGAATCACATCGCCATCATTGACGATTCCTACGTCGCCGTGCAGTGCGTCCACGCTGTTCAGCACGACAGCGGTGGAGCCGGTGCTGGTGAGCGTGGCGGCGATTTTCGCGCCGACATTGCCGGACTTGCCGATGCCGACGATGACGATTTTTCCGCGTTGCTTGAGCGCGGCGATGATGGTTTCGACGGCGCGGTCAAAGGATTTGTCGAGCTGCGCGCGGACGGATTTGAGCGCGGCGAGTTCGATATCGAACACTTCACGGGCTTTGGCCAGATGACTCATGCGTGGGAGATTGCCCGCAATATCCGTAGATTTCAACCGCGAAGCGAAACGGCCGTTTGCGAGCCGCGCCAATTTGTGTTAGAACTTGGCAACGCAAAAGACAGGGTTTAATGAATCATTCAAATCAAAAGCAGAAACACATCATCGTTGTTGGTGCCGGCCCCGGTGGTTTGACGGCGGCGATGCTACTCGCGGCACGCGGTTTCAAAGTCACCTTGGTGGAAAAAAATGGCCGCGTTGGCGGGCGCAATGCCGCCATCGAGCGTAACGGCTACAAGTTTGATACCGGTCCGACGTTCCTGATGATGAAGTTCATCCTCGACGAGGTTTTCGAGGAGGCCGGACGTAAGAGCGAGGACTATCTGAAGTTCGTGAAGCTGGAGCCGATGTATCGGTTGCAGTTCGAGGATATGATGTTTGAGCCGACGACCGATCATGCGGCGATGCTCAAGCAGTTAAATGAAAAATTTCCCGGCAACGCTGAAGGTTATTGGCACTTTCTGGAAACAGAGCAGGAGCGCTTCCGCAAAATGTATCCGTGCCTGCAAAAAGATTATTCTTCGCTCACGAGTTACCTCGATACGAATCTGATTAAAGCCGTGCCGCATCTTTCGCTTGGCAAGTCCGTCATGGACGTTCTCAGTGGTTATTTCAAACCCGACCGCCTCAAGTTGTGTTTTACGTTTCAGGCGAAGTATCTCGGCATGTCCGCTTGGGATTGTCCCGGTCTCTTTGCAATTCTGCCGTTCGTCGAACATGCCTACGGTGTTTATCACACACAGGGCGGCTTGAGCGAAATTTCCGAGGCGATGGCCAAGGTCTGCCGAGAATACGGTGTGGACATCCGTCTCAATGCGCCGGTAAAACAGCTCGTTCTCGAAGGCCGTGATGTGCGCGGGGTGGAACTGGAGTCCGGCGAAAAAATTCTCGGTGACGAAACGGTGTTGAACGCTGATTTCGGTTACGCGATGAAACACCTCGTGCCGCCGGGCGTGCTCAAGAAATACACGCCGCCGAAAGTGGATGAGAAGGAATTTTCCTGTTCCACCTTCATGCTGTATCTCGGCGTGGACAAGGTCTACGACCTGCCGCATCACACGATTTTCTTTTCGAAAGACTACCGGAAAAACATCGAGGACGTTTTTCAGCGCAAGGTGTTGTCGGAGGAATGTTCTTTTTATGTGCGCAATGCCAGTGTGACGGATCCCAACCTCGCGCCGCCCGGGCACTCCTCGCTTTACGTTTTGGTGCCCGTGCCCAATAAATCCGCCGCGATTGACTGGTCGAAAGAGAAAGGCGGTTTTCGCGACCGACTGCTCGAAGCGATGGAAACGCGCGGCGGCATGAAAGATTTGCGCAAGCACATCTGCGAAGAGATTGTTTTCTCGCCGGACAGTTGGGAGAGCCACAACATCCATCTCGGCGCGACCTTCAACCTCGCGCACAAGCTGTCGCAGATGCTGTATTTCCGTCCACGCAACAAATTCGAGGAACTTGGCAATTGCTATCTCGTCGGTGGCGGCACGCATCCCGGCAGCGGACTGCCGACGATTTACGAATCCGGCCGCATTGCAGCGAACCTCATCAGCCGCGCGCACGGGGTGGAATTCGTTTCCAAGAACACTCAGGTGTGAAGATGGTCGACGTCTAGCCGAAGTTACTTTCGTTCCAGCACCCGCAGAAACCGGCCACGATTGTAGCGCTGAGCGAGAATGCACGGAACATTTAGCACCACGGCACAAGCCGCGTTGACGGCGACACCCCAGCCTGGATTCCAAATGGCGAAGAGCGGCACCGCCAGCACCGCCAGCAAGTGCGTCAGCTCGCCGCGCCACGTTTCGCGCAGAAATTGTTCCAGAAAATCCGGCGTGTTTGCACGCAGGTTGGCTTTGGCGAAGCCGCCTTTGAACCGTCCCGCCGCATCGGGCAACCGATCTTTCCAGCGCTTGATGCGGAAAATTTTTTCGTAAAAGCGACCGGAATTTTCCCAAGGCCGCAGCCCTGCTATTAAACTGCGCGGATTAAACCGGTTCGCCGGAATCCGAATCATCATCCACGCCAGACCGAGCTGGATGATCAGCCAAGCCAGCACGTTCAGCAGCGTCGTCCAGACGATGGGAAGCTCAACCAGCATGGATTTTCCTGCCTTTCCAATCCACAGGTTGTTTGCGCGCCGCACGCCAAACGGAGCGGGTGAAGATGATGAAGTAAAAAATCAGCGGTGCGGGAAATAACAGCGCCGTGAGCCAATGAAACGTGCCGACACGCCGCAACAACCAGCCGACTTGCAGCGCATAAGCCGCATACACGAACAAACAAACCGGCACATCCTTTGCGAGGAGTAAATTTCCCGTCGCCATCATGAGCCCGCTCATCCACGCAATCACCAGCAGCAGCAAGGGCAGGGGAGTTTTACCTGCGCCCGCTGCAAAACCTTTGATCCAGCCGTCCATCATCTCGCGCCAGCCGAGTGGATACATGCGGAAGGAAAAAACGTTCCGTCCGCCCCGGCAAAACAGTGGCACGTCGGCGGCGCGCAGTTTTTCTGCGAGCCAGAAATTCTCAAGCACGCGTTCTTTGACTGCCGCATGACCGCCCACGCGAACGTAGGCTGTTTTCTCAATCAGAAGAAATTGTCCCAACAAACCGCACGGTATCAGTCGGTCGCCAAGCGCGGTGAATGCCCCGGTGCCGGCGAGCATCACGAGATTGAAGAACGCGGAAAACTGTTCATGCAATCGTTCAACGTGATGAAGCGGAGCGACGGACAACGCGCCACCGCCAACTGCGGAAAATTCTGCGCGGACTTCCGCCAGCCCGTCCGGTTCAAACCAAGTGTCCGCATCCAAAAACAACAGCCACTCACCTTTGGCTTGATCGGCACCGTGCTGACACGCCCAGGTTTTTCCGCGCCAACCTTCCGGCAGCGATGGCGGCGTGACAACGCGTGCGCCGAGTTCCGTTGCCACGGCGGCCGTGCGATCCGTGGAAGCGTCGTCCACGACGATGATTTCTTCCGGCGGTGTGGATTGGTTTTGCAGTGAACGCAGCAGGCGGGGGAGGTTTTTCTCCTCGTTTCGTGCCGGGATGATGACGGAGAGTTTTGCGGCTGGCTGCGGTGTCTTCGTCGTGGGCCGTTGACACGGTTTGATACGGGCGAGCGTTGCCCAGCCCGCTAGCCAACAAAGAATGAGAACCACCAGAGCCGTCATGACTTATCCCATGCGACAATTTTCTTGGCGACGTTCTGGCCGCAGAGCACGACCATGGGCATGCCGCCGCCGGGATTCACCGAGCCGCCGACAAAAAATAAATTGGGGTAGAGCGTGCTTTGCTTGGGCGCTTTGAACGCGAGATTTTTCCAGCGATCGCTGACGACGCCGTAGATGGAACCCTTGTTGGAGTTGTATTGCGCGCGAATATCGAGCGGTGTCCAGAAGTGCTCGAAGACGACGTGCTTCCGCAAATCTTTCAGACCCATCCGCTCGAGCTTGTCTAGAATGCGCTCCTTGAGTTTGGCGTAGTCTTCGCGAGTAAGCGGGTGTGCGTCGTCAATGTGCGGGATGTGCGGCAGAATCTTCAAACAATCGCAACCGGCGGGCGCGACGGTCGGGTCGGTCTTGGACGCGGCGACGAGGTAAATTGTTGGATCGTCCGGCAATTCGTATCGCTCGAAGACTTTGGCAAAATGCTCCTTCTGGTGCCCGCTGAAAAAGAAATTGTGATGCGCGAGCTGCGGATATTGGCGATCAAGGCCAAGCTCAATCACGAGACCGGAACAAGTTGGTTCGAGTTTCTTTTCCAGTGATGCGATAAAAGCCTTGTCCTCACTGAGCAGCTTTTCGTAAGCGGGAATGACCTCCATGTTGGAAACGATGATGTCAGCCGCGTGGAAGGTTCCGTTGGCGACGAGTCCGGTGACGCGGCCTTTTTCGCGGCGAACTTCGCTGACTTCCGAGTTGAGATGCACTTTGATGCCGAGTTCGTCCAGCAAACGATTAAAGCCGCGCGCGATGTTGTAAAGTCCGCCGTCCACATACCACAGATCATAGCGGAACTGGATGGTGGGCATGGAATTCATGAAGGCCGGCGCGCGATAGGCAGAGGAGCCGACGTATTTGATGAAAAAATCAAAGATGTCGCGAAAGTAACGCGTCTGCAGGTGCGACGCGACGCCTTGGTGCATCGAGCGAAACAGGTCGAACTGAAAAAATTTCCAAGGTCCGTAGTGCTTGGCGAACTGACGCCAATTATCCAAACCTTGTTCAAAGTAGCCTTCGTTGGTCAGATCGTAGAGATCGGCCGAATATTTCAGGAAGCGCTCGATGTTTTCCGGTGGTTCGCCAACTTTGCGCGCCTCAGCGGCCATCTTCTCCGGCTCGGGATACAAATCCAACGTCACGCCGTCCTCGAAAAAATTCCGCCAGTGCGGGCGCAGCGGCCGCAGCGTAAAATAATCGCTCATCCGCTTGCCGCTCGCGGTGAACAGTCGCTCGAATATGTGCGGCAGCGTGAAGATGGACGGGCCGAGGTCGAACGTGTAGCCATGTGCTTGCAGCAGATTCAGCTTGCCGCCGATCTGGGCGTTCTTCTCAAAAATTTCGACCGCATATCCGGCCTGCCGGAGTGAAATTGCGGCGGACAAACCACCGAGGCCGGCGCCGATGACGATGACTTTTTTTTCATTCATGGATGTTCTGCAACTTGATTGGCTTCCGTCACGCGGTTCAAACCTGTTCGGGCCAGATTGTCGGCGGGATGTTCCGCCAGAGATTTACGGAAATATTCCGCCGCGTGCGAGCGGTCACCGAGCTTTTCATACGTCAGGCCGATGAACGTGTGACAACTACTGCGTCCCCAGCGCGGTTCGAGCGCGCTGGCGGTATTGGTGGCTTCACGCGCGAAATAAGTTTCCGCAAGGAGCAAATCATCCAGAGCTTTCCGCAAATCGGTTTCACCGTCGGCCATATAATATTTACCGGTGGCCAGCAGGTAGCGCACCCGCGGATTGGTTGCGCCTTCCTTCATCGCGGTTTTGGAGTGGCTCATCGCACTCGGTCCCAGCCGAAAAGCGCGAATCCAGCGGTCGCCAATGCGGATGCCGTAAATTGTAGCCAGCAGCGCGTGGCACTCGGCGTTATGCTCGTCCAGTTTAACGGCGGAGGTGAGAGCATCCAATGCTCGCTTCTGAGCGGCCTCGGCGGCGTCATCATTTCCCGGCGTGCTGCGCAATTGCAGCATGTGGTGAAATTCCGCCACGCCGAGCCAGTAAAAATTTGTGGCGTTATTTGGCTCGCGCACTGTTGCTTGCTGAAAAATTTCACTGGCGCGCGCAAAGCGTTCACCATTCCAGGCTTGGAACGCGGCGTTGAATTCAGCAATGCCCGCCTGCGTGGACGGCAGGTTGGTAGAAATGTCGGCGCGCAACGGCAAGGCGGACAAACACAGACTGAATATCAAAAGACGAAACATCGCTTGCCAATTTATACGCTGCGCGACAACTTTCACCAAATTGTTTATGCAACTCACCGACACCGTCCGCCGCGCCCGCGATTATTTTGCGACGGGTGTCACGCGTCCCGTGGCGTTTCGACGGGAGCAATTGCAAAAACTTACCACTGCGCTCCAGCAGCATGAGCTAGCCATTCTCGCCGCCTTGCAAGCTGATCTTGGCAAATCGCCATATCAATCGCTCTCCTCCGAGCTTGGCTTGGTGCATGCGGAAATCAGCCACGCATTGCGCCATCTGGCACGCTGGACTGCGCCGTCCGCCCGGCGCACACCGTGGCTCGTCGCACCCGCGCGCGGTTGGGTGCAGCCAGAGCCGTTCGGCGTGGCGTTGATCGTGGGGCCGTGGAATTATCCCGTGCAACTGCTGTTGTCACCGCTCGTCAGCGCCATTGCGGCGGGCAACGCGGTTATTTTGAAACCTTCCGAACTCGCGCCGCGCACGGCGAAAGCGCTGACGGCTCTCATCACTACAACTTTCCCAGCGGAATACATCGAGGCGGTGAACGGCGGACCTGAAGTTGCGGAAGCGTTATTGCAGGAGAAGTTTGATAAAATCTTTTTCACTGGCAGCACGCGCGTGGGCAGGATTGTGATGACGGCGGCAGCGCGTCATCTGACGCCATTGACGCTGGAATTGGGCGGTAAATGTCCGGCCATCGTCTGCGCGGATGCCAAAGTGGAACTCGCCGCACGGCGCATCGTCTGGGGGAAATTTCTCGGAGCGGGTCAGACGTGTGTCGCGCCGGATCACGTTCGGGTTCATCGCAGTATTCGCGAATCATTTCTTAATGCTTTAAAAAAAGCGCTACTGGAATTTTACGGCCCTGAGCCGAAGCGAAGTTCCGATTATGGTCGCATCGTGAACCGAAAACATTTTGAGCGGTTGGTGAATTATCTCGGCGATGGCAAAATCTTTCACGGTGGCGACCATGATGTGCAGGAATTATTTCTCGCGCCGACGATATTAACCGAAGTCCAGCCAGAGGCTCCGGTGATGCAGGAAGAAATCTTTGGGCCGGTGTTGCCCGTTATCGAATTTGACGATCTCGCTGAAACCGTGAAGCAACTCCAAGCCGGTCCGACGCCGCTCGCATTATATTTGTTCACCGAAGACAGGACGGTGGAAGAAAAAGTTCTCGCCGAAGTGCGCTCGGGCGGCGTGTGCGTGAATGACGTCATTTCCCAGATGATTGGAACCGGCCTGCCGTTTGGTGGCTTGGGCGAAAGCGGATTTGGCACCTATCATGGTCGCGCGGGTTTCGATGCCTTTTCGCATCAGCGCGCCGTGCTGCGGCGGGGAACGTGGCTGGATTTGCCGTTTCGTTATCCGCCCGCGCAGTTGTCCGTCACGACGTTGAAGCGGGCGTTGAAATTTCTCCTGCGCAGTTGAAGATTAAGTCGCTTAACTTCGTATTCGCCTACTCGACGTTCGGGTAGGAGCCGAGAATCTTCACGAAGTTGCAATGCTTGCCGAGATGCTGGATGGCCTTGGCCACTTTCGCGTCCTGATAATGTCCGGCGCAATCAATGAAGAAGAAATATTCCCATGCCTTGCGCTTGCTGGGGCGGGATTCAATCTTCGTCATGTTGATCTTGAAAGTCTTGAACGCGGCAATCGCCTCGTGCAATGCGCCGGCCTTGTCGGCCACGCTCAACATCAAGCTCGTGCGGTCGTCACCGGTCGGCGGACTGCACGTGCGGCCAAGGACGATGAAGCGGGTGACGTTGACGGAATTATCCTGGATGTCCTGCGCCAAAATTTTCAGGCCGTATTTTTCAGAGGCGAGAACACCGCCGAGTGACGCCGCAAATTTTTCCTTGGCGGCCAGTTCGGCGGAACGCGCGTTGGAGGCTGCCTCCACGATTTCCACGCGCGGCAGATGTTTCGCCAGCCAGCCGCGGCATTGCGCGAGCGACTGCGGGTGGACGTAAAGTTTTTTGATCTTCGACAGCGGCGAATTGCTCATCAGGCATTGCTGAATCTTAAGCAACACCTGCGAGACGATTTTCAAATCGCTATCCACGAACATATCCAGCGTGTGCGTGACGACGCCTTCGGTGGAATTCTCCACCGGCACGACGCCGTAATCGGCGGATTTCTTCGACACTTCCGTGAACACGTCGCCAATCGTTTTCTGAGCGGCGTAGTTCAGGCTGGCGCCGAATTTCTGGAGCGCTGCCTGATGCGTGAACGTCGCCTCCGGCCCGAAATACGCAATGGTCATGGTCTTTTCGAGCGCCAGCGCGCTGGACATGATTTCACGGTAAATGCTGCGGAGTTGCTCGTTGGTGATCGGCCCGGCGTTTTGCGCGCAAACGCGGTTGAACACGACGCGTTCGCGGTGCGGTGCGTAGATTTCCTCGCCGGCCGCCAGCTTGATTTCGCCGATGGACAGCACATGGCGCGTGCGTTCGTTGAGAAGCTTGACGATTTGCGCGTCGAGTTTGTCAATCGCCAGACGATGTTCAGCAAGGCTCATTTCAAGGAAGAATGATGAATTAGCGATGAAGAATCAATCCGTTCGTGCGGTTTTATTCATTGACTTCACCGGCCAAAAATCTATTCTCCGCGTTCCTAAATTTATGCGGGAATTTGCCCGAGGCAAGTTGTCCCCGCCCCCGGAAGGAAGTGAGTGTAATGACAGAGATTAAACTGAAAAAAGGCGAACCTGTGGAACGTGCGTTGCGTCGGCTGAAGAAAAAAGTCGACCGCGAAGGCACGCTCAAAATCGTGCGCAGCCGCCGGCAGTTCGAAAAACCGAGCGCCGTCCGCCGTCGCAAGGAAAAAGTTTCGCGCTTCTCCGCCATGCTCGCCGCGCGCCACGCTGACGACTAGGCCGTGATTTGCATTTTCACCACCGGTGGCATTCGTTAGGATGCCACCGGTTTTTTTATGTATTCCTTTTCGACCTGCTGGAATTCCGCGCGCCACACCGATGGCCGCGCCATGCTCCGTGAAATCCGCGACCTCGGCTTTGACTACGCCGAATTGAGCCACGGCATCCGCATCAGCCTGTTGCCGGGAATTTTTGAAGCGGTCAAAGCCGGTGAAATCAAAATTTCCACCTGCCACAATTTTTGTCCGCTGCCCGTTGGTGTGGAAAAAGCCGCGCCCAACCTCTACGAATTTTCCTCTGACCGCGAAAGCGACCGCCGACTCGCGCTCAAACATACACTGAACACTTTTGACTTCGCCGTGAAAGTTGGCGCACCGCTCGTCGTGTTGCATTTTGGCAGCATGGACTTGAAAGATTACACCAGTAAACTCAAGGAATTACACGAACGCGGCGAACGCGGTTCGCCCAAGTTTCTAAAAGTCGTCGCCGAGGCCAACGCCGCGCGCGAGGCGAAAAAGAAAAAATTCTACGACCGTTCCCGCGAAATGTTGCGCGACCTTTTTGGCGAGGCAAAATTTCGCGGCCTCAAGCTTGGCATCGAAATCCGCGAGGCCGTCGAGGAATTACCGGTGGAGTCAGATTTCGCCGCGTTGCTCAAGGAATTTCCCGCGCCCGTTTTTTATTGGCACGATGTCGGCCACGCACAAATCAAGCAAGACCTCGGCTTCATTGATCACGCGAAATTTTTAGCCGAGCGCGCCGATCGTTTGGCGGGCTTCCACATTCACGACGTGAAATTTCCCGCGCGCGACCATTTTCCACCCGGCGGCGGTGATATTGATTTTGCTGCGCTCGCGCCGTTCGTAAAACCTGAGCACATCAAGGTTTTTGAATTAAGTCCCAAAGTTCCACTGGATTCTGTGACCCGCAGCATCGCGCATCTGAAAAAAATCTGGGGCGCAGAATAATTTCTTTGCGCCTTTGCGCCTTTGCTTGACAATGGTTTTGTGAATCCGTCGCCGCGCGAAACTGCCGCTGAAATTGTTGCCAAGTTGCAACAAGCTGGTTTCGACACGTTCTGGGTCGGCGGCTGCGTGCGCGATTTTTTACTGGGTCGCGAGCCGCAGGATTTTGACGTCGCTACGGATGCCAAGCCGGAGCAGGTGGAAAAACTTTTCTGTAAAACCATTCCCGTCGGCAAAAAATTCGGCGTCATCATCGTCGTCGAGGGCGAACAACAATTTCAGGTCGCCACGTTTCGCGCGGAGGCGGATTATCAAGATGGCCGCCGCCCGGAGAAGATTGAATTCGCCAATGCCGAGGCTGATGCGTCGCGCCGCGATTTCACGGTGAACGGTTTGTTCTACGATCCACTCACGCAAAAAATCTACGATTGGGTCGGCGGCGAAAAAGATTTGCGCTCGAAAATTATCCGCACCATCGGCGCGTCGGACGAAAGATTTGGCGAAGATCATTTGCGAATGCTGCGCGCGATTCGCTTTGCGGCGCAGTTGAATTTTGAAATCGACCCTAAAACTTTTGCGGCGATTCAAAATCTGGCGCCGAAAATAAAAAACATCAGTGCGGAACGAATTCGTGATGAGTTGCTGAAATTATTTTGTCCACCGCATGCCGCGCGCGGCTTGGTTTTACTGCGCGACAGCGGTTTGTTGCCGTTCGTTCTGCCCGAACTGGTTGCGACTATTGCCTGCGAGCAGTCGCCGGATATTCATCCCGAAGGCAGCGTGTTTAATCACATTGTTTTGATGCTGGGAAAATTGTCATCAGATGCGAATGAGCTGTTGCCGTGGGCGGTTTTGCTGCATGACATCGCCAAACCGGTGACGGCGGAAAAGAATTTGGCGACGGGCAAAATTCATTTTTACGGTCACGAAAAAGTGGGCGCGGACATGGCAGAGAAAATTTTGCAGCGGCTGAAATTCCCGAATCAGCAGACGGAAGAAATCGTGGAAGCGGTGCGGCATCACATGCAATTCAAGGACGTGAAGTTGATGCGTAAAGCGACCTTGCGGCGTTTGTTGCTGCGCGAAACGTTTCCGCTGGAACTGGAATTGCACAAGCTGGATTGCCTTGGTTCGTCGGGGAATTTGGAGAACTATAATTTTTTGGTGGAGCAGGCGGAGGAATTGAAACAGCAGCCACAGATTCACCCGCCGCTGTTGACGGGAAACGATTTGATTGCACTTGGCGTCAAGCCGGGCAAGGAACTCGGCGCGTTGCTGCACGAAATCCGCGAGCGGCAACTGGCGGATGAATTGAAAACGCCGGACGACGCGCGCGCGTGGGTGAAGAAAACGATTTAGTGCAATTCTCGTTTGGCCCGCTCTTCTGCGCGCAATTTTGCATCAAGGATGTCACTGTCGCCGATGCTGTTTAACTTGTTGGCGTGGAGCGGAACGATTGCGTCCAAATAAATTTTGCGGATTTCAAAATCTGCGCCTTCGCTTTGGATGCCGATGAAACCTGATGAAACGGTGCATTCGGTGATTGCGTTCAGCAATTTCCCGTTGATGTTGGCTGCGACAGTGCGACCGAAGCAGACCGTGGCGTTCGTATTCCATTCGCCGATGGCTTTTTCATTTGGTTCGCCACGCAGCGGCACGGGCGTGTTGGCATTAGTGCTGATGGCGAGATGCTCTTTGCACTCGACGCCGGACATCACAAATAAATCGCCCTGACGACCGGACTTGCCCTGATTTTGAATGCACGGCGGCCAGACTTTATCCGGTAATTGCATATGCACGAGCACGCCCGTGTTGTCTTTTTTGGGCGCTACTTTTACGAAGCGCCATTCCACCGTGACGACGTAATTGCTGTAATTCTGCAACGTCCGCAAATAACCAACCGCCGCGCCGTTGCAATGAATAACGCCGTTTGTCACGCTCCATGTTTTTATCGGTTCGGCGTCGTTTCTCATGCAGAAAGTGAAGCCGTCGAAATTCGTGCCGTTGAAAAGTTTGATGTGATTGGTCGGCGTAATGACATCCTGCGCGGCGGATTTTGCCAACGCAACGACAAGACAAAATAAAACGGCGGCGGATTTCATGCGGGGAAACTAAACACAAAGGCGCGCGGGCGCAAAGGGTTTTCAGGCTTGCGCGTTGAGTAGTTTTTCCACGCGCGCGAAAACCAATGCGGGCGGAAGGGCGCGTAAACACTCGTCAGTATTCTCAATGGCACAATCCGATTTCAGGCAAGGCGAGCAGGCGAGATCGAGGCGCAAAACATTTTCGAGCTGGCCGTAAGGGCCGGTGCGCTCCGGCGCAGTCGGACCGAAAAGCGCGACGAGCGGTTTGCCAAGCGCGGCGGCGACGTGCATCGGGCCGGTGTCGTTCGTGACCATCAAATCGCACAGGCGCACCCACTCAATCATTTCCGGCAGCGATGTCGCGCCGCAAAGATTCAAAACTTTTTCCGGTGCGGCTTGCGAAATCATTGCGCCGAGTGGTTGGTCACCTTTGTCACCGAGAATGGCGAAACGTGTGTCGGGAAATTTTTCGGCGAGTGAACGAACGAGTTCAGCAAAAAATTTTACCGGCCAGCGTTTGTTTTTCCAGCGCGCGCCAGGTTGAAGCGCAATCCATTTGGTGCCGTCAATTTTCCATTTTGATTTTATGACAGCGGAAATTTCGGCGCGTTGTGGAAGCCAGATGTAATTTTTGTGGACGGGAACACCCAGCGGCGGCAGGACGGACAAATACCAGTCCACGGCGTGCGTGTGAAAAGTTTTGCGCGGGGCGGCGTGGTCGTAAAAACCGCGTGCGCCTTCACGAACTTCATCAAGTCCGGCAAGAAATTTTCCGCGTGCGAGCCATGCGAATGCGCTGCTGCGGAGAAGACATTGCAGGTCGATGACGAGGTCAAAATGTTGCGCGCGGAGCCATTGAACGCTGCGGATCATTTCCGGCCAGTGTTGCGGTTTCGCCCAGCGTTTACGCTCGAATCGCACGATGCCGGTCAAATCCGGATCGCCTTCAATCAACGGCGCGAGCGCGGAATCAATCCACCAGAAAATTTTGGAATCGGGATAATGCAGTTTCAGTAAACGCAGCACGGGCAACGCTTGAATGACATCGCCGAGCGAACTGGGTTTGAGAATGAGAATTTTCAACGGCCGTAAGCGAGCCGTTCGGCGAGACGTTCAGGAAGTCCGGCGGCGCGAATTTTGGCCTGTGCCGTCTCAATGTCGTAATCGAGGCGGCGGAGTTCAATCGTGCTGGCGTCCATGTCGTAGATGACGTAGGCGGACTTGGGATTGTTGTCACGCGGTTGGCCGACGGCGCCGACATTTATGAAATATTTCTTAGACGGATCGACTTTGAACTTCGAATAAGTTCCGCCGCGCACGACGGTGTCGCGCATGAACGCGACAGGAACGTGAGTGTGGCCGAAAAAACACATTTGCGTGTTCTGATACGGGAAACTGGCAGCAGCAGCGAGTTTGTCGAAGACGTAACCCCAACGGTCAGGCGCATCGAGCGTGGCGTGAACCATTGTGAAGTTCGCGGCCATGCGGGAATATTTTAAATCGCGCAACCAAAGTTTGTCATCGGCGCTAAGTTGTTCGCGTGTCCAATGAACTGCTTCGGCGGCGTGCGGATTGAAGCCGTCTAGCGCGTTATCCGTGGAGCAGTATTCGTCGTGATTGCCTTTAACGACGGGGATATTCATGTCGCGAATGACTTGCAGACATTCCTTGGGATTGGCGTTGTAGCCGACGACGTCGCCGAGGCAGACGATATGCGTCGCATTCTGGGCGCGAATATCCTCCAGCACTACTTGCAGTGCCTCCCAGTTCCCGTGAATGTCTGCGATGATGGCGTATTTCATTTCCTAGCGAGCAATCTCAAATCCCCTAAATTCATTTTTAGCGTCGGCCCAGATTACCTGTTCGTCCCGAATAAATCCAGCAAGACCTGCATCGTGCAACGCAGCGCGGAAAGCGTCAAGTTCCGCGTGGGAACCTTCGGCCACGAGTTCAACGCGGCCATCGGGCAAATTTTTTACGATGCCGGTAATTTCAAAACCAGTGGCGACGGTTTTGGTGGTGTAACGGAAGCCGACACCTTGCACGCGACCGGAGAAAAAAACCGACATCCGGCGGCGCGTGGCGGGTTGAGCCGACTGCGACATGGCGGGATGAAGCCAAAGTGCCGCGCGTGATGCAATGTTTTTTGGCGCACGCACGCAAAGTTTTTTCTATTTTGGTTTGACCGGCTTGCGGTTATGGCGTAATCACTTCGTGCTGCCACACATAAAATTCGCATCCGAAATTTTTTGCGTGGCAGGTTGTCTATCACATGCTGAACACCAAGTCATTTTTGACCGTCGATTTCGGAGCCGGGAGCCTCAAGCTCGCCGAGTTTGAAATCGACGAGGCAGGCGGATTGCGTCTGAAAAATTTTGCGATTAAGTCGCTCGGGCTGGAAGGTTCGCAGGAAGCTTCGCGCGAAAAAATTATTTTGCAGGCCTTGCAGTCGGCGATTGCCGAAAACGGCATCAAGTCCAAAAACGTCAATGTTTGTGCGCCTGGATTCCATGTCTTCTCCAAGTTTGTAAAACTCCCGCCGGTGGATGCGGCGAAAGTTGGTCAGATTATTCAATACGAGGCGCAGCAGAATGTGCCGTTCCCGTTGAGCGAAGTCGTGTGGGATTATCAAATTCTCGGCGCGGCGGCGAGCGGTGAATTGGAAGTGTTGCTCGTGGCCATTAAGTCAGAAATTGTCGAAGGACTTTTCCGCGTGGCTGATCAGGCGAAGCTGAAATTGCAACTGTGTGATGCTTCACCGGCGGCATTGTGCAACGCGTTCCGCTACAATTATCCCGACCTTGAAGATTGCACGATGCTGCTCGACATCGGGGCCAAGACAAGCAACTTGCTGTTTTTTGAAAAGGGCAAAGTTTTTTCCCGTAGTATTAATTTGGGCGCGAACATTATTACGCAGGATTTTGCGACCGAAGCGAAGTTGAAATTTGATGAGGCGGAAAAGATTAAAATCGCGGAAGGTTTTGTCAGCCTCGGCGGCGCTTATGAAGAGCCGGAGAATGTGAATCAAGCGGCGATTTCCAAAATCGCGCGCCAGTTCATGACCAAGCTGCACATTCAGGTCAACCAGACGATGCAGTTTTATCGCGGCCAGCAGGGCGGCACGGCGCCGGTGAGATTATTCTTGTCCGGCGGCGCGAGCATCATGCCCTACACAGCGCAGTTTTTTGCGGAAAAATTGAATGTGCCGGTGGAATATTTTAATCCGTTCCGCAATGCACAGATCGATCCGTCGGTGAATTTGGAAGAACTGTCGCGCGTCGCGCACGCCATGGGCGAAGTAGTCGGACTCGGTCTGCGTAATCTAGCGAACTGTCCGGTGGAAATGAATTTGATGCCGGACAGCACGTTGCGCTGGCAGGCGGTTAATCAGAAGAAGCCTTACTTTGTCGCGACGGTTATCAGTTTGGTGCTCGTTGCATTTGGCGTTGGCTTTTTGTTCCAGAAACTCGCCGTAAACAAGCAGGCAGAAATTGACCGGCTTTCGCCAAAAGTTGATGAATTGAATCACAAGGTGGAACGGTTTACGGCCGCCTATAAAAAATTGCAGAAGACACAGAAAGAAGCTAGTCAGGTGATGACGTGGATGCAGCAACGTTATTATTGGGGTGACTTTCTGGCGGATATGCGCCGCGCGCTGCTTCGTTCCGAGGACGACATCAAGAAAAAACTTTCAGCGCAAAAATCAGGTGTAGATGTGGGTATTTGGGTTGAAAATATGACTTCCACTGCGAATTTAGGTAGTGCTGGTGCTAATCCGGTAGCGCCGATGCCCGGCATGGGAATGCCCGGCATGGGAATGCCTGGCGAAGCGCCGCCCGTCGTTGATCCTGGACAATCGGCATTGGCCAATACCAATAACGCCATTACGCTACTGTGCCGTGCGGTGAATTTGACCGGTGTGGATCCTTCGGCCAACAGTGAAATCGCGTATGCGGTCGAAAGTGAAATTAAGAAATCGCCACTGGTGAATCCTAAGGCGACGCAGTTGACCGGCCAGATTACGCCGGATGATTCCAATGGCACGTTTACGTTTACGGTAAGCGTGACGCCGCTCAATCCGATGAATTTTTGATATGGGCTGGATTAAAAGACATTTATTTTTTGTGATTGGCGGTATCGTAACGCTGGGGTTTCTCGGTGCGGGCGGCTTTTATATTTATAAGGATTGGAACCGCAATTCCGAGGCGGCGGACAAGCTCAATGAAATTTACGGCACACTGAAAAGTTTGCAGACGCAGTCACCGTCGCCAGGTAATGAAAAAATTGACAACACCAAAATTGCGAAAGAACAGCAGCAGCAATTGCTGGCGTGGATGAAATCTTCCGAGAAATTTTTTCAACCCATTCCGTCTATTCCAGCAGGCAACATCAGCAGCGAGACTTTCGCCGGCGCCCTGCGCCGCACGGTGGATGCAATGCAACACGAAGCGGACAGTGCTGGGGTGTTGCTGCCGCCGAAATATGATTTTTCATTTTCCGCCGAGCGCGCGTTGGTGAAATTTGCGCCGGGCAGCTTGGAGCCGCTGGCGCAGCAATTGGGCGAGGTTCGAGCGATTGCGGAAACTATTTTTTCCACGCGAGCGAATGCTTTAGACGGCATTCAACGCGTGCGCGTTTCCGAGGATGATGTAGCTGGTGCGCCGGGCGATTATATTGATGAACATTCAGTCACAAATGAGTTGGCAATCATCACGCCCTACGTCGTCACGTTCCGCTGTTTCACACCGGAATTATCGCGGATTGTCAGTGCCTTTGCGACCTCCACAAATATGTTTTTGATCAAGTCCATCAACGTCCAGCCAGCCGGTGCGGCAGTGCTCGCGCCAGACGCTGCCGGAATGCCTGGTGGCTTGCCGCCGGGGGTGATGCCGGGGCGTTATGGTAGTGAAATGCCGGGTCAAATGCCGCCGCCGACCGTTGCGCCCGTTACCGCCAAGGGTGGCTTGCCCACGATCTTGAAAGAGCAACTCCTGCGCGTCTCGTTGGAAGTTGGACTCGTTAAATTGTTGCCGAAGAGTTAAAATGCAATTTCTCAAAAAACATTACGAAAAGATTTTGCTCGGCGTTGTGCTGGCAGGTCTGATTGGCGTGCTCGTATTCATGGTTTTCTACATTGCTGCCGATAAGCAGGCGATGGATGATGCGGCGAATGGATTGATTAATCCCTCATCAAAGGCGTTGGCAGATTTGGATTTGACGACTAACAGTGAAGCGATGAACCGTTTGCAATCGCCCTATGTTTTGGATTTTGATACGGGCAATAAAGTATTCAATCCGTTCGAGTGGGTAAAAACACCTGACAATTCATTGGTCAGAAAAGACACCAAGACCGGCCCGCAAATGGTCGTCGTGACGAACATCGCGCCATTGTATTTGGTGCTGACGCTGGATCAGGTGGCGACAAACGGAACGGATGTCCGCTATGTGTTTGGGGTGGAAAAACAGACGGCAGCCACGCCCGCCAAACGTCGCAAGCAACAACACTATGCTTCCAAGGGCGACAAGAATGACGCGTTTACGTTGGTGGATGTAAAGGGCGCGGCGGAAAATCCGGACGCCTTTATTCTCAAGCTCTTGGACACAGGTGAAATGGTAACGCTGTTGCCAAATAAGCCGTTCCGCCGTATTGATGCTTACATGGCGGACTTCCGCTACGATCCGGAGAAACGGGTTTTTCGCGGTCGTCGCGTGGGCGACAAAGTTTCTTTTGGCGGGGCGGATTACGTCGTGGTTGAAGTCAACCAGAATGAATTAATTTTGTCCGACCAATCGAATGGGAAAAAAACTACTTTGCCATTTGCGCCCTGACTGTTAAAAATCTTACATTGAACCGCGCCACACTTACGAAATTTACATTGCCATGACAAAAGCCGCTCTCCTTTTCTTCGGCCTCGCCGCCCTGCTTGCCTTGCCCGCGGCGGTGCCCGCTCAAGATAATACCACCGCCATCGCGGTCAACGAAGCCGTGTTGCGCCAAGCTAACACCATCGTGTTGCGCCAGAAATTGGCCGATGCCCGCCGTGTGGAATTGGGGGGCGACACCGTTGCCGCCGCCAAGCTTTATCAAGAATCCTGCGAAATGGTTGGGCAAATTGGTTCAGGCATTGATGCCGAAGCTGCCCAAGCCATGAACGGTCTGTCCCGCACTCGGCTTACGCTGGCGCGGGAAGATCAGGCGCGTGGTGATTTGCGTGATGCGGCCACGCAGGTGCAGCAAGTCTTGAAGGTGAATCCAAAAAATCCTGAAGCCTTGGCATTCAAGAAACAAAACGATGAGATGATTACCGCCATGAAGGGGCAAATTCCCAGTGCTGATGCTGTGGAACAGGCTTCGCAATTATCCGCGCACAAAACGGATGCCGGCACTTTGGTGCAGGATGGAAAATTGCTTTATGAAATGGGCAAACTGGATGATGCTGAGAATAAATTAAATCAGGCGCTGGTCTTGGATCCTGACAGTCCGGCAGCTTACTACTATTTAAATCTGATTCAGCAGGCTAAGTTTGCCCGCGAAGCGGCAATGCATCAGGTGGACACACAGAAGCGCATAACGCAGGTAGAAAAACATTGGATTCTGCCTAAAGAAACGGGGCATATTTCGGAGTCCTCCGCAAATGTGCGCGAGTTTAATTCCTACGCCACCAATACTCTGGTTTACACTGGACCTGGCCGTCAGTCCATCATTGCGAAACTTAATCGCATTCGGCTTGAATCCGTTTCGTATGACGGTCAGCCATTGAGCGAAGTGCTGCGTGACCTTTCGCGTTTGGCTAAAGATCGTGATCCTGAACGCAAAGGTATCAACTTTCTGGTTAATCCCAATCCCGATCAGTCAGGACAGGCGGTTGCCGCCCCCACTGGTGGCGGTGTGCCCGGAGCTTTCGGTGCACCCGGTGCACCGGCGATTGATCCAGCTACGGGACTTCCGGCGGCAACTCCGGCAGCTGGTGCCGGCAGTGGTGAAGCAGTTGATGTGGGTGCTTTCATCGTCAAAATCCCGAACTTGACTGACGTGCGTCTGGCGGATGTTCTGGATGCCATCATTTTAGTGGCTGATCATCCGATCAAATACTCAGTTCAAGATTTCGCTGTCGTATTTTCGGCTAAGGGAGCAGAAACGCCGCAGCTTTTAAGCCGCGTCTTTAAAGTGGATCCGAATACATTTTATTCCGGCCTCGAAAGTGTAGGTGCATCTACCTTCGGTTCTGTTAATAACAGCAGTGGCGGTGGCAGCAGTGGCGGCGGTGGTAATAGCGGCGGCGGCGGCGGTGGTGGTGGCAGCGGTCAGAACAACGGTGGCGCAGTTGTGGGCGTTGTGAATGCCTTTGCTGGTGCCGGTGGTCTGCGTAGT
>Ga0214164_1000248_pt1 | contig 37788 bp, 32 predicted proteins | sample TroBogepilimnion_13_FD_153003 | JGI IMG/M metagenome (GOLD analysis project Ga0214164, IMG submission 153003) | Freshwater microbial communities from Trout Bog Lake, WI - Practice 03JUN2009 epilimnion v4 | ecosystem: Environmental > Aquatic > Freshwater > Lake > Epilimnion/Euphotic zone ...
CGCCGCCGCGACCGGCTGGGAGCCGTCCGCCATCCGCGCGTCCGTGATGATGACCATCGTCCTCGGCGGCTGGGCACTCAAACGTCCCAGCGATTTGCTTAATTCCCTCGCCGCCGCCGCGTTCGTGATTTTGCTGTGGAATCCGCTTCAGCTTTTTGAAGCCAGCTTTCAACTTTCCTTTTTCGTCATGCTCATCATCGCGCTCATGCTGCCAAAATTAAATGAGTTCTTCGACCGGCTGTTGAAATCTGACGAGCTGCTGCCGGACGAACTTATCTCCGGCTGGAAAAAATCCGGTCGCTGGCTCGCGCGCAAATTCGCGCGCTACTGCGGACTTTCCTTCGCCGCGTGGATTGGCTCGCTGCCGCTCTCGGCAAAATATTTTCACCTGTTCAGCCCCGTCTCGACTTTCGCCAACATCCTTGCCGTGCCGCTCGGCACGTTCGCGCTCATGGCCAATCTCGGCGCGCTCGTGTGCGGCCACTGGCTGCCGTGGTTCACCGAACTCTTCAACCACGCCGCGTGGTTTTTCATGGTCGCGATGACGTGGGCCAGCGTCGAGGCCGCCAAAATTCCCGGCGCGTATTTTTACGTTCCCGAACCATCGCTCGCCACGATTGCGATTTATTACGCCGCCGTCATCGCCATTTTCAGCGGCTGGTTTTCGACGCGAAAAAGAATTTTTCTCGGCACGATAATTTTATTTTTCATCGGTGGAATTTATTTCTGGCAATGGCAATCGTCGCGCGACGAAACCGATTTGACCGTGCTGCCGCTCAACGGCGGCCACGCGATTTACATTGATGCCGACGGACGCGCGAACGACTGGCTCATCAATTGCGGCAATGAAAACGCGGTCAATTTCACGCTCAAAGATTTTCTGCGCGCGCAAGGCGTGAACACGCTGCCGCGTCTCGTCCTGACTGAAGGCGACATGAAAAATGTCGGCGGCGCGCAAACGCTCGACGAACTTTTCCGCGTCGGCGAACTGTGGACGAGCGATGTGAAATTCCGCTCGGCAAATTACCGCGACACTGTCGCCGCATTTGAAAAGCCGACGATGCGTCATAAAATTTTGAATTGCGGGAACACGATTGGCTGCTGGCAGATTTTGTTTCCCAACACGACGGACAATTTTGAAAAAGCCGACGACAGCCCGCTCGTGCTGCGCGGAAATTTTCGCGGCACAAAAGTTTTGCTGCTCTCCGATTTGAGCCGCGCCGGGCAAAGCGATCTGCTCGCCACCACCAATGATTTACGTGCCGACATCGTGGTTGCTGGATTACCAACGGAAGGTGAGCCGTTGTGCGACGCGCTGATTGACGCAATCCAGCCGCGCGTGATCGTCATAGCGGATTCAGAATTTCCCGCCACGCGCCGCGCGAGCCGCGCCTTGCACGAACGGCTGGAACAAAAACACATTCCAGTAATTTACACGCGCACTTCCGGCGCGGTGAAAATTGAAACGGACAAAGCCGGTTGGAAATTACACACGATGGATGGACAAACTTTTCAAAGCCGATAAGTTAGATGTCTTTCACGCCATGAATATATTGAAGACTATTCTAAACATACTTGATTGGGTTGCGATGATGATAGCCATCATTATCGTTCTTTTATTTGGTTGTGCATCTCTATTTTTTGCGGTGCATGGTTTGGTGTCTGGTCTTTCAAGACAGCTTCACGAGATAACGACAGACAAAAGCGACAGGATATTTTTGTTGATTGTTTTATTGTCATTTATTTGGTGCGGATTTAGATGGAAGGAGTTAAACAAGCGGCCATAAATGTTAGAGGTTATGGATTTCAACAACATTTTGACAGAATGGAGAGCAGGCAAACTGCCGGAGCATAGTATTGACGATTTGAAGTCGTTAAGTGCCGGATGTGTCGTTTTAATTCAGCAACGGAATCCTGAAGCTATTCATTTGAAGGCTGCGATTGATGACGAGATTCGCCGGAAAGAGACGGCAGAGTTTCAGAAACAGGCTGATTTGAAAGCGAACGAGAGACATTTTGAGGCGATGACGGAAAGCAGGTCGGCGACTCACTATGCCAAGTGGTCGTGTATCGTTGCGGCCATAGCAGCCGCCATATCACTTGGCGCATGGATGCTTCCCCGCGATTCTCACGAACCAAATCAACAAGGTGCGCCAAGTTTATCAGCACCACCACAGACATCATTATCGGTAAAACCCGCCGCACCGCCTTATCCGACAAACTCAACCCAAAAATCTGTAGCACCATAGAGATTGCAACCATGAAACCTAACAGCTTGATAGGCTGCAAAAATTTCTAATTGTTCACCTCGCCCGCGTCAGCGAGACGGCAACGTGCCGCGCCTGCGGAATGATAAATTTTTTCACCTCAACGGTGACGGCTGGCGGCTTGAACTCGACCAAAATTAAATCGCAAATGTCGGCGGCGAGCTTTTCAATCAGCTTCCATTCGCGGCCTTCGCCAAACTTCAAAAGCTTTTGCGTGACGGCATAATAGTCAATCGTATCACAGATGGAATCGCTGGTCGCAGCGGCGGCAAAATCGGATTCCAGTTCCACCGTCAGCAGCAAACGCTGCGGCTGCGCGCGTTCCGCATCCGGCACACCGACGCGGTAAAATACTTCTAAATCAACAATGGAAATCTGTGACATTTATGATTTGCGATTTGCGATTTTGGATTTGGAAACGGCGTCGAGCAGGATTTTCGTCGGCTTGTTCAACTTTAATTTTTTCGCGGCGGCAAGTTTGAGCCATTGAAATTCCCGCGCCTCATCGTTCAGCACGACGCGCGGATTTTTGGCGACGCACTTGCAGGTGTAATTCAGCAAAACAAAATGCGCGTCGCGATAAAATTCCTTCGAGCTGATGCAGTCCTGCACGATGACGAATTTGATGTCCGTGATTTTCAGGCCGGTTTCTTCCAAAAGTTCACGGCGCAAGGCGGCCAGCGAACTTTCGCCGCGCTTAATCTTGCCGCCGGGAATGCCCCACAAGCCTGACCATTTATGCGTGCGGATCATCAGCACTTCTTTTTTGTTATTGAAAATTAAAGCGCCAACCGTCGCAACCGGCGGCTCAATGTTGTCCTCGGTTTGAACGGGCTTGAGATGGAATTTATTTTTCACCAGCACGCGCTTGAGTTCGTCGAGATGCTCGACAATGAGGTCGGGCTTGGCGGCGCGCAATTGTTCGAGCGTGTTGTATCCGGTCAGCACGGCGCAGGAATGGACGCCGCCATACCGCGCGGTCTCGATGTCGTGTTCCATGTCGCCGATGAAAAGCGTTTCGTCCGGACGCAGATTGTTTTCGCGGAGAATCTCGTGGATTTTTTCGCGCTTGTCCCAAACGTCGGTGTAAGGCTTGTCGAGAAACGCGTCGAAGCCGGTGACCTTACATTGCGTCTCAAAATAATCGCCGTGAACGGTGCTCAACAGGAAGGTGCGGAATTTTTCCGCGCGACAAAATTCCAGAAAGCCGCGCGCGTGCGGCAGTTCAATCACCGAATCCTGCGACTGGCTGAATTCGTGATGAAACCACAATTCCAATTGATCCATCGGCACGTCGGGCGTGTGGCGGTCGTAGAATTTTTTGAACGGCAAGGCGAATTCGGCACGGAATGTTTCCAGCGACATCGCGGTCTTGCCGGACTGCGTAAGGACGTAGTTGGACGCCTTCAATACGGCGGGTAAATCGTCCACTAAAGTTCCCGACCAGTCGAAAATGATGTTGCGGATCACGAAATTGATTTAACCGCAAAGAACGCAAAGAACACAGAGAAAAATTTGGGCTGGTTAAAGTAATTTGATTTCTCTTTGTCTTCCTTGCGCTCTTTGTGGTTAAATTTTTTGAAATGCTCATCGCATTCAGCAAACCTTACGGCGTGCTGTCGCAGTTCACGGGCGACGGCTCGCCGAACCGCGCGCTGGCGGAATTTGGTTTTCCCAAAAATGTTTATGCCATCGGCCGGTTGGACTCGGATTCCGAAGGGCTGCTGCTGTTGAGCGACGAGGCGCATTGGAACGAAAAACTGTTGCATCCGCGTCACGCGCACGAGCGCGAGTATTGGGCGCAAGTGGAAAAAATTCCAACGGCGGAAAGTTTACGAAAATTGGAAAAAGGAATTTTGATTCAAGGTCACAAGACGTTGCCATGTCGCGCGTGGCTACTGGAACCGCAACCGGTAATTCCGCCGCGCGTGCCGCCGATCCGTTTCCGCAAGAGCGTTGCCGATTGCTGGATCGGTTTGGAATTGATCGAAGGAAAAAATCGTCAGGTGCGGCGGATGACGGCGGCGATTGGGCATCCAACTTTGCGATTGCTGCGCGTGCGCATCGGCAATTTTTGGCTCGGCGATTTGCCTACTGGTCAATGGAGAGTGCTAACAGCCGCAGAAATTAAATTAGTTCACCCCTAGTGCAGACAAAAATCCGCGCTGAAAGCTTGTTCACCGGTGAGAACAAGTCGCCAATTGAGTGGACAAACCTGCAAAACCGCTTGATTTCATTTGTGAATAACGTTGGCGTAACATTTTTGTAAAATTTTCTTGAAAGATACCACCGGTGGTAGCATGATGGCGGCCGTTCCCCAATTAGTTGGGGATTCGCAATTTTGAGGAAAAGCTCGTTTTTCTTGAAAATTGGCGGTTTTTGAGTGCTGGTGGGTTTCTGTCTCGCTTGAAACTGGCCGGCTGTGTTATAAAAATTAAACCTGGAGATTACCATGATTGATGCCCGTGAGGATGTCTCGGCGCCGGTTGCCAAAACCGCCAGCCGCCGCCCCAACAAAGTTTCTGCGACCCGTTCCATGAAACCTGCCAAATCCGAAACCAAAAAGTCGCTGCGCATTGAGCGCATTTTCAGCGACGCCAAGGTCAAGCCGTTCGACCAGATCGAATGGGACAAGCGCACCGCCGAGATCACCGACGACGGCGGCAAGGTTATCTTCAAGCAGGAAAATGTCGAAGTGCCGAAGTCATGGTCGGTGCTCGCCACCAAGGTTGTCGTCTCGAAATATTTTTACGGCGAGCAGAACACCTCCGAGCGCGAAACTTCCGTGCGCCAGCTCATCCACCGCATCACGCGGACGATTTCCGATTGGGGCATCGCCGATGGCTATTTCTCCAAGGCGGACGGCGAAGTGTTTTACGAAGAACTCACCTGGCTCTGCTTGAACCAATACGGCGCGTTTAATTCGCCGGTGTGGTTCAACGTTGGTCTCTATCACGAATACGGCGTCGGCAAAAATTCGAGCAAGGGCAACTGGTTCTACAATCGAAAGACCAAGATCGCCGAGCGCGCCGCGACGCAATACGAATATCCGCAGGGCAGCGCATGCTTCATCCAGTCCGTGCAGGACAACATGGAGGACATCATGCACCTCGCCTACAGCGAAGCGATGTTGTTCAAGTATGGTTCCGGCACCGGCACCGATTTGACGCCGATCCGTTCCAGCCGCGAGAAATTGAGCGGTGGCGGTCGTCCGAGCGGCCCGATGAGCTTCCTGAAAGTTTACGATCAGGTCGCGAACGTCGTGAAGTCCGGCGGCAAAACCCGCCGCGCGGCCAAGATGAACACGCTGCGCGACTGGCACGGCGACATCGAAGAATTCATTGACGCCAAGCAGAAGGAAGAAAAGAAGGCGTGGGCGTTGATCGAGCAGGGTTATGACGGTTCTTACAACGGCGATGCCTACGGCAGCGTGATGTATCAGAACGAAAACCTGTCCGTCCGCGCCAGCGACGAATTTTTCGAAGCCGCTCTGTCCGGCAAGGAATGGTGGACGAAGACCGTCAAAGGCATTCCGCTCCAGAAGAAGGACGCGGCCACGTTGCTCAACAAAATTGCCGAAGGCACGCACATCTGCGGCGACCCTGGCATCCAATACGACGGCGCGATCCAGAAGTGGCATACTTGCAAAGGCACCGAGCCGATCCATTCCACGAACCCGTGCAGCGAATACGTTTTCGTCAATAACACTGCGTGCAATCTTGCCTCGCTGAACTTGATGAAGTTCAAGCGCGATGACAACAAGTTCGACGTGGACCGCTTCAAAGCCGCGTGCCGCATCTTCATCACCGCGCAGGAAATTCTCGTGGACAACGCGAGCTATCCCACGAAGGACATCGCGGAAAATTCCCACATCTTCCGCACGCTCGGACTCGGCTTTGCGAACCTCGGTTCGCTCTGCATGAGCTACGGTTTGCCCTACGATTCCGACGAAGGCCGCGCGCTCGCCGGTGCGATCACGTCCATCATGACGGGTCACGCCTACGAACAGAGCGCCGACATCGCCGCGAACATCGGCGCGTTTGCCGGTTACCGCGATGCGCGATGCGCCGGGGTCGCCAAGACGGTGGCGAAGGACAACGTCGAATCCATGCTCGGCGTCATCAAACTCCACCGCGATGCCGTGGAAGAAATTCAGCCGAGCGCGGAATTCAATTATCTCAAGACCGAAGCCCGCAAGACGTGGGACAGCGCGCTCGCCAAGGGTAAGCAACACGGCTACCGCAATGCGCAGGTCACCGTGCTCGCGCCGACCGGCACGATTGCTTTCTTGATGGATTGCGACACCACTGGCGTCGAACCCGATATCGCGCTCGTGAAATACAAATTGCTCGCCGGCGGCGGCATGTTGAAGATTGTCAATCGCGGTGTGCCGGATGCGTTGCACCGCCTCGGTTACAGCGAAGCGAACGTCACCAAGATCATCGCGCACATCGAGAAGTTTGACACCATTGAAGACATTCAGGAAAATGGTCAGACCGTCTCCAGCGGCCTCAAGCCGGAACATTTGCCGATCTTTGATTGCGCGTTCAAGCCGGCCCGCGGCACGCGCAGCATCGGTTACATGGCACACTTGAAGATGATGGCCGCTGCGCAGCCGTTCATCAGCGGCGCGATCTCCAAGACCGTCAACATGCCCAGCGAATGCACCGTCGCCGACATCCGCGACACCTACGTCCAGGCGTGGAAGATGGGCTTGAAATGCGTGGCGATCTATCGCGACGGCTCCAAGCGTTCCCAGCCGCTCAATACCAAGAAGACCAACGAAGCTGGCGACAAAACCGCCGCGCTCACGCCTGCGGTTGACGCTCGGCTCAATGAATTGGAAGCGGAAGTCGCACGTTTGCAGAACGAATCCGGCAAACCGCTGCGCCGTCGTTTGTCCGATACGCGCACGGCTGTCACACACAAATTCGACATTGCTGGCCACGAAGGTTATCTCACTGTTGGTTTGTTCGACGACCATCAACCGGGCGAATTGTTCATTACGATGGCCAAGGAAGGTTCCACCATTGGCGGTTTGATGGACAGCATCGGCACGCTCACCAGCATGGCGCTGCAATACGGCGTGCCGCTAGAAGCACTCGTCAAAAAGTTTGCACACCAGCGTTTCGAGCCGAGCGGTTTCACCAAAAATCCGGAAATCCGCAACGCTGCGTCCATCACGGATTATGTGTTTCGCTGGATGGCGTTCCAGTTCATTCCCGGCTACCGCGAAAACATCACCGCTGCTCGCAATCAACCGGAACTCGTCATGCCCGGCCTCGCCGAGGAAATAAAAAAAAAGGTGAATCGGCCGGTAGCTGATTTGCCGATTTCCGAAGACACGGACATGATTGAACTCAAGGCTGATGCCAAGCATGCGCGCCGCGCCGCGAGCCTGACGCAGATGATCACGAACCAACAGGATGCGCCAACGTGCCCGAACTGCGGCAATGTGGTCGTCCGCAACGGTGCTTGCTACAAATGTCTGAACTGCGGCGAAAGCCTTGGTTGCTCTTAAACGGTCAGCAGGAACCAAGACAGGCCGGAGAATTTTCGAATTCTCCGGCTTGTTTCATTTTGCGGACGGGACTACTTTGACGCCATGAGCGAAACCACACCATTCATCCACGAAGATCCGTGGCGCATCTTCCGCATCATGGCCGAATTCGTGGATTCGTTCCAGACGATGTCCCAAGTCGGTCCCGCCGTGACCATCTTCGGCTCCGCCCGCACCAAACCCACCGACAAATATTACCGCGCCGCCGTGGATATCGCGAAGGGGCTGGCGAAACATAATCTCGCCGTCGTCACTGGTGGCGGTCCCGGCATCATGGAAGCGGCCAACAAAGGTGCGTCGCACGCCGGTGGTAAATCTGTTGGCCTCAATATTGAATTGCCGTTTGAGCAGGCCGGCAACAAATACGCCAACGTGCCGGTGCACTTCCATTATTTTTTTGCGCGCAAAGTTTGTTTCGTGAAATACAGTCTCGGCTTTATTTTCATGCCCGGTGGCTTCGGCACGCTTGATGAATTTTTTGAAGTGCTCACGCTCGTGCAGACACAGCGCATCCCGCAATTTCCGCTCATCCTGTTCGGCAAAGAACATTGGAAAGGTCTGCTTACGTGGATGAAAACGCGCCTAGAAAAAGATAAACTCATCAGCCCGGACGACCTCGATCTGGTGAAAATTACGGACGACGTAGATGAAGTCATCGCCATCATCCGCGACTACGAACGGCGTGTTGGCCCGCCGGGAACTTTGCCCACCGCGTTTGCTTAACTACGCCGGATTTTTACATGAAATTGACCAACGACAACTATCTCATTTTGATTGGCACAAAAAATTTCAAAGAAAGCTATCGCCGCGACAAAACCGGTTGGTTGAAAATTTCTGCGCGTGGCCGAATGTTTCGAATGACGGCCGAACAGGTTCTGAACCACATCCTGCCCGCGCTCGCTGGCGTCAAACCAGACCTGACCATCAAAGTCGAACACCAAGGTTAATGCGCCCGTTCATTCAAGAAATCCTGACCGTGCACACGCCCGAATCGCTCGTCGAGCAATTGCGGCGTGCGGCGTGCGGCGTGCGGAGCGCTTTGCTCCGCAGCAATTCGTTTGACACCGCACAAGCGCGTTACTCCTTCGTCGTGGCCAATCCGTTTTTGACCTTTCGCAGTTTTGGCTCGCGCTGTGAAATCAGTTTTCCTAACTCCCAACTTCCATCTGCCATCTCCCAAACTCAATTCGGCAATCCGTGGCATTTACTCGACAGTTTGATGGCTCGCTTTGAACTGCTAGACGAAATTGATTCGCCCTTTCCGCTCGGCGGTGCGTTCGGCTACTTCGGCTACGACCTGAAAAACTTTACCGAACCAAAACTCCCGCGCCGCGCCGTCAACGACTTGGAATTGCCCGATTGCCACGTCGGTTTTTACGATAGCCTCGTCGTCTTCGACCATCAGCTTGGAAAAGTTTTTATCGTTTCAACGGGGCTGGACGCCGACGGTTCGCGCACGGAATCGCGCGCGCAAGAACAATTGGAGTTTTGGAAAAGCCAGATGCAAGAACCGGAAGTTTCACGCACAGACGCAAAGGCGCAAAGCAAAAGTTCACTTGGCAACTTTGCGACTTCGCGTGAGATTTCATCGAATCTGACGCGTGACGAATTTGTTTCCAAAGTTCAACGCGCACAGCAATACATACGCGCCGGAGATATTTATCAGGTTAACCTCTCGCAACGCCTGACGGCGCAAGGGAATTTCACCGGCTGGGAAATGTTTGAGAAATTGTCGGCTGTCTCCCCTGCTCCGTTTTCTGCGTTCCTTGATTGCGGAGCGTTTCAAATCGCGTCGTCGTCGCCGGAACAATTTTTACGTATGAGCGGCGCGCACATCGTCACGCGCCCGATCAAAGGCACGCGCCCGCGCGACGCAGATGCGACGCGCGACGCGCAACTCGCCTACGAATTGCAGACGAGCGCCAAGGAATTGGCTGAGCTCGTAATGATTACTGATTTACTGCGAAACGATTTGGGCAAAGTCTGCGAATTTGGCTCGGTGCAAGTGCCAGAGTTGGCGAAACTGGAAAAGTTTGCACAGGTGCAACATCTCGTTTCGACCGTCGAAGGCCGTTTAAAAAACGAAGTGACACATTTCGCCGCGTTCGCGTCATGCTTTCCAGGTGGCAGCATTACCGGCGCGCCAAAATTCCGGGCGATGGAAATCATTGATGAACTCGAACCCATTTCGCGCGGGCCGTATTGCGGCGCGATTGGTTACCTTGGTTTCAATCGCGAAAGCCAATTGAATATCGCCATCCGCACGGCGGTTTGCGCGGACGAAAAAATTCATTTCAACGTCGGCGCAGGCATTGTAGCTGATTCAAATCCATCGGCGGAATACGATGAAACTTTGGCGAAAGCGCGCGGATTTCTGGCTGCGCTAAATATCTCGGAACGTCCTGCGCAAGTTAGCGGCTAACTATTTCGGCGGCGTCGCGCAAACCGGCGGCGTAGGCTTCAAACACGCGACGCATTTCATCTCGAACCGTTCGGAAACATTGGAGTATTTCCGCTTCACTGCCGGTGGCTTTAGCTGGATCAAAGAACGGCCAGTGGTGGCGGTTCAGTTGGCCAGGAAAAATCGGACACGCTTGATCCGCGTTACCGCAGACGGTGATGACAGTCGTCACGGGCGATTCCAGAAATTCTTTCAGATGCTTCGAGTGGTGCGCGGAAATATCAATGCCTACTTCCGCCATGACTTTGATGGCGAGCGGATGAACGTAGCCAGCAGGATTAGAGCCGGCGCTCTGGACATTGGCGAGGTCGCCGAGTGCGGCGCGCAAAAATCCTTCGCCGATGTGGCTGCGGCAGGAATTGCCAGTGCAAAGAATGAGGATGGTTGGTTTTGATTTTACGGACATAAATTAATTTAATTTTTCCTGATACCAATCGCGTGATTGGTTGCAGATTTTACAGACGGAAAGCATCACTGGCACTTCCACCAGCACACCAACGACCGTTGCGAGCGCCGCGCCGGAACCCGCGCCGAATAGCGTGATGGCAACGGCTACGGCCAGTTCAAAAAAATTACTCGCGCCAATCAGCGCGCCGGGCGATGCGATGTTGTGTGGCACGCGCAGCTTGCGCATGAGTAAATAAGCGAGTGTGGAATTGAAATAAACCTGAATGATAATCGGAACTGCAAGCAACACCACCGCGAGCCAGCGTGTGGTCAGATTTTCCGTCTGAAATGCAAAAATTAAAACGAGCGTCATCAGGAGTGCAAAAATTGTCACCGGCTGAAACTTTGGAAGGAATTTCTTCTCGAACCAGTCTGTTCCTTTTGATTTGAGCACCAGTGTTCGCGTCAGCCAACCAGCGGCAAGTGGTATGACGATGAAAACCACGACGCTGGTTATGAGCACTCTTGACGGCACAACCACATTCGCCACGCCGCACAGAAACATTACGATGGGCGCGAAAGCGACAAGCATGACGAGGTCGTTCACCGCCACTTGCACGAGCGTGTAAACAGGATCGCCATCGGTGAGGTAGCTCCAAACAAAGACCATTGCGGTGCATGGTGCGGCAGCGAGGATGATAAGCCCAGCTGTGTATTCCTTTGCTAATTCCGGGGAAATCCATGCGCGAAAAATGTGCGACATGAACAGCCAGCCGAGAAACGCCATACTAAATGGTTTTACTAGCCAATTAATGAACAGCGTTACGAACAAGCCTTTGGGTTTTTTAGCGATGCCGCTGAGTGACGTAAAATCCACCTTCAGCATCATCGGATAAATCATCAGCCAGATGAGCACAGCAATGGCTGCGTTGACGTGAGAGCCTTGGACGAATTCAAGTTTGCTGACCCATGCCGTGAACTGCGGTGCGATTTTTCCAACTGCTACACCGACGACCATGCACAGAAAAACCCAAGCCGTCAGGTAGCGTTCAAAGAAAGCGAGCCGTTTAGGAGAAGTGTGAGCGCTCATTGGTTCAGCAGCATTTTGTGGCTGGTGGCGTTTCTGTGAAGTTAAATTTCAGTGGACTGAATTCTGATGGCACGGCAGTGGGCGGCAAACATTTGTCCATAGCCAGGCAGGCGGTGTGCCGCAACGTCAGATGGAAGATCACTTCTTTATTTGTCACTTCGATGGATTGAAGCGGGAATTGCGTGATGTAGCCGGCCTCGTATTCGATATCTACTTCTAGATCGTCCGTAAGCAAGACGCCTTCCGCCTTCGTAAAGATTTTCGCCAGCTTGCCGGCAGTCAGGCGATGATCAATGTCATCCGCATGCCATGTTTGCAAGCGGCAGAGCGACTCGGTTCGCAGCGTGCCGCCACAATCAATGAATCGCTTGTCAATGCGCGCCACTTCAGTGACATGGCTGTGCGCGGGGGTGAAATCACCATTGGGTAGTTGGAAGCGCACTTGTGCCAACGGGTATCGCGCAAGAACTTGGTTTAATTCTTTTAATTTCATCGTCAGCAACATTTTTGTCGGCGGCAGATGACGGCGAGGTCAGTCTTCAAAATCTTTTTTAATTTTTTCCCGTCGGCTTTTGCCTCATCCGTCTTGGTCAGTGACTTGTGAACCCAGTCGAGTGCCTCGCGCACGGCGACGGACGCAGGTTTCTCCGGCAACCGGTAATAAACCCAGCGTTCCGACTTGCGCGACAAAATTAAGTGCGCGTGGTGTAAAATGGAAAGATGCTTGGACACAGTGGAAGGTGCGAAGCCGAATAGTTCAGTAATCTGACACACGCACAGTTCGCCATTACGGAGCGCGAGCAGTATTCGCACTCGGTTCGGGTCGGACAACGCCTTGGTGATAGCCATGAAGTCACGCATAATGTTATTTCGTCAAACGACGAAATAATAATACGTCGAAAATGCAAACAAAGGCAAAGAGATAATTTATTTAAGCCGCCCCGCCCTGATTTTTGAAGCCGGTGTGACGGATGTCCTGCGCTTCGCAGAGATAAACGACATCCTCGGCGATGTTGGTCGCGTGGTCGGCGATGCGTTCGAGACTTTTGGCGGCGACCATCCAGTGCAGGCAGCGGCTGATGGCGTCTGGGTTTTCCACCATGTGCTGGACGAGCGCAGCGTGGATTTCCTTGTTAAGTGCGTCTACTTCTTTGTCCTGCGGAATAACAGCGCGGGCGGCTGCAGCGTCGTGCTGACCGAACGCGTCGAGTGCAGCCTTGAGCATTTCCAAGGCGCGACCAGCCATGCGCGGAAGGTCCAGTTGAATTTTCACTGGCGGCTCCTGCGACAAATCGCGGGCGCGCTTGGCAATCTTGGTGGCTTCGTCGCCAATGCGTTCAAGGTCTTGTGAAATTTTCATGGCCACGGTTACGAGTCGGAGATTTGTAGCGAGCGGCGCTTTGGTGAGCAACTGAATGGCTAGCTCATCAATTTCCACTTCGCAATGGTCAATCACGTCGTCTTCTGCTTTAACACGCAAGGCAAGGTCGTGGTTGCGTTGCATGAGCGACTGAACGGCATTGTTGACTGATTTTTCCGTGTGGCTAGCCATCACCAACAGCTTCTGCCGCAGGTTTGCAATGCCGGTTTCAAAATGATTTTCCATAGTCTGAATTCAAATTATTTCAACCGAACCGTCCACTCACATAATCTTCCGTGCGCTTCTGCGCCGGGTTGGTGAAGATTTTTCCGGTCGCGCCGAACTCAATGAGTTCGCCGAGATAAAAGAACGCCGTCTGATCGGAAATACGCGCAGCCTGCTGCATGTTGTGCGTCACAATGACGATGGTGAACTCCTTTTTTAAATCTAAAATCAAATCTTCCACGCGCGCAGTAGCGATGGGATCGAGCGCGCTGGCAGGTTCATCCATCAAAATAATTTCTGGTTTGATGGCAATGGCGCGGGCGATGCACAACCGCTGCTGTTGACCGCCGGATAAGCCGAGTGCGCTGGAATGCAGTCGATCTTTGACCTCTTCCCACAACGCGGAGTTGCGAAGACTTTCTTCAATGCGCGCGTCTAACTCTGATTTGGCCTTCACACCGTGCAGCCGCAAACCGTAGGCGACATTTTCGTAAATGGATTTTGGAAACGGATTTGATTTCTGAAATACCATGCCGACGCGTTTGCGTAATTCAATTACATCAACATCCGCCGCATAAATATCGTGACCACCAATTTTCATCGAACCCTCAATGCGAACGTTATCAATGAGGTCGTTCATGCGGTTGAGGCAACGGAGCAAAGTGGATTTACCGCAGCCGCTTGGCCCAATGAAAGCGGTGACAAGTTTCTCCTCCAGCTTGACGGAAATATTTTTCAATGCCTTTGTGGCGCCGTAATACAGCGAGACATTTTCAATCTCGATCAGTGACGAAGCTGTCGACACCGCATTCACGGGAGTTGGGGCAATCAATGTTTCAGCCATAACGTAAAAATTATTCCAGACATTTCAACCAAGCGCCCGCAATTTTTTCCGCACCCGCGCACGGATAAGAATAGCGACGATGTTCAACGCGAACGTGAGCATAAGCAACACCAGCACGGTCGCGTAAAGAATTGGGCGGGTCTGCTCAATATTCGGTGATTGCGTGGATAACACAAAAATGTGGTAACCCAAATCCATGAACTGGTCGCTCAAATGCGCCGGCAAGGACGCCATGTAATACGCGACGCCCGTGAACAAAATCGGGGCAACTTCACCTGCCGCGCGACTGACGGCAAGAATTCCGCCGGTCATAATACCGGGCAACGCCTGCGGCAAAACAATTTTTAAAATGGTTTCCAGCTTCGTTGCGCCGAGCGCAAGGCTGGCTTCGCGCAAACCAGGTGGAATAGCTTTGAGTGATTCTTCCGTGGCAACAATGACAACTGGCAGCGTCATCACGGCGAGCGTAAGTGACGCCCAGATGAGCGCTGGTTGGCCCCAGACGGCGTTGGGATGATGCAGCAAATCATCCATATTTTTGCCAATGAAGTTGATGAAGAAACCGAGACCGAACAAGCCGAAGACGATGGACGGCACGCCGGCGAGATTGTTGACGGCGGCGCGAATAATGCGGGTCAGAATAGAAGTGTGCGAAGCGTATTCGGTTAAGTAAATCGCTGTGATTACGCCGACGGGAATGACAAAAATAGTCATCACAATCACGCGGAAAGACGTGCCGACAATCATCGGCAGAACGCCGGTGGTGTTTGCATCGAAGAAATCTTTTTTGGGAATCGTTGAAACAAAATGCCATGAAATCGCGCCCCAACCGTTGACGATGATGTTCAGCAAAATCGTCGCGAGGATGCCAAGGATGAACAATGTAGCGAGTCCAGTCAGGCCACTAAAAAAGAACGACCAGAAATCAAATTTCTCAGCGCGAAAGTTGCGGGTCAGCCGTGTCGTGTCGCTGGTGTTTTCCGGCAGGTATTCCGAGGGCGTGAGCGTGTTCATCGTTTACCCTCCAGTTTATTCTTGAAACGGTGAATGACAAAATCGCCAATCATGTTGGACACGAAAGTTGCGGCAAAAAGCAGCGCTCCGAGCATGAATAGAATCCGGTAGTGTGGTCCACCGGAAACGGCTTCGGCCATTTCCGCTGCGATGGTGGTCGTGATGCTACGCGCGGAATCAAACACGCTCCACGACATGACGCTGGCGGAGCAAACCATTAGCACAATCATCGTTTCGCCGATAGCGCGGCCGAAACCGAGGACGGCGGCGGCAAAAACTCCGGGTAGCGCAGCGGGCAAAACAATTTGCCACGCGGTCTGCCAGCGCGACGCACCAAGTGCTAACGCGGCCTGTGTGTAGGCGCGCGGGACGCTGGTAAGTGCGTCTTCGGCGATGGAAAAAATTACGGGTATGACAGCAAAGCCGAGCGCGAGTCCGGCAACAAACGCATTTAGGCGCGTCTGATAATGAAAAATACTTTGCAGCGCAGTCGCCATGACGAGCAGCGCAAAAAAACCTACAACGACCGAGGGAATTCCTGAAAGCAGTTCAATAGCTGGTTTCAAAAATTCACGCACACGCGGGCGCGCGAGCTGCGAAACGTAAATTGCTGCCCCGACGGCGAGTGGCACGGCAAAGAGTAATCCAATCAAGGTGACTTTGAGCGTGCCGACGACGAGCGGGATGATGTTGAATTTTTTAATCTGGCCAACGGGTTGCCAGATGTATTCCGGCTTTTCGTAATCGTTCCAGCGGTGCGGTGCGACAAGATATTTCCATTCGGTCGTGTTGATGTGCGCGTCAGGGTCGTTGCGAAAATCTTCGGGAATGTCGTTCTGCGCCTCGACTTTGATATCCATCATGGTGCGCAAGGTTGACTTGGGCAACTTGGCTAGTTGATCCGGCGTGATTTCAAGATACGCCTCGAGTTCGGCGGCGGTATGCTTGTCCATTTCGTCCGGCGGAATCGGTTTTTGAACGAGCGCGGTATTGGTCTGACCAAAGAAAACCGGCAAGGCTTCGCGGGCAACGAAAAGAAAAATAAGCAACACCATCAGGATGGCGGAGAGCGAAACGAGAAAAATAAATTTCTCGGCGAGCCATTCGCCGGGACGTGCTTTGTGACCGCGATGAATGCCCATCCAGCCGTGGCTGCGGCGAGATTCATTATTTTGGCTGGGCGACACAGTTAAAAATTTATGCGGGCGGCACGGAAATCTCAATGGATTCCGCACCGCCCGCGTGAGTGATCTCGGAGGAACGCGATCAAATCAGTTGCTGCTACGGAGATTTTTCGGCAACGGATAGTAGCCGACATCTTTGACATATTTCTGGCCGTCATCGCTGCGAATCCAGGTGAGGTAGGCAGCGATTTCGCCCTTGTCCTTGGCCGGATCCACATAAACAAACAGGTGGCGCCAGATCGGATAGGTTCCGTTCATGACGGTTTCTTCCGTCGGGGCAATCGCCGGAGACGTGTCCGTTTTTTTGATTGCGAGCAATTTGCTGCTACCGCCGTAAGCCGCACCGCCGTAGCCGATGCCGTTCTTGTCTTTGACGACGGCTTGCACAATCGCCGCCGTGCCAGGCATGGTCTGCGCGCTGGCGGCGAAGTCCTTACCTTTCAAAACGTGTTCTTTGAAGAATTCGTAAGTGCCGGAACTGTTTTCGCGGCTGTAAACGGTGATGGGCGCATCCGGTCCGCCAACTTCCTTCCAGTTTTTAATTTTGCCGGTGAAGATGTCGCCGACTTGTGCAACCGTGAGTTCTTTCAACGTATTTTCCGGATTCACATAAACGGACAGACCGTCGAGCGCGACCTTGTATTCCGTCGGGCGTTTGCCGCCTTCGAAAACGGCGGCGCACTTCATTTGTTCCGCCGGTTTGATTTTGCGTGAGGCGTCACAAAGGTCGGTGGTTTGGTTTTGGAGTGCGGCGAAACCGATGCCGGAACCGCCGCCAGAGACGGAGATTTTCACGGTCGTGTTGCTGGCCATATAAGTCTCGGCCCACTTCTGGGCGAGAATGAGCAGCGTGTCGGAGCCTTTGACTGTGATGTTGCCGGCCATGGCGGAAATTCCGGTGGCCGTCGCGAGCGCGAGGATGGTAAATATTTTTTTCATACGATGATTATGACGGAGTTAATTGATTTTTGTTCGTTACGTTTTGGTGACGTTTAGAATTTCCACATCAGGTCAGCCATCACGTGAACGGCGGTGCTGTTGGGTTCGTTGACGTTGGCGCTGCCTGGCACCTTGAGCGTGGAGTTGATAAGGTCGTTCATGTAGCCGGTGAGCGAGAACGTGAGCGAGTCGGTGATGGAATAATCGAACTGCACACGATGACCCTTGACGTTAGTTCCGCCAAAGGCACCGGCCGAACCGGAGACGGGTGCATTCTGGTAATAGGCGACATTGTCGTCATCCGTCAACTGGTCATACCAAGCATCGGCTTCGAGCCATTCATAACGATAGGCCAAATCCCAAGTGTGGCGTGTGCCGGCTTTGCCGAGCGTCGCTCCAACCCAGTAACCGGTGTTGTTTTGTGTCGTGCCCGGATTGTTGATGAATTCGCCACCGACCTTGATGGGGAATGCGCCTGCATAAAACGGGAAACTGTCCAACATGTAGGTTGCATTCGCGTCCGCGATGATGGGGTTGTAGCTATTAACCAAGACCCCAGCGGCGTTGCGCGTGTTGCCCTGATTCACGTAAGCCACGTTTGCCGTAGTGAGCGACTGCGGGCTACCAATCATCAGAATGCCGCCACCAACGCTGCTAGATAACTTGGGCGTCCATTTGGAGTTCAATAAAACCTGTCCGCCATACATGGCCGGATCCTGCGTGGAACTGGCGATTTCATCCTGCACAAACGCCGCGCCGGTGAATGCAATCGTGTGCTGGTCGTTGATGGTGTAAGCACCAGTGATAGCCGCACCTTCAGGCGTCAAATCTGGGTCGAACACCATCGGGGTAAAGAGAAACGGATTTTCCATCTTGCCGATGGTCGCCGCGAGCAGCCATTCACCGTTATTGATAGCCGTCCACTTGGCGTAAGCCGTATCAATGTAAATATTCTTTTTCGTGTCATTGTTCTGCATCGTCGTATTGTTCGACAATGGATTGCCCTGACCCAAACCATTCGCGGAAGTGCCGCCTTGCGCGTCGCCGGAACCGAGGCGGAAACCAACTTCCATGTTATCCAGCATATTCGCCACGATGCCGAAACGCAGACGATAGCGGAAACGGTCACGGCTTACATAAGTATTATTATTCGGCGCCGTAATCTGATCGAAGCGACCGCGAAAATCACCGCCGATTTTATAACTCGTCACCCAATCCGGCATACCGGTCTTAGCCTGCAACGCCGTCTTGAAATTTTGATCCGATTCTTCGCGTAAGTCTTTCGCCTCATCGGCCGTCAAAATCCCTTTGTCCACCAATTTATCAATCAGCGCGTCGGAAGATTGCGCGTGAGCTTGGGGAGCGAACGCTGCCAGTGCCGTAGCGCCAGCGAAGAGTGCGAGTTTGGTCAACTTTTTGTGTTTGTTAGCTTTCATGTTGTTTGATGTCGGAAAACGCGGATAGATTGTGACAGTTTTGTGACAAACAAAAGTCGGGAATGTTACAATTGTGTGACAACGCCTGCGTTCACGGCTTGCACTTGGATTAATTAATTGCAAAATTCACCGAGTCATCGTTTCACGTTTCCAGCAAAATTAAACGAAAATTATGTTTTCACTTCAAAAACTCCTCGGCAAAGAAGATTTGTTTTTTGGCCTGCTCGAAGCCAGTGCGCTTGAAGCCCACAATAGCGTCCAGTCGCTCGTAAAATTGAGCCAATCGCTCGACCAGCCGGTCGAGTTAGAAACGTTCGCCAATGCCCGCCGCAAAGACAAGGAAATCACCAATCAGATTCGCAACGCCGTTTACACCACCTTCGTCACCGCACTCGAACGCGAGGACATTGACGCACTCGCGCTCGCGCTTTACCGCATTCCAAAAACCGTGGAAAAATTTGGCGAGCGCATCCAGCTCGCACCCCAGCACGTTCGCGGCGTGAATTTTTCACAGCAAATCCAGCTTGTCGAACACGCCACCGAGTGCGTGGTGAACCTCGTGAAATGCCTCCGCGCCGGCATCAATCTCGAAGAGGTAAAAAAATGGAACGATCGTTTGCAACAAGTCGAAGGCGACGCCGACAAGGCCATCATGGAACTTTACCGTGATCTCTTCAGCGGTCGCCACGACGCCGTAAAAGTAATCGTCCTGAAAGACCTTTACGACCTATTGGAAAAAGTCATTGATCGCTGTCGCGACGTCGGCAACGTCATCTCTCAAATCGTCCTGAAAAATTCCTGACGGCCATGTTCCTAGTTTTTACCGTCATCTTGGTGGCGTTGATTTTCACCTACACAAATGGTTTTCACGATACCGCGAACGCCATCGCCACCGTCGTCGGCACTAAAGTGCTGACGCCGCGTCAGGCCATCATTCTTGCGACTGTTACAAACTTGCTTGGCGCGATGGTCGGTGCGGCGGTCGCCAAAACTATTGCGTCCGGGCTCGTAGATTCCAATTTGATTCCCGCCGGATTCGCCTCGCAAATGCTCATCTGCGCTTTGATTTCAGCGATCTCCTGGAATCTCATCACTTGGTATTTTGGTTTGCCGTCTAGTTCCAGCCACGCGCTCATTGGCGGATTGATTGGCGCTGCATTCGCCGCCGCGCACGGCGATTGGCACGCAATTATCTGGAGTAAAGCGCCCGAACTCGGCAAACACTGGTGGGCCGGCAGCGGCGTATTTTATAAAGTTGTTATCCCGATGGTCATTTCGTCGGTGCTTGGTTTCATCATCGCTTTTGTCATCATGGCCGTCTTGTATCTCACGCTACAAAAAGTTCGCCCGCTAGCAATCTCTCGCACTTTCGGCGGACTCCAATTATTCAGTTCCGCTTACATGGGCTTCGCGCACGGCACGAATGACGCGCAAAAAACGATGGGCATCATCGCACTTGCCCTTGTCGCCGCGACCAAAGCTGGCACCTTCGCCACCCTGCCCGACTGGTTGAGCTTTTTGAAAACCGCCGAACCGTTACCCGGAAAAACATTGGATATAGCGCTGTGGATAAAAATTCTTTGCGCGCTCACGATGGCCGCTGGCACTGCCATTGGCGGTTGGCGCATCATCCGCACCCTCGGCAACAAACTGGTGAAACTCCAACCCATCCACGGATTCGCCGCCGAAACCGCCGGTGCTACCGTGCTATTCGGCACCGCGATGTTGGGAATGCCCGTCTCTACTACGCACGTCATCACCTCGTCAATCATGGGTGTTGGTGCGGCTAAACGCTGGAGCGCACTGAAATGGCCTGTTGTCGAAAGCATCCTCTGGGCGTGGGTTTTGACGCTGCCGATCAGCGCAAGCATCGCCTACGGCTTGGTGAAACTGGTGCAACTCTTCTGAAAATTTCTTTGCGGCTTTGCGCCTTTGCGTGAGATTCAGCGCGCCGAAATTTCCAGCATCCGCTCCATCGGCAGCCGTGCGCGCCGGATGATTTCCGCCGGCAACTCCACACGCGGCGCGAGCTTTTTCATACAATCGCGCACTTTTTCGAGCGTATTCATTTTCATGAATTTGCATTCGCTACAACGGCAACCATCCGTCGGCAATTTCATCGCGTTAAAAACCGGCGCGCAGAGAAACTCTTTTTCAGGACATTCCTTTTGCATCCGGTGAATGATGCCGCTCTCCGTCACAATCACGAACCGCTTCGCCGGATTGTTTTTACAAAACGTGATCATCTTCTCCGTCGAACAAACTGCGTCCGCCAAGTCGCGCACTTCACGCAAACTTTCGGGATGAACGATGATCTTCGCATCGGGAAATTGCTGCTTTGCCGCCAAAACTTGCTCGCGCTGAAATTCCACGTGTGCGTAACAATTCCCTTTCCACAACGTCATCGGCCGCCCCGTCTGTTCCATCACCCATTGCCCAAGATTCTCGTCCGGCACAAAAAGTAGATCACGATCCTTCGGTGCGGCGTTCACGATTTTTTCCGCATTGCCGCTCGTGACGATGACATCGCACAACGCCTTCACCGCCGCGCTGCAATTGATGTAAGCAATCGTCCAGAAATTCGGATTGGTGGCTTGTAACTTCGCGAGTTCCGGTGCGGGACAACTTTCTTCCAGCGAACAACCTGCATCGCGATCCGGCAGCACCACGATTTTATTCGGATTCAAAATCTTTGCCGTCTCCGCCATGAAATGCACCCCGCAAAACACGATGACATCCGCGTCAGTTTTTGCCGCCTGTTGGGCGAGGCCGAGCGAATCACCGACGAAATCCGCCACGTCCTGAATCTCCGGCACCTGATAATTGTGCGCGAGAATGACGGCGTTGAGCTGCTTCTTCAGCGCATGGATTTCCTGCGCGAGCGGCGTAAATTTATTTTGGCTCATCCCCGCGCGCGGGTGCATTTCGGCGACATCAATCATATTGGAAAGTTACTTGGGTGAAGTTAAACCGTCAAACTACCAAGGCCTTTGCCGCAATGTCGCGGCGGAAATGAGCGCCTTCAAATTGGATGCATTCCACGGCGGCGTAGGCGGCGGCTTGGGCGGTGCGTAAATCTTTGCCGAGCGCGGTCACGCCGAGGACGCGACCGCCGTTCGTGACGATATTGTCCCCTGCCCTCGCCGTTCCTGCGTGGAAAACTTTCGTGTGCGGCAACGCATTCGCCGCGTCGAGGCCGGTAATGACTTTACCTTTCGCATAATTGCCCGGATAACCGCCACTCGCCATCACGACGCAAACACTCGCGAGCGGGGACCATCGTAATTCGTGTTTCGCCAACGTGCCGCTTGCGCTGGCGTCGAGCAGTTCCACGAGATCGTTTTCGAGGCGCGTGAGATACACCTGCGTTTCGGGATCGCCGAAGCGCGCGTTGAACTCCAAAATCTTCGGGCCGTTCTTCGTTAGCATCACACCGGGATACAGCAGTCCGCGATAATCAATTCCTACCGCCACGCAGCCGCGCATAAAGGGCTCGAGCACTTTGTTGGCGACCTCGGCAAGCTGCGTATCGTTGAGGAACGGCGTTGGCGAGTAAGTGCCCATACCGCCCGTATTCAGGCCGAGGTCGCCATCGAGCGCGCGTTTGTGATCTTGAGACGTTGGAAAAATTTTCGCCGTTGTGCCATCGCACAACGCGTGCATCGAAACTTCAATTCCTTCAAGAAATTCCTGAATGACAACATTAGCTCCCGCTGCGCCGAACGCTTTGCCCACCATGATTTCGTCCACGGCTTTTTCGGCTTCAGTTTGGTTCGCGCAAATCAAAACACCTTTGCCCAGCGCAAGACCGTCGGCTTTCACCACGCATTTACCGCCGAGCGTTGCGCAAAATTTCTTTGCCGCCACCACATCAGAAAAAGTTCCCGCCGCCGCCGTGGGAATACCGTATTTCTCCATGAACTTTTGCGAGAAAACTTTTGACGATTCAAACTGCGCGGCTTTTTGGTTCACGCCCCAAATCTTCAGGCCGTGTTTCTGGAACAAATCCACGATGCCGAGCGCGAGCGGGTTGTCCGGGCCGACGACAACTAAGTCCGTTTTCTTTTCCTGCGCGAACGTCAGCAGCTTGGGCAAATCTTCAGCGGAAATATTCACACATTCAACCGGCGCAGAATTTTTTGCGAGCCGCTCCTGCGCGATGCCTGCATTACCGGGCGCGCACCACATCTGCGTGGCGTGCGCGGATTGCGCGAGTTTCCAGACGAGGGCGTGTTCGCGTCCGCCCGAACCGATTACAAGGATTTTCATGAAAAGTCGCCCGCAGATTACGCGGATAGAAAGAGAAAAACAATCAGCGAGAACGCCTCAAACTGCGCGTCGGCTGACAACTTACAGGCCCAGCTTGCCCGTGCCGGCGAATTTTTCGACCAGCGCAGGCACGGCGTTCACGGGGTCGGCGGTGTATTGATAAGGAAGTTCGTTGTGGTTATCCCATTTAAAATCTGTCGGCGGATTAAATTGCAACTTCTCCCGCGTGACGTTGGATTTGAAATTGTTTTCCTGTTCCAGTTTTTCGTCCGCCGTGGCCGCGTCGTGCGACACGCGGGGATTTTCATTTTTGCTGCCGACAATGCAGATGGTTCCAGCGTGTTCGCGAGAAACACTATCCTTCGCATGGGAAAATGACGTGGCGATAAGCGCGTCGCGATAAAAACAATTTTCCACGAGCGTTACACATTTGGTCACGGAAATGGTGGCATATTTTGCGCCGTCAATGTAGTTGTCCCAGCAATGAATGTTGCCGAGCCGCGCGCGCGGCGCACGGTCATCAATGTTTTCCCACCAATTGTGATGCAACGAAACATTCAGGCGTCCGCCATCGCGTTCGAAATTGGACGCGTTGGACGAGTGACCGATGAGCATGGATTTCTTGTGCGGCCCGCGCTCGTCGCCCGCAAAATGACACCACGAAACGGTAATGCAGTCCGAGCCGTGAACGATGTCGCACTGACCGTCATAAACTTTTCCAAAGTCGCAATGATCCACCCAGACGTGATGGCTGTGCGTCTGCCCGGCGTTGGTGATGCGAACGTAATCCCAACCGAGCTTGTCATATTTGCCGGTAGGGTCGAACTCCCACAAATCGCGGAAACGCAAATTGCGAAGAATGATGTTCGACGCGCCGTGAATTTCAATCGTGCCCCGACTGATGGTCGCGCCGTTGCCAGCGGAATAAATCGTCGTGTTTGGACGCACGCGCACGACGCCAACTTTCTTCAGCACCGTGCCACCTTTTTGATTCGCGAGTTCGCCGAGATTAATGTCATTCGCGACAAGAATGACGCGCGGCGTATAATCGCGGGCTTGCTTGTTCTTGATATCCAGCCGCTCAGCAGCGGTCTGAAATTCCTTCGTATTGTGAACGATGATCGGCGCAATCGAGCCGCCGCCTGTCGTGCCGGAAAGTCCGTCCGCAGCCACCGTCGCAAAACCGCTGATGGCAAAGGACGGCGTGGCTGGAACATTGTTATTTGACTGCGCCAACGCGCCGGTGCAAACCAGCACACCAACAAAGGCGATGAGGAGTTTTGATTTCATAAAACAAGTATTGTCGAAATGACGGCGGTTGAAAATTATTCAAATTGTGCGTCCAAGGTTTTTGTCCCACCAATTTTCAAGCCAAGTTCAACCACCTTGCTGCCGCAGCGGATTTTAACTTTGCCGTCGCCGCTGACATTTTTTACCGTAGCAGAAATAATTTTTCCACCCTTCCACTCAATTCCAATTTCGTAGCCGCCGCGCGCACGCAGTCCAGAAATTTTTCCAGCCGGCCACGCTTGCGGCAACGCGGGTAGCAATTCGATTTCGCCATTCTGCGATTGCACCAACATTTCCGCGATGGCCGCCGTGCCGCCAAAATTGCCGTCAATCTGGAAGGGCGGATGCGCGTCAAAAAGATTCGCATAACAGCCGCCCGTCCATTTATTGCCGACGCAGGGCTTGATGAGATTTTGCAACATCACGAACGCATGATCGCCGTCGTGCAACCGTGCCCACATGCCCATGCGGAACGCCGTCGCCCAGCCGGTGCTTTCGTCGCCGCGGCCGTTGAGCGTCTTGCGTGCCGCCTCAGCCAGCGTGGGTGTGGCTACGAGCGAAATTTCATTGCCCGGATAAAGCCCCCACAAATGCGAGGTGTGCCGGTGATGCGGGTCTTGTTCAGGATATTCCTGCAACCATTCCATCACACGGCCATCACTGCCGATTTGCGTCGGCGGCAGACGATCGCGCTTCGCTTTCAACTCGTCGGCGAAACTTTTATCCGTGCCGAGAATTTCCGAACTCTCAATGCACGCGCCAAACAGAAAACGCAGCAACTGATTGTCCATCGTCGGTCCAAGACAAATATGCGCGGGCTTGCCATCTGGCATGAGAAACGCATTCTCTGGCGAATTGGCCGGCGCCGTCACCAGCCAATTATTCATCGGATACGCGATGAGCATATCGCAATAAAATTCCGCCGAGCCGCGCAGCACGGGATAAATCTGCTTTAAATAATTCGTGTCCCCGGTGAATTTCCAGTGTTCCCATAAATTTTGGCAGAGCCACGCGCTGTCGCTCGCTGTTGCGCCCCAAGCCGCACTTTCGCCGGGCGAAGTAAAATCCCATGCATTCGCCAAAACGTGCGCCACCCAGCCGCGCGCATTGTAATATTTTTTTGCCGTGCGCTCGCCCGGTTCCACCATGGACTCGATGTAACCGAACAGCGGCTCATTTAATTCCGTCAGATTGCAAACTTCCGCCGGCCAGTAAATCATCTGCAAATTGATGTTCAAATGATAGTCCGCGCTCCACGGCGGCGAAACCGTGTCCGCCCAAAGCCCCTGCAAATTCGCGGGCATTCCGCCGGGCCGTGATGACGAAATCAGCAGGTAGCGGCCAAAGTTAAAATATAAAACCGCGAGCGCCGAATCGTTTTTCAAGTCCATCGCTGCGATGCGCTGCGGCGTCGGCTTGGTGGAGATTTCTGAATTCGCTTCCGGCAATTCCAGCTTCACACGATTGTAAAAACTTTGGTAATCCGCAGCATGCGCCGCGAGCAACGTGGAATAATTTTTCTTCGCGGCGGCTTCCAAATCTTGCGCCGCAACTTTCGACCCATCGCGCCGACCCACTTTTGCGAAACGTTCGTAGTCCGTCGCCGCCGTCACGAGCAGCAAAACTTCGTCCGCCCCAGTCACGGAAATATTGCCATCCGCCGCTGAAATTTTTCCGCCTGTGTTCAAAACTTTCAGCCGCGCGGCATATTTCACGCCGTCGCCGCCCGCGCCGTTCGTCATCGCACCGGACATCAACAACTCATTTTTGCCGACGATTTCAGTTTTGAAACGCTCTGGGCGGTCCAACGTCGCGGCAAAAGTAATTTGCCCCGGCTTATCCGTCATGAGCCGCATGACAACAGCCTGATCCGGCGCACTCACAAAAATATCGCGGAAAAATTTTACGCCGCCGCGCGAGAATTCCGTGTGGGCGGTGGCTGTGGACAAATCCAATTCGCGGCGATAGCCGCTCGCCTCGTTCGTATCCGCGTAAGAAAATTTCAACCGCAAATCGCCGAGGACTTGATACGAACCGTAAGGAACATTGCCGCCGTGGCCATTGCCGGAGCCGCGTCCCGCGCAGGTAAAGTTGTGATTCACCAGCGATTCCGCCTCGTGATTTTTTCCAGCCAGCAAAAGCTCGCGGATTTTTGGCAGCACAGCAGCGGCGTTCGTGCGGTCGGCATTTTGCACCGAGCCGGACCAGAGTGAATCCTCGTTCAAGGCGATGCGCTCATTTTCCATCCCACCAAAATCCATCGCGCCCAACCGTCCATTGCCAAGTGGAATGGATTCGGTGAAAACCTTCGCCGGCTGATCAAACCAGATAGTCGCGTCCGGCGAAAAGGCAAAAGTGTGGAGCGAACCCGCCAAACCGATCGCAACAAAGATGTTTTTTTTCATTTCGGAAAATATAAGTCGGCAGCCTTATCGGTTGACGATTTGCGCCGATAAAAGTTTCGCAATTGTTTCTTTGCCACCAAAATCCGGCCTGGCTTTTGGCTCCAGATAAATTGGCGCGTCTTTGCGGAGCGGCAGAATTGCCAGCCGCAAATCGCCGCTGAAAATTTCCGGCGCGTAGCGGTTCAGGCCCAGATCAAATTCGCGTCCGGCATAAAAATTATCGGCGATGAGTTTACCATTGAGTGTCAGCCGCGCTACGTCGCCGAGATAATGAATCCGCAAAATCGGATGCAAACTTAAATCTAGTTTCGTAGGCAGCGTGATTTTCCAGACTGCGGCATTTGCAAAATCTGAATCACTTGGCGCGATGGCGATGTGCGACTTGCCGCTGCTCAAAGGAATTTCCCGCGCTACTCCAGCTGGTTTGAGCAATTCCGTTTCAACTTCTTCCGTCGCAAACTTTGGCGGCATTTCAAGACCAATGTGCGACGCGTCAATTTTTTGCAACGCGAGCGAATCGGCTTCGTTCAACAGCACGATTTGGATTTCGCCGCCGGATTTGGTTTTCAGTTTGATGGCCGCATTGCGGCTGGGTTTCACGTCGCTGAAAACGGCGGGCGCAGACGCCAGCGTTGTTGCATCAAAGATAAATTCCGCCTTCACGCCCGGCGTCTCGGCAAAGAAAAAGGTTTGCACCTTACCATCGTCAGTTTTGCAAATCGGCTGCGCGGTGGCATAAATCAATTTCGCGCCGCCGAGGTCGAGGTTGAATGGCCAGAAGAAAAATTCGTCCGCCGGAATTGTTACGGGCTTCGTCGGAAAAATAAATTCGTGGCCGGACAGATTTAATTTGAACTGAATATTTTCTTTCGCAGGCAGCGGCTGGAGCCGCTGATAATTGTTCACGAAAACAAAACCAGAATTTCCGTCCGAGCGAACCGACCAGCGCAAGGTGGTGAAATCATTTTTGTTCGTCGGCGATAAATCAGGAATGGTCGCGGGCATTTGCGCGAGGGGCGCGCCGAAGTCGTGGAGAAATAAATGCAGGCGGCGCAGCCAATAGTATTGCGGATTGATCTGGCCGAATTCGCCGATGGGCGCGTTAAAATCGTATGATTTGACGGGCAGATCGTTCGGGTAGCCGGTCGCCGACGATTCCTGCAATGTGGATAATTTGCCTTCGGGATTTTGGCCGCCGTGGAACATATAATAGCCCATCAGCGAGCTGCCGTTGCCGAGCTGGCAGAACGCGACGGACTCGACATCGCGCGGATCGTAATTGATGCGGCGATGATAGGACGCGGGCATGCCGCCGCCGATTTCGCAGGTGAGGTAGGGATATTTTTCCGTGCCGCTGGTGTCGCCGGATTTGCGATTGCCCAAAGTATCGTTGCCGACGCCAGTGTCGGTGCGCGTGTGTTTGAAAATAAAATTTTCCCAACTACTGCCTTCCATCGGCTGGATGCCGCGCGTCCAAAAGCCGTCGGGATACGCGCCAAATAGCGGGAGCAATTCGCCGAGCGGCACCGGCGTCTTCATCGCTGGCCAGCCGGTCTTGATGTAAAGCGGCACGTCGAGGCCGGCTTCAATCGCCATTTTTTTCAATGCCATCAAATAATTTGGCGAGCCGCCGAATTCGTTGTCCACTTGAATGCCGATGACGGGGCCGCCGTCTTTCCACAATTCACCGCGCATTTGTTCGGCGATTTGCGCGTAAAGAATTTTTACCGCCGCGAGAAAATTTGTATCCGTCGAGCGCAGTTTCCAATCTTTGTGCGCGACAACCCAATCGGGAAAGCCGCCGTTGCGGACTTCGCCGTGACACCACGGACCGCAACGGACGATGACTTTTAGCCCGACATCATTGCACGTTTGCAGAAATTTTTTCGAGTCGCGCTGGCCGTTCCAATCCCATTGGCCTTCGATTTCTTCGTGATGAATCCAGAAAACGTAAGTCGCCACGATGTCCACGCCGCCGGCTTTCATCTTGAGCAGTTCGTCGCGCCACTCGGCTTGTGGCACACGCGAATAATGCATTTCGCCCATCACGGAAAAAACTGGCTGGCCGTCGAAGAGCAGGCTGCGGCTGTTCACATTGATTTCGTGACCGGCGGGATTTTTGGTCGTGCCGAGTTTGAAATAACCGGTCTCGGCGGGAGACGGCGTTTGAACCGTGGCGGAAACAATTTCGGCGCGAAGCGAAAAAGAAAATGCCTGACTCGCGGCCAGCACAATTAAAAGTCGTTTCAAAATCGTGGAAATCATTTCGCAGATTAGGCAACGCATGCCGTAAAATCAATCATCGCCAGATAAAACTGAATGGCGAAATGGCTTTGCTTCGTCGCGTAACTAAACCATGCTGGCGGCATCCACATGGATGGTCGGCTTCAATCCGCCGGCTGTCAGAAATAAAATTATTAAGAAAAAAATCACCGCCGGTTTCGTAGCAAAAAGCATCGCTGGACGACTGCTTCTCCCCTGCAACTGGAAATCTTTTGCTTGCTGTTTTCGCCGCAGCGAGCACGGACAAAAATCTGCTGACGATGCTTCACTCAAACTTTACGGCCAGATTTTGCCCGGTGGGTTTTTGAATTACGGTTACAGCGAAGATCCCGCCGTGACCCCGGGAAATACGACGATTGATTCCATCCAGAATGCGCAAATCTGCTACGGCGAACGTCTCGCGGACTTGGTGAAAGATAAAGAAAATCGCGTGCTCGACGCAGGTTGCGGACTCGGTGGACTCGTCGGACTGCTGCTGAAACGCGGCTTGCATCCGACGGCGCTCACGCCCAATCGCACGCAAATCCGCCGTGTGCGCGAGGTTTTTCCTGCCGTGCCGATGATCGAAGGACGCTTGGAAAGAATTCCATTACCGGAATTTCGCCACGCGTTCGGCACGGTCATCACGTCCGAATCATTTCAATACATGAACCTGCCGGTCGCGCTCGACGTCATCAAACAGGTTTTGAAACCGGGCGGCCGCTGGATTTTGTGCGATTATTTTCGCACGTCGGCTGACGCGCGGAAGTCCGGACATTTGTGGACGGATTTTACGGCCGCGATTGAGGCGCGCGGCTGGCGTATCGTGTCGCAGCAGGACATCACCGTGAACGTTCTTCCGAGTATCGCCTTCGCGCACATGTTCGGCACGCGCTTCGGACTTCCAGCCGCGCAATTCGCCGCCGACCGTTTAGAGCGCAAGCGCCCTGCCCTGAGCTTTCTCCTGCAGGATGTGATCGGCAAATTGCGCGCCAATTTTCAAAGTCAACTCGACGTCGTGGATCCCGTCATTTTCGCGCGGGAAAAGAAATACATGACGCTCGTCATCGAGCAGCGATAGATCGCTTCTTCACGAAATTATCTGCCACAGAGGCACAGAGCGCACAGAGAAAAGGTTTTGAAGTTTCCAACTCTGTGTCCTCTGTGCCTCTGTGGCTAAAAGTTTATTCCACGCGCGAAATACCTTTGCCCTTCGTGATTTCGCCGATGATCCAAGCGTTGTGCTTCTGGCTCTTGATGAACTTCAGCACGGCGTCCGCTTTGTCTGCAGAGACGATGCCCACCATGCCAATGCCCATGTTGAAGACCTGATAAAGCTCGTCGTCCGGCACGCCGCTTTTCGTTTCGATGATTTTGAAAATCGGCAGCATGTCCCACGAACCTTTTTTGATGACGCAGTCGAGCGTCTTCGGCAACACGCGCGGGATGTTGTCCACAAAACCGCCGCCGGTGATGTGCGCGAAGGCTTTCAACGCGTTCGGTTTGCCGACGAGATTGAACTTCTTGAGAAGCTTCTGCACCAGCGGACCGTAGCTGATGTGTTCCGCCAACAATTCTTCACCGATGGTTTTTTTCAGACCGGGAACTTTGCTGGAAGGTTTGTAGCCGAGTTGTTCGAAGAAAATTTTCCGGCCGAGCGAATAACCGTTCGTGTGCAGGCCGCTCGATTCGATACCGATGACGACATCGCCGCGCTTGATGGTTTTCTGACCGTTGAGCATGCGGGATTTTTCCACCACGCCGACGATCGTGCCGCTGACGTCGTATTCGCCGGCTTGATAAAAGCCCGGCATCTGCGCCGTTTCGCCGCCGATGAGCGCGCAGTTGTTTTCCGCGCAGGCGCGGGCGAAACCCTTGATGATTTCCGTGAACACGTGCGGCTCCAGTTTGCCGGTGCCGAGGTAATCGAGGAAGAACAGCGGTTCCGCGCCGAGCACGGCGATGTCGTCCACGCAATGATTCACGAGGTCCGCGCCGATGGTGTCGTGCTTGTCGAGCGCGAAGGCGAGCTTGAGTTTGGTGCCGACGCCGTCCACGGACGAGACGAGGATGGGCTCTTTGTATTTCTTGACATCGAGCGCGAACAGCCCGCCGAAGCCGCCGACTTTGCCGAGCACTTCTTTGCGATGCGTGCTGGCGAGCAACTGCGGTAACGTGGCTTTGACTTTATTCCCGAGATCAATATCAACGCCGGCAGCGGCGTAAGCTTTTTGTTTCATTCGGCGGAGATTAAACCGAGAAATCTGATGGCGGGCGAGAAAATTTCTTACGAAGACAGCAAAGAAATAAATTTACGGAATGCAAAAACGATTCGTAGCAACCGGCTGTTTTTGAATCAAAGAATTCAATTCATTTTCTCTGCTCCATTCAACGTGACCATCCACAAACGCGAGGTTTCCGCCTTTAGGATGCAATTCGCCCGTCCAGTTCAAATCAACATTCGTTGTTACTGCCAGCAAGCCCGCCTTCACAGGTTGATGATTTAATGACAAGTCCCGTTCACCATCAAAAATTATTTGTGATGGATTTACAAAATTTGTTGTGCATGAAGCGTCCGCATTTAGAAAATAACTTATATTCAAATCATTTAAGGCCTCATAGTTTGTTGCGACTTGTCTGCTCTTATCAGTTGGGCAAACCAAAACCTTCAAAACTTGAGCCTCATTTGTTTCGCGTAAATGTTTCATCATCTTTTCAAAATGCGGAAAAACATGGTCGCTCTGGATAAATTCCATCGTGCCGCCATTCACCACAGGCACTTGCATTGGGAATTTATTATTGTAGTCGTTAGCGTATATGAGAAAACCAAGGTTAATTTGCTTGAGATTGTTCAAGCACACGACTCGATAGGCTCGACGAGGCCCTCCTGTTGTAGCCGGAAGCAGTATGGCAGCTAAAATGGCAATAATTGCAATTACCACTAACAATTCAATCAGCGTAAGTCCGTTGATTTTTGCTTTGGTCGAAAGCGATTTCATGGCTGCCAAAACTGTAACTACGCCCGCCCCGCCGACAAGCGATAATTTGTGCGGGTTCACATTTGACTCAGATTTCGTGCGGACGTAGGATTTTCCTATGCTACCCGCCGCAAAAAACACCTTCACGGCGGCGTCATGTCCGATTGGAAATTTTGGTGCGCGTCGCGCGGGTTGGTCTTCACGTTTTCTTTCATTTACAGTTTCGCCAATCACACTTACGCCCAAGTCTGGACGAAAACCAGTGCGCCGAACAAAAGTTGGGTGACGGTGGCGAGTTCCGCCGATGGCAACAAGCTGGCGGCGGCGTTTCAGACCAGCGGCGGTATCTATACCTCCACCAACGCCGGGACGACGTGGACGTTGACTTCTGCTCCCGCAAAATACTGGCAGGTGCTGGCATCGTCGGCGGATGGCAGAGTGTTGCTGGCGGCGGCTACTTACAACAGCATTCCCGGCGGCATTTACACTTCCACAAATTACGGCAGCACGTGGGTGTCGAACGCGGTGGCGTCGCAGACTTCCTACCAATGGGACGCGGCGGCGGCGTCAGCGGATGGTCATACGCTCATCGTGGGCGGGAACAGTTGGAGTCCGCTGTGCGTTTCTACGAATACGGGCGTGACGTGGACGACCAACGGTGTGCCGATTGCCTATTGGACTTCAGTCGCGTGCAGCGGCGATGGCACCAAACTCGCAGCGGACTGGGGCGGCACGTTTTACAGTTCGACCAACTCAGGTGTGACGTGGATAAGCAATAATCTCGGCAGCAGTTCCATTTTGGTGAGCGCGGCGGATGCGTCGCATTTGTTTCTGTATGGTGGCTCCGGCCTGTCAGTCTCCACCAACTGGGGCGTGAACTGGCAATCCGCCAGCCAACCCAGCGGTTCTATGCAGCTGGCTGCGTCAGCGGACGCGAAAAGATTGGTGGGGCTGTTCGGCGGCAGTGTTTATCTCTCAACAGATTTTGGCGCGTCGTGGACCACGAGTTATGTGACGAACAAGACTTGGAAATCCATCGGTCTATCCGCCGACGGCTCCAAAATGGTGGCCGTCTCCAGTAGCAGTTCAGACGGCATCTTCGTCTGGCAACCACCGAAACTCCTCGCTACGAATGTTGCGGGCAACCTCGCCTTTTTGTGGCCGACCAACGGCACGAGCTTCAGCTTGCAGATGAGCACTAATCTGTCTTCCACTAACTGGGTGAATGCGCCAACCGTTCCGACCGTGACCAATGGCATGAATCAAGTCGTCATCACGCCAACCAACGGCAACGCCTACTTCCGGCTCAACGCGCAATAATTCTACCGGCGTCCCTTGGCGCGGTTGCTGCCGCGCGGATGCGATTTCTTGCCGCGATTTTCACCACGGTTTTTGGCAAACGTCGGCTTCGCGCCGCCGGTGGGTTTGTAAAACGGTTTTTCGCCCGGCTTGCTGAACGAACGCACGAACGGTTTCGCGCCCGGTTTGCTACCAGGTTTTCCGGTCGGCTTACCAAACGGACGTGCGAAGGGTCGGCCCGCGACTTTCTCGCCGGGCTTGCCGGTGGCGCGGAGGAACGGACGTTGGCCGGATTTCCCCGGGGCTTTGGCGGCGTCGCGGAATTTGCGTTTCGCCAAAACCGTTTTCGGGCGCGGCTTCGGCACGAGCACAATCGGACAGCCTTCGAAACCGAACGCAGCGCGCAGTTCGTTGCCGAGGCTCTTCTTATATTGATCGGAAAACAATTCGTCGCGGTTCACGAACAGCAGAAATGTCGGCGGCGCCTGACGCACTTGCGTGGCGTAATAAAATTTCAGGCGATGACCGGCGGCGCTGATGGGCTGACGGCGTTCGATGGCGTCGTTGATGGTGCGGTTGAGAATCGCGGTGGGAATTTTCTGCTGCAATTGCGCGGCGACGTAGCGCACGGCTTCGAGCAAACGGTCGAGATGAAAACCCGTCGTGGCGGATGTGAAAATCACGGGCGCGTAATCGAGGAAAAATAATTTGTCCTGCACCCACGCGCCGAATTCGCTGAGCGTCGTCAGCTTCTTCGCCGTGCCTTCGGTGCGTTCTTTCGCCTCGCGACGGGCGATTTCTTCTTCGCGCGCCTTGCGGATTTCTTCGGCGAACAAATCCCATTTGTTGATGACGAGAATGCACGCGCGGCGTTGCTCGACGATGGTGTCGGCAATTTTTTTGTCCTGCTCGGTCACGCCCACTTCGGCATCAATCACGAGGACAGCGATGTCGCACCGCGCGATAGATTCGGTCGCGCGCTGCACGCTGAAAAATTCCACGGAGTCGTCCACCTGCCGCGCTTTGCGCATGCCGGCGGTATCAATCAAAATATATTTCTGCCGCACGCCGTCGGTTTCCACCTCGAACGGCACGTCCACGGAATCGCGCGTGGTGCCCGCGATGGGCGAGACGATGACGCGCTTGGAATTGGTGAGCGCATTGATGATGGAAGACTTGCCGACGTTCGGGCGACCGACGATGGCGAGTTTGAGCGGTTCAACTTTGCGCGGGGCCAACGGCTTGGCGGCGGATTCATCACCGTCAGCTTCAACCGTCGTTTCCGCGCCTTCAATTTGCGTTTCCGTTTCAGCCACGGGCGCGGGCAAAAATGCCGCGGCGGCGTTCATCAAATTGGGAATGCCTTCGCCGTGAATAGCGCTGACGGGAAATACTTTTTCGAAACCGAGCCGCGTGAATTCCATCGCCGATTCTTCCAAACGATGCGTATCCACTTTGTTCACAGCGACGAGCACGGGCTTGCCGCTCTTGCGAAGGCGTTGCGCCACTTCGCGATCGAGCGGGACGATGCCGTCCTGCACGTTGACGACGAGAATAATTGAGTCCGCCGATTCGATCGCGATGTCCACCTGCTCCACGGCGGCGCGCACAATCACGTCGTCGGATTTTTCGCCGCGCAGCAAACCGATACCGCCGGTGTCCACGAGCGTGTAAGGGCGACCATGCCATTCTGCCTCCACCGTCACGCGATCGCGCGTGACGCCGGGTTCATCGTGCACGATCGCGATGCGCCGTTTGACGATTCGATTAAACAGCGCGGATTTGCCCACGTTAGGGCGACCGACGATGGCGATAAGTCCTGACATGATGACAGCGTGCGCGATTTTACGCGGTCAAGAAAGCCAAAACCTTCTGGCGCAAGAATTGGCCGCTTGTTTTCGCGCAAAAAATTTTTAACAATCTGCGCCGCCGCATGAACCAGACGCTCATCATCGTCCCCACTTTCAATGAACGGGAAAATCTCCCGCGCATGGTGGAAAAATTATTGTCGCTGCCCGTCGCTGTGGATGTTTTGGTTGTGGATGATAATTCTCCCGACGGCACGGGCAAACTCGCCGACGAACTGGCCGCGCGCCATCCGCAGGTTCACGTTTTGCATCGCACGGAGAAAAATGGTCTTGGTCGCGCCTACATCGCGGGCTTCAAATGGGCGCTGGCGAAAAATTACGAATTTATCTTTGAGATGGACTGCGATTTTTCCCATGACCCGGACGAAGTTCCGAATTTTCTCAACGCCGCGCAAACCGCCGACCTCGTGCTGGGCTCGCGTTACAGCGGCGGCATCCGCGTCATCAACTGGCCGCTGAAACGGCTGCTCTTGAGCCGGTTCGCGGGCAAATATGTGAAGACCATCACCGGTATGCCCTTCACCGATCCGACGGGCGGCTACAAATGTTTTCGCCGCCGCGCACTATCGGCCTTGCGTCTCGATGCGATTGAATGTTACGGCTACGGCTTTCAAATTGAGCTGACGAACAAGCTTTGGCGCGACGGTTTCAAAGTTGCGGAAGTGCCGATTACTTTTGCCGACCGCACCGCCGGTCAATCCAAGATGGCGGGCAACATCATCAACGAAGCCTTCTGGCTCGTCTGGCGACTGTGGCTGCAGAACGGTTGCCGCCGTTGGCCGCGCCGAAAACAGTAACCGCCCGCCGCCGTCGCCCGTCCGCAGGAGTAACTATATTTTATGAAACTCAAATTTCTCCTCACCTCCTTGCTCTGCACCGCCGCTAATCTTTTTGCCGCGCTCCCGAAAGCCGGTGACACCGCGCCCGCCTTTTCCGGTCAGGATGAAAACGGCAAAACCGTTTCGCTGGCCGATTTTGCGGGCAAGAAGACCGTGCTGCTGTATTTCTATCCGAAAGATTTCACCGGCGGTTGCACCAAGGAAGCTTGCGGCTTTCGCGACCGCATGGGCGACTTGCAGACGAACAATGTGGAAGTCATCGGCGTGAGTTTTGACTCCGCTGCGAGCCACAAGAAATTCATCGAGGAATATCACCTCAACTTCACCCTGCTCGCGGATACGGATGGAAAAATCGCCACCACCTACGACGTGAAGATGCCCGTGATGAAAATGGCCAAGCGCGTCAGTTTCCTCATCGGCGCGGATGGAAAAATTCTGCATGTGACGAACGCGGGCGATCCGGCGAAGCACTTCGACGAGATGAACGCAGCGATTGCTGGGTTAAAGAAAAACTGACCGCTTACTTCATTAAGCCCGCTTTACCCGGCGTCATGGCCATGATGCAGGCGGCGGTCCGGCTCTTGAGTGAATACAAATCCACCGTCGTTACCTCCACCGTTGGTTGCGGATTTTCAATCGCCGTCAGACAGAGGCGCAGCGGACGGAAGCTGTTCGTGGAAGACGATCCGCCCACCCACGCGAGCCGCGAACGTTCGGCGGTCGGGCCGGCGATGGGTTCCTCGCCTTTCTTCGTCATCCAATCGATGAAGTCGTCGCCGTAAAGCATTTGATTCGTGACGGACGTGCCATCGGCATAACGAAAAACCACGGCGCAAACCGGCGTGCCGGCGTCGGAGGTGAAAAAACAACCGTGATAGACGTAAAGCGTATCGAACTTTTTATTCATCGCGATGCCGAGGCGGGCTTCGGGAAAAATGATGTGCAACTTGGTGGCATTGCCCTCGCCCCACAGACAAATCATGCCTTCGATGTCGAGCGGCACGCCGTCGAACACTTGCAGGCCGCGCGGCACAGTTTTCCACGCGGGAAAGCGCGTGATGCTGTCAAAGTAAGAAGCAGGCGTGGTGTAATTCGTCGTCAAGCTCAACGGCGCGGCGTCATGGCTGGCAATCATATCTTTCGCGGTGTCGGTCGCCACGGCGGGCGACGCTTTCTTACAACCGGCCAGCAGCGCGACACAAAAGAGGCCGGTGATAATTAAGGCGGTGGGGCTTTTCATGGTTTTTATATTGGCCGTGATGTCCCAACCAATCAAGCGCACAATGCAGGACGGTTTCCGCTTTAGCCGGCTTGACTCGGCGCAATGGATTTATTAAATCCACCGCAACCAAATCACCGATGACAACCTTCAATACTTCCCGCGAAATTCCGGCCACCGTGGAACAAATTTTTGCCGCCATCCGCACGCCGGAACGGCTGGCGCGCTGGTGGGGACCGGCGGGCTTCACGAATACTTTTAACGTGTGCGAGTTCAAGCCCGGCGGACGCTGGTCATTCATCATGCACGCCCCGAACGGTCAAAATTATCCGAACGAAAATTTTTTTGCCGAAATTGAAGTGCCGAACAAGGTGGTGGTGCAACACGTCTCGGAACCGAAGTTTCACCTCACAATCAAGTTGACGGCGACGGCAGCGGGCACGCTAGTGACTTGGTCACAGACATTCGCGAGCGCAGAAATGGCCAGCCGCATCGAGCACATCGTAGTGCCCGCGAACGAACAAAATTTGGATCGGCTGACGGCAGAAGTTTTGCGCGCACCTGGCGGCGGCTGATTCAGCGGTGGCCGTGG
>Ga0214164_1000250_pt1 | contig 37673 bp, 38 predicted proteins | sample TroBogepilimnion_13_FD_153003 | JGI IMG/M metagenome (GOLD analysis project Ga0214164, IMG submission 153003) | Freshwater microbial communities from Trout Bog Lake, WI - Practice 03JUN2009 epilimnion v4 | ecosystem: Environmental > Aquatic > Freshwater > Lake > Epilimnion/Euphotic zone ...
GAAAAACGAGAATTGCCAGACGCTGCCTTAACCCGAATCCAATCTGGCTTTTTTAGCATCTCCTCGAGCGGAACAATCTTGATCGGAATACGCGCCGTCTTCTCGCTCGACTTTTGCTTTCGAGAGGCGTCGTAGTTCAGATCTTTGCGTTCCTCAACTTGAGGATCATTTTTATTCATCGTCATTCTTGTCATTACTGCAGCAACTGCCGCTTCAAATTCTCCACTAACTTATGGGACACGTTCTGTATATTGTCCTTGATCCCCAAAGTTTGCATATCTACCGTCTTTAAGCCCTCATACCCACAAGGGTGGATGCGACCAAAAGCCGCTAAATCAGTCGATACATTTAAGGCCAGGCCATGATAAGAATGGCTTTTAGAGACCTTTAGGCCCAGGGCAGCGATCTTCGCGCCCACCCATTCTTCAGGTATATCAGCTTGCACAGCGATGTAGATACCCGGGGCACCGGGTTGCCGCTCAGCTTTTAGGCCATATTCACCCAGGGTGTCGATCAGAGCCTGCTCAATTCTGGAAACCAGCTCTTTGACAAATATCCCAAGGCGCTTGAGATCGAGCAGCAAATAAATCACGATCTGGCCAGGACCATGATAAGTAATCTCACCGCCGCGATCGACCTCTACCAAGGGAATGTCGGCACTTGGGGAATGCAAATTTTGTGGGTCACCTGCAAGGCCTAAAGTAAAAACAGGGTGATGCTCCAACACCCAAATTTCATCTGGAGTATCTGAGTTTCTGTGCTCAGTAAATGTCTTCATAGCCTCATAAGTTGAGGTGTAGTCCACCAAACCCAATTGCTTTACCAGAATGGCCATGTATTGAATTGGCTATTTGTGCTGAAGGCTAGAGCACCATACTCACGAGCGGATGGGTCGATAGCGTTCGGTATAACTCATCAAGCTGTTCGCGACTCGTTGCATTGATAGGCAAAGTGATGCCAAGGTAATTTCCATCTTTAGAAGGTCGTTGCTCAACCTTGCTTTCATCAAAAATGGGATCGAATTGTTTGGCAATATGAATAATGGCAGGCAAGTATTCAGGGGCGGATTTGCCCATCACCTTAATTGGAAATACAGATGGATACTCAATGAGAGATTTTTCTTCAGCCATTATTGACTCCGGTGATCAGGCATTCCTAACCAGGCGCCTGTAATGATGTTGCGAATCAAGTGTAGACGCCGATGGAAAAAATGATCAGCGCCAGGCACTACTTGGACGATGAGCTCTTGTGGGCGGGCCCAATCTAAAACATCAATTAAGGGAATCGTCTCGTCCAACTCACCATGAATCAAAATCGTATCTGCTGGAACCGGAGCAAGCTCCCATTTGCCTGCAGCGCTGCCGACCATGACTAAACGCTCAGCGGGTCGCCCTAAATCTGCAAGCCTCTGGATGAGATGACTGCCTACAAAGCTACCAAAGGAAAATCCTGACACCACGAAAGGTAAATCATTTGCAGCATTCACCCAGGCTTGGGTTTGCGTGATTGGAAGATTCGTCCACGAAGATGGGGTACGCATCCAATCGCTGATATGCAATAAATCCTCTAACTCACCTCGGCCATCATCGTGCACGCCTGCAGTTTCACCAACACCCCGGAAGTTTGGGCGAACACTGACATAACCCAGTTGGTTAAAGGCGCGCGCCATGGTTTGAGCAACCTTGTTATCCATCGTGCCACCCAATAGAGGATGCGGGTGTGCTACTAGAGCCAGGCCTCTAATCGCAAATGCAGGGTCAGCCTTCAGCTCATCCGGTAAATCAATCGAGATTTGAATTGGGCCAACCAGACCGGCAATCGTCATGACTTGAGTACGACTATTCATATAAATATTCTTTAAATTAATTGCAAACGCTCAACCACACGTCCTTGAATTAAATGCGATTGAATGATCTCTTCAACATCCTCTGTATCGATAAAGGTGTACCAAATACCCTCTGGATAGACGACCATCACAGGACCATCATTGCAACGATCCAAACAGCCAGCCTTATTGACACGGATTTTGCCTGGTCCAGACAAGCCTAATTCTTTGACTCGGTTTTTGGCGTACTCAAACAATGCGAACGCATTATGTTGTGCGCAACAATTGTCGCCATTACTGCGCTCGTTGAGACAAAAAAATAAATGGTGTGTAAAGCTCATAAGAAATTATATAGATCAATATTTAAGACGGCCGCTCAATTTATCCCACGATAGCCAAATTAATGCTAACGGCAACCACGCGATGGAAACCCATTGCATTAAATCATTGAAGTGCAAAAGTCGACCTTGATACCAATGACGCAGGGTCAATATGAAGTAGGGATTATCGGGCAGAGTATGAATGATCAAAGTACCGCCAAGCAAACAAACTAAAGCCAGCCAAGTTTTGATAGTTCTAGGAAGCTGTAATGCCCATTTCAAAATCGCACTGGCAATGAGCATTCCCCAGATAGCCCCATCGGTCAACCAGACTAAGCTGAAATCAATGCCAAACTGTAAGGCACTAAAGAGTGTCTTAATGAGCACAGTCAAAAATAGTAGTCCATTGAGAATAGGCCATTGAGGCGCCTTCGCTCGCATGCCTAAAGAAAGTAGTAAAGCGGTCCCAAGCCAACAGATCGCTGTAATCAGGGTCTCCTGCAAAAAATGATTGACTACTGTGGTACCCCAGTCAATAGAACCAAAAATGGCTTGCCCCCAAACACCCGTCCCCAACCAAGAACTTTGAGGATAAATCTGAGCCCAAGGAAAGAGCAAAAGCAAGGCACAGGCTATCCAATTGAGGCCAAACCACTGATCAAAGCATCTTCTGATAACGCTTCCTGAAAGCCACTCTGGGCCCAAGGGGATAGCAAGTAGGCCACCTAAGACGCCGCCCAGAATATTGGCCCACCAATCCATCTGACTAGGAATCCGGGTCGGCAACCAAGTTTGGAGAGACTCCACGAAGAAAGCCAAAATAGCACTGGCCAAGAGTGCCAATCCCAATGCGACGAAATTACGCCAACGAGGGAAACCGGCAAATACCAGCAGGAAGCCCAGGGGGATATAGGCCAAGATATTGACCAAAACATCAAATAGGGTAATAAATCGAGGTAATGGAGCATCTAACCAAGCCCAGGGGGCTAGGCTAGTTTCAAAGTCAAAATCGAAGGGATTGAGACTGATATATAGGATGAGTAGCGCATAAGCAAAACTCAATACCCTAGCCATAGGCATCGCCTGTACTGGCCAGACAAATTTACGCGGTCTCTGATCTTGATCATGCATTCCCCCAATTCTAGGCTAGACCTTTCTACAATAGCCTGATGACTAGCCATTGCATCCTTGAACGCGTCGCAGAGACCCAATCCACTAACGATGACCTCATGGCGCGCTGGCGTGCTGGAGAGTTAATTGATCCTATTGCACGCCTAGCCCAAAAACAAACCGCTGGCAAAGGTAGGGCCGGAAGAGCGTGGATAGCCAGACCACAGGATTCCCTATGTTTTTCTCTGGCTTATCCATTCCAGCGCAAACCAGCTGATCTTTCTGGTTTAAGCCTACTGGTTGGATTAGCGGTCATCTCTGGCATATCGCAGGCACTCAATCTCTCAAAACAAGCACTGCATCAAAAAGGATTACGTCTCAAATGGCCCAATGATTTACTGCTCAACCAAGGAAAGCTGGGCGGTATTTTGATTGAAGGCGGTCAAGCTAAATTAGGCGATCCCAGTTGGATGATTATTGGGATTGGCATTAATCTACAAAACGTCAATACGTTTAATGAAGCGATAGATCATGAACAGAAAGTGGCCACCTTAGATCAACTCCTTGCTGCTGGAGCAGTACTACCCGACACAGAGTGGATTTGGTTAAAAATAGTTGAGGCACTTGAATCTACATTAGCTGAATTTGATCAATCAGGCTTTGCTCAATACCAAAAACTATGGATGGATTGGGATGGATTTCAAAATACTGCCGTCTGTATTTCTGGCGCAGGCCAAGAAGTGATCGAGGGCATTGCGAAAGGAGTGGATGCCTCAGGCGCACTTTTATTGGCATCTGGAGAAAAGATGATCAGCATTCATGCAGGGGACGTTTCTTTAAGGGTTTCTAAATGAGTCTCTATTTATTGTTTGATATTGGCAACACGCGCATGAAATGGGCTGCAGTTGAATCTACTCAAAACCCTTCGGATCGCCAGAAAAAATTATGGGCATACTCTGGTTCCATCAGCAGTAAATCATTAGCATCTGCAGCACATCGCGCAGAGCTTGCTGACTACATAGCCAAGACTCTCCCTAAACCTGATGCGATTGCTTTTGCATGTGTTGCAGGAAATCAGGCTGCGAAAAATCTACAAAGCCTTTTTCCACAATGGAGTGATCTTGCTTGGCAGGAGCTGACGGGTAGTACTGCATTCCAGGGAATGCGGACTCTCTATCAAGATCCTAATAGACTCGGCGCTGACCGTTGGGCGGGACTCATTGGGGCTCGCGCACTATCAAGCACCAATACTCTAGTAGTGAATAGTGGAACAGCTACCACTATTGATCTACTGGGCGCTAACGGTATTCATTACGGAGGCTGGATACTTCCTGGTTTAGATTTGATGCAATCCAGTCTTCAAGTCAATACTGCTCAACTGCCACTAGCCAATCGATCAGCCGAGCACTCTGGCTTTGGACTGAATACGAATGATGCAATCATTTCTGGATGTGACGCTGCGCAGCTTGGCGCAATTGAATATGCCGCCCAAATTGCCAAAACAATGAATCATCCAATTGAAAGAATTTATTTAGATGGGGGTAATGCCAAAATTTTGCATCAAGCGATTCAAAAAGGTTTAACGCCTAACTTAGGCCTCGCTGAGTGTGTTGATGGTTTGGTGTTGCGAGGCTTATGGGCTTGGTTACTACAAACTCACAAGTCTTAAGACCGAATACGCCCTAATAAAGTAGTTGTAGAGCGCTCATATACAAAAGGGATCGCAATAGCTTTACCACCCCAAGTCTTCACTAGCTTTGTCTCATCAAGCGTATCGATTTCATAATCACCGCCCTTGACATAAATATCTGGACGAATCTGCTCAATGAGTTTCACGGGCGTTTTTTCTGTAAAGATCGTAACGAGATCTACGCTCTGCAGCGCTGCTAAGAGAGCCAGGCGGTCTGCCTCATTATTGATGGGTCGATCGTCACCCTTACCCAACATCTTGACTGAGATATCTGAGTTGACGCCGACTACCAAACTGGCACCTAAGGATTTTGCTTGTGCAAGATAGCTGGCATGCCCACGATGGAGAATATCGAAAACCCCATTAGTAAAAACCAGGGGTCTCGGTAATTGCGCAATCCGCTCACGTAAATGCTCAGGCAAGCAAATTTTGTCCTCAAAAGATGGCAATGGAAGTGAAGTCATAACTCAATATTAATGGCTTTTGATTCCGTCAAACGACATTCCCGAGAATGTCTTAGACTTGCACACCTAGACACCTTATTTGAAGGCACATCATGACCCGATTTCATAAAGTAATAGCGCTTCTGTTTACGGCTCCTTTTTTGCTAGGATTAGGCATGAATTCTCTTCAAGCTGCACCTGCCAATTGCAGTCCATTGCTTTCACATACCTTTCCTCGCTTACAGGACGAAGCCCCTCAAAATCTTTGCCAATACCAGGGCAAAGTATTGTTGGTTGTGAATACTGCAAGCTATTGCGGCTTTACTGGGCAATATGAAGACTTAGAGAAGATCTATGCCAAATATAAAGATCAGGGTTTTGTCGTTTTAGGATTCCCTTCCAATGATTTCGGACAGCAAGAACCTGGGAGCAATAAAGAGATCGCCGACTTTTGTAAAAATACCTACGACGTCAAATTTCCAATGTTTGCCAAGAGCTCGGTCAGCGGCTCTACTGCGAACCCCTTATTCAAAATGCTCATTGCTAAAACTGGCACGACACCAAAATGGAATTTTTATAAATACTTGATTGATCGTAATGGCAATGTGGTCGATTCTTTTGGAAGCATGACTAAACCAACGAGCAGTAGTGTTGTTGATGAAATCCAAAAGTTATTAGGGGAAAAGGTTCAGTGAGTAAAAAACGGATTGCTATTATTGGCGCAGGCATTTCTGGTCTTGGCTGCGCATACGCATTAAGACAATGCCCTGAACTTGACATTACGATTTATGAAGGTGGCAATCACATTGGTGGCCACAGTAATACAGTAGATTTTTCTTTAGAGACCCCCAGCGGCAAAATTCAGTACGGCATTGATACCGGCTTCTTGGTTTTTAATCGTAAAACGTATCCCCGCTTAGTCCGTTTGTTTGAAGAAATCAAAGCACCCATTGCCAACTCTGAAATGTCTTTTTCAGTATCCATCTCGCCTGATGATCAACATCGTGGCAGCCGTAAGATTGAGTGGGCCGGCAATGATCTCAACTCTTTTTTTGGGCAAAGAGCAAACTTATTCTCTAGATCATTCTGGACGATGGCATACGATATCTTGCGCTTTAATCGGCTCGCCACGAAGCTCGCCCAGAAACAAATTCATAGTGGGCACGAATATGCTGAACCAGATGAGCCTATCGCTGATTTTTTAGATCGTAATCGCTTTAGTCAAAGTTTTAGAGAAAATTATTTTCTTCCCATGATTGGGGCGATCTGGTCTTGCTCAGTAGAGCAAATGCTTGAGTTTCCCATCCAGACTATGGTGCGCTTCTGTCATAACCATGGTCTGCTACAAATCCAGAATCGTCCTCAGTGGCTCACAGTACAAGGCGGCTCTAGAGAATATGTCAAACGTATTGTCGCCGCACTTGAGCATCATCAAATTACCATCAAACGAGAAGCGATTATTAAAGTCAACGCAAGCCAAGATGATGAAGGGCCAGTAGAAGTGATCAGCTCAGCTGGCAGTGCTCTGTTTGATGAAGTAGTCATGGCTTGTCACAGCGACCAAAGCTTGCAACTCCTTAACGGTATTGAGCAGGATGCAAAAAATATTTTGGGAGCTATTCCATATCAAAAAAATCGTGCCTTTTTACATACCGATCAACACTTTTTACCTGAAACAAAACGTTGTTGGGCCGCCTGGAATTACACGGCTAAATCGGGTGCGGCGCCCTCTGCCAAGAAACACGTCAGCGTGAATTACCTAATCAATCGGCTTCAGCCTCTACCAGATGCACTAAAAAGCATTCCCATCATTGTGAGTCTCAATCCTTTGGCTAATCCAAACCCGCGCTTAGTTCATGCAGAGATTGAATACTCACACCCTGTTTTCGATATGGCGGCGATTCAGGCACAAAAGCAATTGCCCTTGATTCAGGGAAATAATGGAATTTGGTATTGCGGTGCCTGGACAGGCTTTGGTTTTCATGAAGATGGTCTACGTTCTGGCGAGCTGGTTGCCGAAGACTTACTTGAAAGCATTCACTCGCCTTCACAATCTCGTCGGACTCAAGACGCACGATAAATGAATCAAGCAAAGATTAATTTTGGAGTGGTTCAGCATCGTCGTTTTAGACCTGCCCAGAATGCATTTGCTTATGGAGTCTTTACGCTATCGATTCCGATGCGATCCAGAAAGCAAGCGTCTCAAATCTTAAGCAATCACGGGGTTAGCGATAACCGAGCTGGCTTATTTTCTTTTTACGATCGAGATCATGGCCTAGGAGGAAATTGTGCTCTGGAATGGATCGAAAAAATTCTTGAGCAAAACCATATTTCCCATGTTGATGGCGAGATCTGGCTGCAAACCTTCCCCAGAATCATGGGCTATGTTTTTAATCCTGTCAGCTTTTGGCTTTGCACTCGTTCCAACGGAGAAGTGCAAGCGGTCCTCGCTGAAGTAAACAATACTTTTGGTGAGCGGCATTGTTATCTGCTATTTAAGGACTCGGGTGAACCCCTCCGTTCCGGCGAGACGATGCAGTCTCAGAAGGTTTTTCATGTCTCTCCATTTTGCTCGGTAAGCGGGGAATACCATTTTCGTTTTTTATTTCCCAACGATAGCGAGAGTAAACAGCATTCTCTCTACCGCATTGAACTCCATGAGGATGGTCAACCATTGATCAATACCAGCATCAGCGGAGAGGCTCGGGAGCTGAGTCGAAAAATGCTTTATGTCGCATTCTTGCGTTATCCTTTGATGAGCTTAGGTGTTATTTTTAGGATCCACTGGCAAGCATTAAAACTATGGCTTAAAGGTGTGCCTTTTCATTCAAAACCCAAACCCCCAGAATTTGAAGTCAGCAGATGAATCGTCCTGGTCAATCTCTTCTCTCTCGCCTCAGCTTTTCTCGCCCAGAGGGTAAAAATACTCAATCTCATCAGGGAGGCTTTGCTGCCACCTCTCTACTCAAGCTACTAGAAAAACTCCAAACTGGTTTCCTAGTAATGCGCCTACCCGATGGCACTACGCGTCAGTTTGGATCTGCTGCTGATTCTTTGCATGCAGAAATTCAGATTCTAGATTGGTCGGTATTTAAGGCAACGCTATCGCATGGTGATATTGGATTTGCTGAAGGCTATATCAAAGGCCACTGGGATACTCCAGACTTAAAAGCAGTATTAGATTTAGCGGTTTGTAATCGCACCCTATTAGAAAAGCTCATTTACGGTAGCTGGTATGGCTCACTGTTTTATCGCATCAAACACCTTCTTCGAAATAACACCAAATCAGGTAGTCGAAAAAATATTCATGCGCACTACGATCTAGGAAACGCTTTCTATACACTTTGGCTTGATCCAACCATGAGCTATTCGAGCGCATGGTTTGCTAATGACGATAAACAGACCTTAGCCGATGCGCAAAGAGCCAAGATCCGACAAATCCTCCAATCTATCGATACCAAGCCCAACAGTCGGGTCCTAGAAATTGGCTGTGGCTGGGGCGGCTTCATGGAAGAAGCCATTCATGCTGGAATGAATATCACCGGACTCACGCTCTCAACAGAACAAAAACGATACACAGAAGAGCGCCTACAAAAGCTGGCCTCTATTCAGACTTTTGAGGTGCGTCTTCAAGATTATCGTGACTGCAAAGATCAATTTGATGGTATCGCCTCAATTGAAATGTTCGAAGCCGTTGGAGAAAATCATTGGTCCGAATATTTTCAGACCATTGCAGACTGCCTCAAGGTAGGTGGTAAGGCATGTATTCAGACAATCGTGATTGCGGACGAACTCTTTGCTCGCTATCGAAATAGCACAGACTTTATTCAGCAATACGTCTTTCCGGGCGGCATGCTGCCGTCTCGCTCGGTATTTAAATCCTATGCTGAAAAAGCAGGCCTAAAGATTGAATCCGAATTTGCATTTGGCCTGGACTATGCAAAAACTCTTTGTATTTGGCGCGATAGCTTCAATAGCAAACTGCAAGAGGTGAGAAGTCTTGGCTTTGACGAGGCCTTCATCCGCTTATGGAACTTCTACTTAATGTACTGTGCGGCTGGCTTTGCTCATGGCAATATTGATGTCATTCAATTCACGCTAAGCCATCGAACTGACACAGACTCTCTGAAGGAGCTTCATTCATGAAGCAAGCAGGCATTGATCCATTTATAGGTAAAAGGGTCTGGGTCATTGGGGCCTCAAGCGGGATCGGCGAGGCTTGTGCTAAAGCTCTGCTTACGCAATCTGCTAGAGTCGCACTTTCTAGCCGTCGTGTTGAGCGGCTCAATGCTATTGCTGCTGAATATTCGCAATCTGAATCTTTAGTTCTGCCCTTAGATGTTACTCATGCAGAACAAATGCAGGCCGCTTATCAAACCATCCTGAACCAATGGGGCGGTCTTGATTTATTGCTCTTTGTCTCAGGCTTGTACATTCCTCTGAGAGCAGATCAATTTGATATAGCAGCTGCCGAGAAAACCATTGATGCTAATTTACTTGGCCCAATGAGAGCGGTATCGATTGTCTTGCCTGCAATGCTCAAAGCTCATGCTGGACATATTGCGATAGTGGGGAGCGTAGCTGGCTATAGTGGCTTACCTAAGGCGCTGGCCTATGGTCCAAGCAAAGCAGGCATCATTAATTTCTGTGAGACCCTCTACTACGACTTGCTCCCAATGGGGGTAGGCGTGCACATGATTTCACCAGGATTTGTTGCCACCGAGGCAACGGCTCAAAATGATTTTGAAATGCCTGCGCTCATCACCGCTGAAAAAGCTGCACAAGAAATCTTGTCTGGTATTCAAAAGGGGGAGTTTGATATTCACTTTCCGAAGCAATTCTCCGGTTTTTTGAAATTCTTAAGAATTCTTCCCTATCCGATTTACTTCTGGATCGTTAGACGCTTCGTCAAGATTTAAAACTATCCACTGAGACGGATAGTTTATTTGTAACGATCCTTGCGAATCTTGTCTTCTAGGAAAGTCATTACCTCTATCGCCTTAGCCTTAGAGCCAGCAATGGAGGGTGAAGTAACGTAACGACCCTGCATCACGATCGTTGGTACGCCATCAATGTGATATTGCATTACCAATTGGTTAGCCGCTCTTGCTTTTGAAACTACAGCAAATGAACGGTAGGTTGTTAAAAATGCATTGCGATCCACTCCCTGCGATGCAACCCAATCTGCAATTTCGTTTTCAGTTAAGAGCCGTTTATTTTCTTTATGGATTGCGTAGAACACTTTGTCATTTAGTGCATCGGCCTTACCCATTGCCAGAAGTGCATAGTAAAGCTGGCTATGGGGCATGAAATCATCCCTAAAAGCAACTGGCACTCTGCGGAATGCCACATCCTTTGGCTGACTCTTAACCCATGCGCTCAAATCTGGTTCAAAGTCATAACAGTGAGGGCATCCGTACCAGAAGAATTCAATCACCTCAACCTTGCCCTTAGTTTCTACCGGCTGAGCTGTGGGTAATACTCGATATTCAAAACCTTCTTCAATTCTTCCGCTGGGCACACTACCCTGCGCGTTCACTACTCCAGCTAATAGCAAGCAAGTAATAAAAAGGATTGTTCTTCTGGTAATTGTGATCATGATTTGCTTGATTTAATCAAAGTAGTTTTGATGCCCATTTTGCTTAACTTATCTCTTACCGGATTACTTTCGTCAGCCGAATTGAATGGGCCAACTCGTACTCGCCAAACTGTATTGCCATCTGTTGTGAGCTCGCTCAGCTGCGATTGCACCCCTTGAATTGCAAGGTTTGCTTTCTGAGCATCAGCATCAGCCTGCTTGTTAAAGGCGCCGACCTGCAAGAAAAATACCGCGTCTACTTTGGCTGCGGGAGTGGCATCTACCGTTTTCTTCCCGCTCACTAAATCCCCAATTGGATCTGAGGTCGGCGCAGCCGATTTGCCTTGTAATGGTTTATTTAAATCCAGTGGAGCTGGAGGAGTTGCGTCTTGGCCCTCTCCGTTAGGAGCAGATTTAATATTCAATGGCAAATTGGGAGCCCGTACCCCAGGTCTTTCCTGGGGGGTATTTTTGGAAAGGTAAAACGCAATTAGCAGGGCCACACCAAGACCAACGGCAAGTCCAACCACAAACCCGATGAGAGTTCCACCAGATTCAGAATGTTCTGAATTTGTGAAGCGCTGCGATGGATTTGGTTTTTTCATCATGTCCTCATCTTACATTTTCACTTCAAGTCTTGCTCACATCTTAGCGGGTGCCGAAACCCCCAATAATTTGAGGCCATTTTGAAGCACCTGCCGTGTAGCTGAAAGGAGCGCTAAACGCGCCAATTTTAAAGCTGGATCATCTACCAACACGCGATCGGCGTTATAAAAAGTATGAAAATCTCCCGCCAAGTCTCTCAGATAAAAAGCCAGGGCGTGCGGAGCCAGGTCCGCTGCAGCCGTTGCAAGCATCTCAGGATATTCAGCTAAACGCCTTAAAAGATGATCCGCTGCTTTGCTGTCAAGCAAGCTTAAATCTGCTGCCATGAATTCGCTCGTTTGGCCACCCCACTGCTGCAAGATCGAGCAAATTCGTGCATGGGCATATTGCACGTAAAAAACGGGGTTCTCATCATTTTGTTGCAAAGCCAAGTCAATATCAAAAACAAATTCGGTATCGGCTTTACGTGAGATTAAGAAGAAGCGGACTGCATCTCGACCACGCTGCAAAGCAAGATTACGATCTGCTTCATTCATCTCATCCGTTACGCCACCAGACCACTCAACCAGATCTCTTACGGTGACGTATGAACCTGCACGCTTAGAAATTTTTACTTCCTCGCCGTTGCGCATCACTGTGACCATTTTGTGCAAGACATAGTCAGGATAAGTTTTAGGAATAGCCCAGCCGCGCTTTTGCGCCACGCCCTGCAATCCAGATCGGACTCGAGCAATGGTGCCATGGTGATCGCTACCCTGAACGTTAATAACCTTCTCAAAGCCACGTTGCCATTTGCTGGTGTGATAGGCGACATCCGGCACAAAATAAGTAAAGCTACCATCGGACTTTCGCATCACCCGATCTTTATCATCTCCATCAACTGTAGTATTGAGCCACAGAGCACCCTCAGATTCATAAGTCTTACCAACTTGATTCAAGTCTTGCACAATTTGTGCGACGCTGCCATCGGTATACAAAGAAGATTCTAGGTAATAGCAATCAAATTGGACACCAAAGGTTTTGAGATCGATATCCTGCTCATTGCGTAAATAAGTGACTGCAAACTGACGAATCGCTTCTAAGCGATCTGCTGGGGAAGCATCTGAATCATTTCCTGCGGAATCCTTAAATGCTTTAGCAATATCGGCAATATATTCACCGTTATAAGCCTGCTCTGGCCATTGGGAATCGCCCGGCTTGAGCCCATCGAGACGAGCTTGAACGGACAAGGCAAGATTTGCTATTTGGACGCCAGCATCGTTGTAATAAAACTCACGGTGCACACGAATACCCTGAGTTGCCAGCAAATTGGCAAGCGCATCACCCAGTGCAGCCTGTCTTCCATGCCCAACATGCAAAGGACCGGTTGGATTGGCTGAAACAAACTCAATCATCGCTTTTGGAGCATGGGCAGTTACCGGAACTACCCCAAATGTTTCGCCCGTACTCAGCACTTCTTGAACCACGGCGGTCTTCGCGGCATTACTTAAACGAAAGTTAATAAATCCAGGGCCAGCAATCTCACAAGAATGAATCAAGGTTTCGTATCCAGCTTGCACTTTTAGGCGCTCAACTAAAGCTTGGGCTAACTCGCGAGGATTCATTTGCCAAGCTTTAGCAATCTGCAAAGCAATATTGCAAGCGATATCGCCATGCTCAACCGCTTTAGGCCTTTCCAGGCGTGGCGCAGACGGCTGGGCTTGACCATGTTCTTGGGCCAGGCTATTGAGAGCCGCGCTCAACATCGCGACTAAACGATTTTTATTGGTAAGCAACATAGAAGGGTGAGTTTATCAGGTGGTAAGCTATCAGAATGATCTATCAATTTCGTTCTAAAGCAGGCCCCGATGTGATTATGCTCAGCGATTTGACTGAACGCATCTTTGCTATTCTGGGGCGCCCTCTCGAAGCTCGGGGTATCTTTACCGTTGAACATCTCCCCGGCCTGATCACCACTCTAGAAACTGCCATTTTGAATGACTTGGAGGAGCGCAAGGATAGCGAAAGCTCACAAAAAGGAGATCGCCTAGGGCAGCGCGCCTATCCTTTTTTAGAACTCCTAAAACAGTCCAGCGCCAAAGAAGAGCCCGTCATGTGGGGTGTTTAGGTCGGTTTGGCTTAATCCAGCGAGCTGGATAATTGACGACGAACATCCTCGATTGTCTCGCCTCGACGCTGAGCTAAGTCGGCCAACTGATCTTCAGAAATCTTACCCACATTGAAGTAACGAGAATCCGGGTGAGCTAGATAAAAGCCGCTCACACTCGAGGCTGGATTCATAGCCATAGACTCGGTCAAACTCATGCCAATGTCTTCAGAACCGAGAACGCGTAATAAATCTTCTTTTACTTCATGGGCTGGACAAGCGGGATAACCTGGAGCTGGACGAATACCGCGATACTCCTCATCGATCATTTGATCGTTAGTCAAAATCTCATCGGTGGCATAGCCCCATAAATCAGTACGCACTCTGTGATGCATTAACTCGGCAAAAGCTTCGGCTAAGCGATCGGCTAAAGCCTTCAACATAATCGCACTATAGTCATCATGCTTAGCCTGAAATTCAGCAACCTTTTTTTCAACGCCGTGACCAGTAGTGACAGCAAAGCAACCGAGATAATCAGCAACACCAGAATCTTTAGGCGCCACATAATCTGCAAGACAGCGGTTTGGTCGACGAACTCCATCCACAATCGGACGCTCAGATTGTTGGCGTAAGTTATGCCAAACAAATAAAGGATGCTCTCGTGACTCATCGCTATACAAGACAATATCGTCACCGATTGCATTAGCTGGATAAAAACCCACTACAGCGTCAGCTTGTAGCCACTGACCCTGTATCAGTTTTTTCAGCAAGGCTTGGGCATCTGCAAATACTTTACGAGCCTCAACGCCAACCACCTCATCATCCAAAATCGCTGGAAACTTACCCGCAAGGTCCCAGGTTTGAAAGAATGGAGTCCAGTCGATATATTTTGCGATCTCATCTAGCGCAAAGTTCTTGAAGACTCTACGTCCAATGAATTTTGGTTTCTCAGGCGTGTAATTTGCCCAATCAATTAGCTCACGATTTTTGCGAGCCGCTTCCAGTGAAATTGTTGGGGCAGCTTTTCGATTCGCATGTTGTTTGCGAATACGTTCGTAGTCATCTCGTAAATCTTGAATGAACTTCTTCGCACTCTCATCCGATAGCAAACTCGATGCCACAGAAACTGAGCGTGATGCATCAGGGACATAGACTACCGGGCCGTCATAGTGAGGAGCAATCTTAACGGCAGTGTGAACACGTGAAGTCGTAGCCCCACCAATCATTAGCGGGATCTGTTTTTCGCGGAAGTAAGCATCGCGCTGCATCTCTTGCGCGACATAGGTCATCTCTTCTAGCGATGGAGTAATCAAACCCGATAAGCCTACGATATCTGCATTCTCATCTTTAGCCTTCTGTAAGATTTGAGCGCAAGGCACCATCACACCCATATTGGCTACTTCAAAGTTATTACATTGCAACACTACCGTCACAATATTCTTACCAATGTCGTGCACGTCACCTTTGACAGTAGCCATCACGATTTTGCCCTTCGCTTTAGCCTCGCCCCCTGCGGCAACATGCTGGCGCTTCTCTTCTTCAATATAAGGAATCAGCAAGGCAACTGCTTGCTTCATCACACGCGCGCTCTTGACCACCTGGGGCAGGAACATTTTGCCGGCACCGAATAAGTCGCCTACGACATTCATGCCATCCATCAAAGGACCTTCGATTACCTCAATTGGCCTACCGCCACCGCCCATAATCTCTGCCCGCAGCTCTTCTGTGTCTTCTTCGATAAAAGTGGTAATGCCATTGACTAAAGCATGCGTTAAACGGGCTCGCACTGGGTCTTCTCGCCAAACCAAATTTTCAACCTGCTTAGTGCCACCGCCTTTAAATTCATCGGCAATCGCTAGCAATCTCTCGGTTGGTGTCTGCCCATCTTTTTCTTTAAAGCGATTCAGAACAACATCCTCAACTCGTTCTTTCAGCTCCGGATCAAGATCTTCATAGACGCCTAATTGGCCCGCATTGACAATGCCCATGTCCATGCCCGCTTTAACGGCGTGATACAAGAAGACGGTATGAATCGCCTCACGAACCCGTTCATTACCCCTAAACGAGAAACTCACATTCGAAACACCACCACTGATTTTGGCTCCAGGTAAATTTTCTTTAATCCACCGAGTCGCATTAATGAAATCGACCGCATAGTTATCGTGCTCTTCGATGCCCGTAGCAATTGCAAAAATATTGGGGTCAAAAATAATGTCTTCTGCAGGAAAGCCAACTTCATTGACTAGAATTTGATAACAGCGCTTACAGATCTCAATCTTGCGCTCATAGGTGTCCGCCTGACCCTGTTCATCAAAGGCCATGACTACGGTTGCTGCGCCATAGCGACGAATTAATTTAGCTTGGGCTCTAAAGGATTCTTCGCCTTCTTTTAAAGAAATTGAATTGACGATTGGCTTACCCTGAATACATTTCAGGCCCGCTTCAATCACACTCCACTTTGAGGAATCGATCATGATCGGCACGCGCGCAATATCAGGTTCTGAGGCTATGAGATTGAGAAAGCGCGTCATCGCCGCTTCAGAATCCAACATCGCCTCATCCATATTGATGTCAATGATCTGAGCGCCGTTCTCAACTTGCTGTCGAGCAACCGTTAAAGCCTCATCAAATTGATTGTTCAAAATCATGCGGGCAAAAGCCTTTGAGCCTGTAACGTTGGTGCGTTCACCAATATTGACAAAGCGCAAGTCTGCTGAGAGATTGAAGGCCTCAAGACCAGAGAGCTTCATCGTCATTCATCTACCTCAACTACTTCCCGATAAAAAGCGCGGGGCTTTCTTTTAGAAACTGCTTGAGCTATTGCCCTAATGTGTTCTGGAGTGGTACCACAACATCCGCCCACGAGATTAACTAATCCATCTTTGGCAAAGCCATCGACCAAACTCGAAGTAATGTCGGGCGTCTCATCAAAGCCGGTATCACTCATGGGATTAGGCAGGCCAGCATTGGGATAGCAAGAAACTGCGGTGTTACAGATTTTGGCGAGCTCAGCAATATATGGTCGCATTAATGCAGCACCTAGGGCACAGTTCAAACCAAAGGTTAAAGGCTGTATATGACGCAGACTATTCCAGAAAGCCTCAACTGTTTGTCCAGAAAGAATCCGGCCTGACGCATCTGTTACGGTGCCAGAGATCATGACTGGTAAGCGCTCACCGGTTTCTTCAAAAAATTCATCCAAAGCAAACAAAGCAGCTTTTGCATTTAAGGTATCAAAAATTGTTTCCACTAAGAACAAGTCCACACCACCAGCAAATAATCCCTCTATCTGTTCGCGATAAGAAGCTCGCAAAGTATCGAAGTTGACATTGCGTGCGCCTGGATCATTCACATCCGGAGAAATGCTCGCTGTCTTCGGCGTAGGTCCGATCGCGCCCGCAACAAAACGGGGTTTATCTACAGTGCTGTATTTGTCACAAGCTAAACGTGCCAACTGAGCCGAGACTTCATTCATCTCACGAGCCAATTCTGGCATCTTGTAATCCTCTTGGGCTACCGAAGTGGCACCAAAAGTATTGGTCTCAATAATGTCAGCGCCAGCCTCGAGATATTCTTCATGAATCTTCTGAATAATTTGGGGCTGAGTGAGAACTAATAATTCATTGTTGCCCTTGAGGTCACCTGGATGCTTCTCAAAACGGGTATTGCCGGGCAGGCCCCGATAATCAGCCTCTGATAACTTGTACTGCTGAATCATGGTGCCCATTGCCCCATCCAGAATCAGAATGCGCTGTTTCAATAGCTCAGGCAGCGTCTGACCCCGCGTGTAAGATGGAAAATGAGCTTTAGATTGCATTGTTACCAAACCAAGATTAATCTCTAGAATCCCTTATTCTATCGGCTTTAGCCACTTTTATCTGAATCGGAGCATATATGTTCGGAACTATCCCTGAATTCAATCAAAGCCTTGAAATGTTTAAAACCATGTGGGGTCAAAATGCTGCAGGTCAGATGCCCGGCCAGTTCCCCTTCACTGCCGACTCCAGCAAGGCTGGTAATGGTTTTGCCGCTGCATTTCCGGGTCTGGATGTCGATGAGCTAGAAAAGCGCATCAAGGACTTAAAGAGCGTGGAAAACTGGCTAAATCTCAATCTGAATATCTTGAAGTCAACCATTCAGGGGCTTGAAGTCCAACATGCCACTATGATGGCCCTGAAGTCTTTTGGAGATGCTGTTTCAGCCTCCGCGAATGATCTCAGCCAAAAGAGTGCAGCCCCCAAGGCGGCTACTAAGCCACGGAAAACCTCAAAACCCCGTCGTCGCAAAGCTGGCGACGCAACTTTCCTCGACGCAGTAGGTAATTCAGATGAGCAATAGATTCACCCATGGCAAAAGTCATTTGGTGAATATCGAGTTCTCGTCTAAATAAGACGGACACGATCTCTCTGGCATGTGCAGGTTTTTGGCAAGCGGCCATCGTTTCCGCGAGACGCTCATCGTGATGTTTCTTGAGCTGAGCTACTCTGACTTTGATTCCTGTAAAAGGTTTGCCATGGGAAGGCAAGACTAGCGTTTCATCAGGCAATGGTAAAAAACGCTCCAAAGAATCTAAATACAAACCCAATGGATCTGCATCGGGATCTGCATCATATACGCTGACATTCGTAGAGATCCGAGGTAGCAACATATCACCTGATATTAAAACGCCTAAGTCTTTACAAAAAAGAGAGGCGTGTTCAGGCGCATGCCCAAACCCCATGATGACTTGCCAATGATGTCCACCGATAGTAATTCGCTCGCCATCAATAATTCGACGATATTGTCTTGGCACTCCAGGAACCATATTGCTGAAATAGTTTGATCGGCCTCGAATTTTTTCTAGGTCTTCCGGAGTAGTCAAACCATGTTTCTGAAAATGGTCTGCTGAACCTCCGCTACCTGCTCGACTACCAACTGCAGCACCGCCCTCTTTATGGCTTAACCACTGCGCTGTTAAATAATCCGTCATTGAAATCCACAGAGGTACATTCCAACGTTCACACAACCATTGCGCTAAGCCAATATGATCAGGATGCATATGCGTGACGATCACACGTAAGATTGACTGGCCCTGCAATTGGGTGGCAAAGATCTGCTCCCATGCCGCCTTAGTCTCTTCATTAGCAATGCCACAATCCACAATTGTCCAACCAGAGATACCATCTATTTGGTCTTGCAAAAGCCACAAGTTAATATGGTCTAAAGCGAATGGCAATCGCATTCTGAGCCAATACACTCCTGTTGCCACCTCAATACATTCACCCATCTGGGGTAATTGATCCGCTAAGGGATAATGAATTGCGCGTTCTTGATCTGCTTTGATTTGACTTTGTGTACTCATATAGATTGGTCTTACTTTGACAGCTGTTCCATCACCTTGTAATCACTATTGCGAAATTGATCCTCAAAATGGATATTGCCGTGGTTGTTACCGTACGCTTACAGAAATCACCACGTGGACCGAAATGACAGATGCAGAAAAGCTAAAGATCTGCGCCCAACTATCTGAACGCAGATCTCAATAAATACATCTTATCGATTGACATCCACAATCAGACGTCCACGCACATTTCCTGCCATCAACTTTTGCGCGTATTCAATCGAATCTGCCAAGCTAATCTCATGCGAGATTTCATCCAGCGTTTTCAAATCTAATAATTTACTGAGTTGCTCGTAGGCAGCAATACGCTTACCGCGTGGAACAGTAACACTATTGACGCCATACAAAGTGACGCCACGCAAAATGAATGGCGCAACTGTTGAGGGAAAGTCCATTCCTTGCGCAAGGCCGCAAGCCGCTACTGCGCCATCACTCTTGGTTTGCGCACAAGCATTTGCAAGAGTATGACTGCCGACACTATCTACAACTGCAGCCCAACGCTCTTTAGCCAGTGGCTTTCCTGGAGCAGATAAGCTAGCGCGATCAATCACTTCAGTAGCGCCCAACTTCTTTAAGTACTCTGCTTCTGCCATTCGGCCTGTGCTCGCCACCACCTTGAAGCCTAATTTACTCAACAAAGCAATCGCAATACTCCCAACACCGCCCGCTGCACCCGTTACTAAGACCTCGCCATCGCTGGGTTTAGTTCCATGCTTCTCCAGCGCCATGACACACAACATTGCCGTATATCCAGCTGTTCCGATAGCAAGTGCTTGCTTGGCAGTTAAGCCCTTTGGCAATGGGATGAGCCAGTCTGCCTTAACTCGCGCTTGTTGCGCCAATCCGCCCCAATGCGCCTCGCCTACGCCCCAGCCGTTTAGAAGCACCAGATCGCCCACCTTAAAGTCGGGACTACTGCTCTCCAATACCTCGCCTGCAAAATCAATGCCGGGCACCATCGGAAAACTACGCACTACTGGGCCTTTTCCCGTAATCGCTAAGCCATCTTTGTAATTTAGGGTGGAATACAGCACTTTTACCCTGACATCCCCCTCGGGCAGGCTAGATTCATCAACCTGGGCCAATTCAGCCCGATACCCCTGATCATCCTTATTTACTAAAATGGCCTTAAACATATCCTATCCTTATATAAAATCCCGTTTTACGATAAACAAACCGCTTAAAAGGTTTATCCTAGCAAGCATTATTGACGATGGAAATTCCCATGAAAAAAATTCTACTCTTAAGTATTGTTTCAAGCTTCATTCTCACTGGATGCTACCCAACTTCAGTCGATATGTCCTTGGGCAATATGCGTCTGATTACCTCCAGCGCATCTCCACAAGATACTGAGAACTTTGCCATGAAGACTTGTAAGAACGATTTCTACGAGGGCGCTAGCTTCTTATCTAAAGCCGGCAAAGAATATCGCTTCAAGTGTGTAAAAGCTGAAGAAAATGAAGTCTTGATTCCGATTCCAGGCACCAGCATCAATCCAGAAAACACTGCTGGAGCGAAGTGAGCCCTTTTACCTCACAAGATCTTCGCAAGGGTTTTTCTTCTTTTGCAACAGGGGTGACTGTCATCACCTGCTTAGATGACAGTCAACAGGCTCATGGCATCACCATCAGCTCATTTAATACAGTCTCTCTTGATCCACCATTGATCTTGTGGAGCCTAAAAAAGCATTCTCGTTTAATGCCCTTCTTTGAAGTTGGGCACCGACAGTTAATTCATGTTCTCGAGAGAGATCAAGAATCCCTAGCAATGCATTTTGCTACCGTTAAAGAAAATCAGTTTGATGGCGTGGCTCATAGCACCACCGCAAATGGACTGGCACAAATTGATCAGTGTGTTGCCTACTATGAGTGTGAAACCATCTCTGTATATGCAGGCGGAGATCACAATATTATTGTTGCTAAAGTACTTCAGCTCCAAAATCATCCGGAACGTGAGCCTCTCATATTTGCCAAGAGCAAATTTGTTGGCCTTGATCTAGCAACCAACGACTAAGTTCTACTAAATCAGAATTATTCGACTGTTACGCTCTTAGCAAGATTGCGGGGCTTATCAACATCAGTACCTCGTGCGCAGGCAGTGTGATATGCCAGTAACTGCAAAGGCACGACGTGTAAGATGGGTGACAAATTGCCGTAGTGCTCAGGTAAACGGATCACGTTAATTCCATCAGAATTCACAATGTCAGTATCGTGATCAGCAAAGACATACAACATCCCGCCACGAGCTTTCACTTCTTGCATATTCGACTTCAGCTTCTCCAGCAACTCATCCTTTGGCGCAACCGTAACGACTGGCATCTTATCGGTTACTAGTGCCAGCGGTCCATGCTTGAGCTCTCCGGCAGGATAGGCTTCTGCATGAATATAGGAAATTTCTTTTAGCTTGAGAGCGCCTTCTAAAGCGATGGGGTAATGCATTCCTCTACCCAAGAACAGCGCGTTCTCGCATTTAGCAAAGGCTTCGCTCCACGCAATAATTTGCGGCTCAAGCGCCAAAACAGAATGCAACGCCTTAGGCAAATGTCGTAACTCTCTTAAGAGTTTCTTTTCTTGATCAGAATTGAATTTACCAGCACGTTTTGCAATTGACAGGGTCAATATGTATAGCGCCAGTAATTGTGTTGTAAAGGCTTTAGTAGATGCAACGCCGATCTCGGTGCCGGCCTTGGTTAAAAAATGCCAATCGGTCTCACGAACCATCGCACTTGAGGCTACATTACAAATTGCCAGGGTAAACCGATGGCCCAAGCTCTTGGCATGGCGCAAGGCTGCTAAGGTATCCGCTGTTTCACCGGACTGAGAAACCACAATGACGAGAGTATTCGGTAGAGATACAGTTTTACGATAACGATATTCACTCGCAATTTCTACTTGAGTAGGAATACCCGCAATCTCCTCCAACCAATACTTCGCAACGCATGCTGAGTAATAACTCGTACCGCAGGCCAAAATGAGAATCTGATCAAAGGTATTCCAGTCTGCTGGCTTTGCCCCAAATAGTTCAGGTCCGAATTGAGTAATGTTGGCGAGGGTATCGCCGATTGCTCGAGGTTGCTCAAAAATTTCTTTTTGCATGTAATGCTGATATGGGCCTAGATCAACCGCTTCCGATTGAGCAGGCATAGGCTTAGAGGCTCTCTCAATATCTTTACCAGATTGATCCAAAATCTGAATAGCACTTGCTTTAATGACGGCCACATCGCCCTCTTCTAAATACATCATCGAGTGAGCGCGCCCGGCTAGGGCAAGGGCGTCTGAAGCTAAAAAGTTTTCACTGTCGCCCAAGGCAATAACCAATGGCGAGCCCGCACGGGCCCCAATCAACACATCTGGCTGATCCTGAGCAATGACGCCTACAGCATAGGCACCATGCAATCTAGAAAGAACTGATCTCACCGCCAATCCAAGATCTTCTTGTCCCTGAGCTACATAGGCTTGATGAATTAAATGAGCAATAACCTCAGTATCTGTCTCTGAGGTGAAAACATATCCTGCTGACTGTAATTCTGTTCGAAGGACTTCGTAATTTTCAATAATACCGTTATGGACAACTGCAATCAGTCCATTGGAAATATGGGGATGCGCATTCTGAGTATCCGGTTTGCCATGGGTTGCCCAGCGCGTGTGAGCAACTCCTAGAGTGCCGGTAAATTGCTTTCCTTGCTCAGCCAACTCAGCTACACGAGCAGTGGTTCTTGCCCGCTCGATAGGATGTTTAGCGTCAGCGCTATTAATAACAGCAAAGCCGCAAGAGTCATACCCGCGGTACTCTAAGCGACGTAAGCCCTCAATTAATACTTCTACAATGTTTTTACTCGAGACGGCGCCGACGATTCCGCACATTACTTACGGCCCTTTGCTACTTTCTTTGCAGAGGCTTTGGTGGCTAATTTTTTAGTAGGCCGCTTCCACTCCACAGAAATTTGCTTTGCTCTCGAAATCGTCAGTTGATTAGCAGGAGCGTCTTTAGTCAAGGTTGTACCAGCCCCCAATGTTGCCCCTCGTTTCACGCGCACTGGAGCGACCAATTGGGTATCCGAGCCAATGAAAACATCATCTTCAATAATGGTTTGATGTTTGTTGACTCCGTCATAGTTGCAAGTAATGGTGCCAGCGCCAATGTTGACGCGCGCCCCCACAATCGAATCACCGACATAAGACAAATGATTGGCTTTGCTATTCGTTCCAATTTTGCTGTTCTTCACTTCAACGAAATTGCCGATATGCACTTCATTTGCTAGTTCGGCACCTGGGCGTAAACGGGCATAAGGTCCAATGACAGCGTTAGCTCCAACCTTGGCGCCATCTAAGTGACTAAAGGCTTGGATCGCGACATCTTTACCAATATCGCAATCACGCACGATGCAGTAAGGCCCAATTCTCACGCCTGAAGCGATGTGTACCTGACCTTCAAACACACAGCCAACATCGATGAACACATCACTGCCGCAATCCAGTTTCCCACGAATATCAATTCGAGCGGGGTCAGCTAAAGAAACACCCGCTTCCATTAAATCTCTCGCCAATTGCAATTGATACACTCGCTCTAGGCCAGCTAGTTGTTCACGACTATTCACGCCAATGATTTCAAACTCATGGTCAGCCTGTGCCGTCCGAATGGGAACCCCATCTTTAACCGCCATTGCAATTACATCAGTTAAGTAATATTCGCCCTGAGCGTTATTAGCGCTCAATGACTTCAACCACTTTTTAAGTGGGGTCGTTGGCAACACCATGATGCCGGTATTAATTTCGGCAATCTGCTTTTGTGCAAACGTCGCATCTTTTTCTTCAACAATGGCACAGACAGCGCCATTGGAATCTCTCATGATCCGACCGTACCCGGTGGGTTCATCTAAATTTTGCGTCAATAAGGCTAAGGCAGATTCTTGCCCACGAGCACCATCTGCTAATTTAGCGAGGACGCTCAAAGTTCTCTTGCTCGTCAGCGGAACATCTCCATAGAGAACCAAAGTAGGCTCTTGAGAATCTAACTTACTCAATGTTTGTAATAGTGCGTGCCCAGTTCCTTTTTGCTCAGCCTGTAAAACAGTGGTGACTTTATTAAAGCTAGGGTGCTCGGCTAGAAAGTGTTTGACGTCAGCAGCGCCATGACCAACCACAACGATGGGGCCTTGTTTGGTCTGTTTGCCTTGCAAAGACAAGGCGGTATCGAGCACATATTGCAAGAGAGGCTTGCCAGCTAAAGTTTGCAAAACTTTAGGTAGCGCAGATTTCATCCGCTTACCCTGTCCTGCTGCCAAAATAACGATGTTCATATTCAGGGATTATAAGTCCCCGGAATCAGGGTGCCACAGGCTAATTCGTCTAACTCAGACTCATCAATAGCCTTATCTCCAGACGTTCTGGAGGCGATCCCTGATAAGACCGTTGAAATATCCAGGTTTTTGAAATCAAAGGCTTCGGCATCCATCAAATGAGAAGGGACTATGTGGTGCATTGCTCGAAATATATTCTCCACCCGCCCTGGATATTGCTTTTCCCACTCGCGCAACATTTGCTTCATGGCCTGCCGCTGAAGATTGGGCTGACTGCCACACAAGTCACACGGAATAATCGGAAAATTCATGTCTGCCGCATACCGTTCTAATAACTTCTCAGGGACGTATGCTAAAGGACGGATCACTATATGTTTGCCATCGTCTGAGCGGAGCTTAGGCGGCATACCCTTAAGCTTGCCCGCATGAAATAAATTGAGTAGCAAGGTTTGCAAAATATCATCACGATGATGGCCAAGCGCAATTTTTGTAGCGCCCAATTCATCAGCAACGCGATACAAAATACCGCGACGCAAGCGAGAACATAAACCACAGGTGGTTTTACCTTCTGGGATCACCCGCTTCACGATGCTATAGGTATCTTGCTCTTCAATGTGAAAAGGCACTCCTAAAGAAGATAAATAATTTGGCAAAGTCTCAGTAGGGAAGTTGGGCTGCTTCTGATCTAAATTCACGGCCACAATCTCAAACTGAATGGGGGCGCGTTCACGCAACTTGAGCAAAATATCCAGCATGGCAAAACTATCCTTGCCACCCGATACGCAAACCATGACTTTGTCACCATCTTCAATCATGCCAAAGTCGCCAATGGCTTGACCGGCTAAACGGCAAAGCTTTTTCTCCAGCTTATTTTCTTCGAAGGCGACTTTGCGAATATCGTTCATAGCATTTGAAAATTAGCTTGGCTTGATACGAAATACTTCTACGCCTACTGAATGACAGTCGGGGTAAACATCTGGCTTGGCAGTGCTCACGCGCACAGCCAATACTTTGGGGTGAGCTAGCATAGCTTCAACAATGTCATCGCAAAAAGTCTCTTGCAAATGGATATGACCCTTTAAAGCCCTATTCTTAATGGTTTCACGGATAAAGTCGTAGTCAACGACTTCTCCCAATAAGTCCTGTTTTGGAGTATTGAGTCCTAATGGGATATATAAATCCACATTCAAAATGACGCGTTGTTCTGCTTTTTTCTCAAAATCATGAACGCCGATATTGATAAAAATCTCGTAGTCGCGCAGATATAAACGACGGCAATCAATCAGGCTGGGATGAGAGAGAATGGCTTGCATTAATTAATTTACCTAAATGTTTTAGTGGGTCTTGAACATCACATCTCGCTCTGATGGCAATAAATGCTGCCCGCCATCCACATAAAGCGTGGTTCCTGTAATTGCAGATGAATCTGCTAAGAATACTGCTGCTTTAGCGACATCCAATGCGGTAGATGAGCGGCCAAGTGGCGTCATTTGATGCGCCTTTGTAAATCCCTCTGTTGTTTGATCACCAGAAGGCAGTGTGATTCCGGGGGCTAGTCCAACTACACGAAGTAAAGGTGCAAAATCCACTGCCAAAATTTCGATTGAGCTAAGCAAGGCGCTTTTTGATAGCGTGTAAGACAAATAGTCTGGATTAGGGTTAATGAGTTTTTGATCTAGCAGTTGTATCACTGAGGGAATATATTTACCTTCTGCGTGATATTGCTTTTGATGCTCGAAAAACATTTGCGAGAGAATGATTGGTGCGGTCACGTTAACCTGCATGTGGGCCAATACATTTTTTCCACTCAAAGGGGTTTGTGAATTTGCACGATCGTATTCAAAGATTGAGGCGCTATTAATAATGCAGCCAAGATTTGGAAATGCTTTTGCTACGGCTGTAAATAATTCTTTGACTTGCGCATCAATACTTAAGTCCGCTTGAAAAGCGTGTGCCTTTACCCCTAAGGCAGTAATGTCGGCAAGGGTCTGCTTGGCTTCAGCTGCAGATCGACCATAATGAATGGCAATGTCCCAGCCTTGACGAGCAAACTCTAAAGCGATTTCTCGACCTAAACGCTTTGCAGCGCCGGTCACTAAAACGGCTTTATTTGACGTAAATTGGGACATAGAACTCATGTGCAATTAAATTCTCTTAGACTAGCGAGCTATGGATATTACCTTGACCAGCCTAGAAGCGGAGCATAGCCAGCTACTCAGTAGCAAAATTAGCGCCGAAATCAGCGCTAATGGTGGCTGGATCCCCTTCTCCCGCTTTATGCAAATGGCCTTATACGAACCTGGTATGGGCTATTACAGCGCTGGGGCCCATAAGCTGGGGGCAGGAGGCGATTTCACCACCGCGCCTGAATTAAGCCCATTATTCGGAGCTGCTATTGCAAACACCCTGATCCCGGTTTTAGAGGGACTCCGGTCAAAAGGGCTACCAAGCAAAATTTTGGAGTTTGGGGCCGGCACTGGCAAATTAGCTGAGGCAATCATGAATCACCTGCATGAGATGGGCTTTAGCCTAGATGCTTACGAAATTATTGAAATCTCTCCAGACTTGGCAGCCAGACAGCAATCTCGCCTTAATCATCTTATCGCCAGCCAAGGCGGTAGCACTGCTTGTCACTGGTTAGGCACCTTACCCCATGACTACGATGGAGTGATTATTGCCAATGAGGTGATTGATGCCATTCCCTGTGATGTCATTATTTTTGAGAATGGCTTTTGGTATTGGCGCGGCGTCGCTTTTGAGAATACCCAGTTTGTATGGAAAACAGGTAAGCCTGTTGACCAGGATGCATTACCAGAGCTCTTACTCAACAGTCATTTTCCAGAGGGCTACACCACTGAGGTCCATCCTCAAGCCCAAGCTTGGATGCGAGAAGTAGCAAAGCAACTACATGCCGGATTATTTCTGACATTAGATTATGGCTTTCCAGAATCAGAGTATTACCACGCGCAAAGACATGAAGGCACTTTAATCGCACACCACCGTCATCATGCGATACCTGATCCTTTTCACTTACCAGGACTCTGTGATTTGACTACGCATGTGGAATGGATCGAACTTGCTCGTATTGCTCTGGCAGAGAAAGCAGATGATGTGTTTCTCAGTAATCAAGCAGCCTATCTTCTGGATGCCGGCATTGGTGAACTGGCTTTGAAGACGGCTAATCCAAAAGATGCTGAGACATTTTTACCGATCTCCAATGCTTTACAAAAACTACTCTCTGAGGCCGAGATGGGGGAGCTCTTTAAAGTGTTTGCATTCTCAAAGAATTTAAATGAACTTATCCCAGGGCAATATCTGCAGGACCTGCCAGGCTTGCGGGGTCGTAATCGCCTCTAGCTAGAGAGCGGAAGCAATCGCTGCTAAACGCGCCTTTTCAACTACCAAACGAATCTTTTCGCCATTATTTCTATCAGCTGCACCTAGGTCAGCAATACATTGCGCCAACTCTAGTGCTTGCGCCTTTTGTAAAGCCTGAATGAGATCGGTTACCTCAAATCCAATTTGCTTCGCTAGATTTAAAACCAGCATGGCTCGCTCTGGTTTGCGCCATACGTCAGCGCGATTAAACCAAGTCAGAATCTCTAAGGCAGAGCTTTTAGAATCTCCCCGCTGCTTTAGAAGCAGTCTGAGTTCGCTAAAAATTTCACTAAAGTCACGCACTTCATTTGGCATCTTCACTGCTTCAGACCACGCACGAATTTCAGTAGCAGGTAAATTCATGAGCACAACTGCACAGCGCTCTTCTAAAACAGGTGGTGTAATACGTAAATACTTTCTCAGAGTCTCTCGCTGCTGCTCATCGATGAGTTGGGCATTAAGCCCGCTCGGCAATAATAGTTTTGCAGCGCCTGCATCGAGCAAGACCTGAAACATCCGCATCGGCTTAGTCGCCGTCAAACCCCTTGAAAGCTCTTGCCAAATTCTTTCTGATGACAGTGCAGCTAGCTCTCCAGAGCGAACGATCGCTTGAATTGCGAGGATCGTTTCGTCAGCTACGATAAATTCAGGAAAGCGTGCTGCAAAGCGGGCTACGCGAAGTAAGCGTAGAGGGTCCTCAGCAAAAGCATCTGAGACATGACGCAAAATCTTTTTGGCTAAATCTTCTTGTCCATTAAATGGATCAATGATGGGGCCTACCCATTCACCATTCTCGGAGAGCTCTTGGGCCATCGCATTGATAGTCAGATCACGACGCTCGAGATCCTGCTCTAGGGTAACGGAAGGATCCGTATGAAATACAAAGCCTTTATAGCCAGCCCCTGTTTTACGCTCTGTTCTGGCTAGAGCATATTCGGCTTGTGTTGCAGGATGCAAAAAAACAGGGAAGTCTTTACCCACTGGACGAAAACCCTGTGCCACCATCTCTTCGACAGTGGCGCCTACAACCACGTAATCGATATCATGCGCAGGAATACCCATAAGGGTATCGCGTATTGCACCGCCGACTGCATAAGTTTTCACGAACTAGCCCATTCCCTCAAGCGTATGACGACTAATTTCAAAAACTTCGACTAAGGCATCTTGGCCATTCACTGGCAATGTATTGGGCAAACTCATCGAGGCAATATTATCCCGAGACATCAGAGTAGGCCCCGGTAAATATTCAAATGCAAGTGCTTGTAAATATCCCACTAAATTCGGTACCGGAATAACGAGACACGATGTCTTTGCTTTATGAGCCGCAAACTCAACGATTGCTTTCATGGTCAATACGTCCGGTCCAACCAAATCATAGGATTGGTGGATCGTCTGAGGCATGGTGAGTGATTTCACAAATGCACTGGCGACATCATCAACGCTGACAGGCTGAAACTGCGCATCACAATGGGCTAAAGGTAAAGCGGGAAATAATTTAGTCAACTTAGAAAATAAATTGATGAACTGATCGGCTGCGCCAAAAATGACAGAAGGTCTAAAAATTGTCCAATCAAGATTACTAGCCTTTACTGCAGCCTCACCAGCCCCTTTGCTACGTTGATACATCGAAGGGCCATGCTCATCAGCACCCAAAGCGCTCATATGGAGATAGCGTTTCAAGCCATGCAATTGCATCGCAGTCATAATATTTTTAGGAAGCTCAACATGAGCGTCTTTAAACACTTTTCCGTATGGCTTGGCTGGCTTATCGTGCAAAACACCCACTAAATTAATAACAGCGCCATGAGGCTTCACGCGGCTACATAAGTTTTGGAGTTCGTCAAAATTGTGGATATCAGCATCCTCAAGATGAACCTTGGGCAACATTCTGAGTTCACGTGCTGCACCCATATGCCGTGTGGGCAGTAATACGGAGTAGCCCGCATGTTGTAATTTGGCAGCCAAAACACGGCCCACAAATCCATTGCCACCGATGAGTAAGATGTCGTATTTCATAAAGAAGATTATCTCGTTAAGGTAAATCGGTTTGCGTTGCTGCTTTTGGAGCTATCGTGCCCAAACGCTGTTTTAAAGATTGTGACTGTCCTTGCATGACAGATGCGTAATAACTGGAATTAGACAGTACATTCTTGACATAAGTTCGTGTTTCATTAAAAGGAATGGTCTCAGCAAAAATAGCGCCCTCCACCGGCCCATCCAATTTCTCACGCCATTGCTTAGAGCGGCCTGGGCCAGCGTTATATGCTGCAGAGGCGAGAACCCAAGACCCATCTAAATCATTGAGAACCATATTGAGGTAATTACTGCCCAGCGTTAGATTGGTATTTTTATCTTGAAGCTGCTGACTAGTATATGAAGTCATGCCGATTTTCTTGGCAACATACTTGGCGGTATTCGGCATCACTTGCATCAAGCCTGCTGCCCCGACACTCGATGAAGCATTCATAATGAAACGAGACTCTTGGCGGATGAGTCCATATGCCCAAGCCAAATTTAAATCAATCTGTTTAGCAATCGGTGCCAAGTCGTCTTTAAAAGGGGTTGGGTAGCGCAAGGTGAAATCATGCTCTTGCTTGGTTCGATCAGCAGTATTGACAACGCGATCATATAAATTGATCCGTTTAGCATATTCAGCGGCAGCCAATAACTGCTTATCAGACATATTGCGCAACTCCCAATTCCACTCTCGGTTGCCCTCGAACCGAAGATTCATGGCGTATAGATGTTGTGCCCGAGTAAAACCATTGCGATTGGCCATCACGTCAATTTCTTGCTCAGACACTTTAGTGCGGGCTGGTGCATGATTTGATTTTCCCAATTCCTCACGAGCAAGTTGCCCGTAAAAATTAAATTGATCCTGAATCAGCTCAAAAGATTCGCGGGCTTTAGCGTCTTGCCCCTCTGCTTTCAGAGCACGGCCATACCAATACGCCCATGCTGGATCACGACTGCGCACTGCTGGATTCATTCCCTCGATAGCTTGCTTTACCAAAGGCCAATCTTTCACTCTGAGAGCTGCGCGCACTTTCCACTCTTGACTCTCGGTTGAAAGTAACTCGTTATAGCCTAATGATTGCTGAAGTCGATACGCATCATCGGCATTAGGATCCAGCTTCTTTGCCAAAAATTGACCAATTACCCCCCAAGCAACAGCCTGATTTTCTTTACTGTAGCGATTACCAATTTGCTGAAAATCTTTATAGGCTCGTACAGGATCCGTTTTGGCCATCTTCACTACATCGGCAATAGGATCTTCACCACCCAAACGGCGCGACATCGTATCAAAGCCCATTTCATTAGCAGCGCGTCCAATCGCCCTTCCCTCGCTAGGCGTCATTCCTCCAGCCTGAACTAAGAGCGGCACTAATTCTTGGCACGATTGCCCAAAGTAACGAGGATCAATCAAAATACTGCGCGCATCAAAGGCAACCTTAGTGGCATTCTCGCCCTGAGCTAAATGGGATTGCAACACGTAACATTTGACTGTTGTGTCGTCATCGACAACAAACTTTGCGTACTCGGCATCAAAATTACTCCAATCTTTTCGTTTACCTAATACAAGCAACCAGTCATTGCGCATCCGATCCGCAATCGCACTGCCTTGATACTGATTTAAAAAAGCATTGACTTGAGCATCTGCACTAGTGTCCGCACGGGCCCCACCGCCACTATCAAATAATTGGGGCTTAATCCGAAAGTAGGCAACGTAATCGTCGTAAGGGTAATTTGCTAAAGCCGCGGCTAATTGCTGGGATCTAAAAACATCGTTCTTTTTAGCGGCTTCACGTAATTCGATAAAAGTGCGGTCGGCATCAGTGATTTCCTCTGGAGCTAACTTACTCTCATATGACTTCGGTAAATTGACTTTCTTTGGCTTGTCGGCAAAAGCACCATGGCTCAGCAAGCTAGCTGATAGGATTAGCAATGCTGATAGGAAATATTGGAACGGCTTTCTCACTGTGTAACCTTGTTTACTATATTTCTTAATTTTCACCCGATAATGCTCGATATGCACGGTAATTCAACAAAATCTCTACGCCAAGCCTTGCTCAAGCAACGCAGTGAGTTTATGGCATCGCCAGACTGCGATCAAACTAAGGACAGGTTAATTGGGGCCTTAAATCAATTTTTATTAAATCAAGGTCAAGCCATTCAATCCATCGCCTTGTATTGCCCAATTCAAAATGAAATTGATTTACGGCCTATCCTATTGGATTGGGCAAAAGCTCAAGCCCATCGCCAACTGGCCCTGCCTTATGCAAAAGAAGATAAGCATTTGGATTTTTATCTATGGCAAGAGGGTGACGTTTTGAGTCCGAGCAAGCATGGTGTTCCAGAACCGATTCCTAGCAACCCCCTGAGACCGAAATTGCTACCTGACTGCATTTTGCTGCCCTGTGTTGGTTGGTCAGTGTCAGCGGATGGGAATCAGTATTGGCGACTAGGCTACGGCGGCGGTTACTTTGATAGAACTCTAGCCCTTATGAAAAAGCTAGGGCACCAACCAATATGTGTTGGTATTGGCTTTGACTGGCAAAAATTAGATCAGACCCAGTGGTCAGCCCAGCCCCATGACGAAGCATTGACTTTCATGCTGACTGAGTCGGGCTTAAGACCCTAGACTGAGGTTATCGGCAATAGCCAAAACGGCGTCTGCTTGGTTTAAAGAGTAAAAATGGAGGCCAGGAGCCCCGGCGGTTAAGAGCTGATCACACAAATCGGTGACAACCTCCTCACCAAAGGCGCGAATCGAGGCTACATCATCTCCATAGGACTGCAAACGCAAACGAATCCAGCGTGGAATCTCAGCGCCACAGGCGTCGGAAAAACGCAGCAGTTGAGTGCTGTTTGTGATTGGCATAATTCCCGCAATCACTGGCTGAGTCACGCCCATTTCGTAGGCTTCATCCACAAAACGGAAGTAGGCATCGGTATTGTAAAAATACTGAGTAACCGCGGAATTTGCACCCGCCTTCATTTTCTGTACAAAAAAGTCAATATCGCTTGCCGGTGATTTCGCTTGAGGATGGGTCTCTGGATATGCAGCCACATCAATATGGAACCAGTCACCTGTCTCAGAACGAATAAATTCTACTAATTCATTAGCATGATGAAACTCACCGTATTGACCCATACCAGAGGGCAGATCTCCACGTAGAGCGACGATGCGCTTAATCCCTAGAGCTTGATACTGTTTCAGTATTTGACGCACACTCTCACGCGAACTACCAACACAAGATAAATGCGGAGCAACCATTGCACCAGCCGCATGAATATCGCTGACCACTTTTAGAGTACCTGATTGTGTAGAACCACCAGCGCCAAAGGTTACGGAATAAAACGCGGGCTTGAGCACTTCGCTCAAGCGCTCGCGTACGAGACGTAATTTATTCTCACCTTCTGGTGTTTTAGGAGGAAAGAATTCAACGCTCAGTTCCATTGCTTTGGTCCAGTATTAAACAGCTTGATTAATAACGATAGTGGTCAGGCTTATAAGGCCCTTGCTTGGTGACACCGATATAAGCGGCTTGCTGATCGCTCAGCTCAGTTAACTGCGCATTGAGCTTCTTCAGCTGTAAGCGGGCCACCTTCTCATCAAGATGCTTAGGTAAGGTATAAACGCCAACAGGGTACTTATCTGTTCCTACTGCATTCCATAACTCAATTTGCGCAATGACTTGATTGGCAAATGAAGAACTCATGACATAGGAGGGATGACCAGTACCGCAACCTAGGTTTACTAGACGGCCTTTAGCCAAAATGATGATGCGCTTTTCAGGCATCCCATTAGCGGCTGGGAAAATCACATGATCAACCTGGGGCTTAATTTCTTCCCAACGATATTTTTCGATTCCTGCAACATCAATCTCATTATCGAAGTGGCCAATATTACAAACGATCGCTTGATCTTTCATCTTAACCATATGGTCATGAGTGATGACATGGTAGTTGCCCGTTGCAGAAACAAAGATGTCTGCTTTGTCAGCAGCGTAGTCCATCGTGACAACACGATAACCTTCCATGGCAGCTTGAAGAGCACAAATTGGATCTACCTCAGTTACCCAAACTTGAGCGGATAAAGCCCGCAAAGCTTGTGCAGAGCCCTTACCCACGTCACCATAACCGCAAACCACAGCAACCTTACCAGCAATCATGACATCGGTTGCACGCTTGATCGCATCCACCAATGACTCGCGGCAACCATACAGGTTGTCGAACTTACTTTTGGTTACGGAGTCGTTCACATTAATTGCAGGGAACTTGAGTTCGCCTTTAGCAAACATCTGATAGAGACGATGCACCCCGGTTGTGGTTTCTTCTGTAACGCCTTTGACTTTCTCCAAACGGGTTGAATACCAAGTTGGATCAATCGTGAGTTTCTTTTTAATGGCGGCGAATAAAATTGTTTCTTCTTCGCTGGTTGGATGACTAATACACGCTTGATCTTTTTCTGCGCGTGCACCAAGGTGTAATAACAAAGTAGCATCGCCACCGTCGTCCAAAATCATATTGGTAAATCCACCATCAGACCATTCGAAGATACGGTGCGTGAAATCCCAATATTGCTCAAGCGTCTCGCCCTTAATCGCAAAGACTGGGGTGCCATTGGCGGCAATCGCTGCGGCAGCGTGATCTTGAGTCGAGAAAATATTACAAGAGGCCCACTGCACTTCGGCACCCAGCGCCTCAAGAGTCTCGATCAGAACGGCTGTTTGAATGGTCATGTGCAAAGAGCCAGTGATGCGGGCACCGCGCAAAGGCTGTTGTGTTGCAAATTCATCGCGAATTGCGATGAGTCCAGGCATCTCGGTCTCAGCAATGGCTATTTCTTTACGGCCAAAATCCGATAAAGAAATATCAGCAATAGCACAACGCGTGGCTACGAAATCTTGTAGATTGAAATCAGAAACGGTATTCATGAATGCTCCAGCTAAATACAACCCAATGCTGGAGTAGATACTCGCTAGCCATTGGATTATGGGTTAGCGAGCGCGGTTGCAATAAGTAAATTCGAGATAGCAAAATTTACTCCCTCCAAGCCTGGGGATTGACTGGTTCACAGCAATCCTTGCAACGCTCCTTGAAGGTATGGGGAAATTGTAATCAATTTCCCCACTTTTAACTCAATACTGCTTATAAACCTGCTGCAGCCTTTAATGCAGGGGCTTTGTCACATTGCTCCCAGGTAAATTCAGGCTCTTCACGACCAAAGTGGCCATAAGCAGCTGTTTTACGATAAATGGGACGCAATAGATTGAGCATCTTCACGATCCCCTTAGGACGCAAGTCGAAGTGCTCCGAGACAAGCTGCGCAATCTTCTCATCAGAAATCTTGCCAGTGCCAAAGGTACTAACCATCACTGAAGTAGGCTTAGCAACACCAATCGCATAAGAGATCTGAATCAAGCACTTACTAGCCAATCCAGCAGCAACGACGTTCTTGGCAACATAACGACCTGCATAAGCAGCTGAACGGTCAACTTTAGAGGGATCTTTGCCAGAGAAAGCGCCGCCGCCGTGGGGTGCTGCACCGCCGTAGGTATCGACAATAATTTTGCGTCCTGTCAAACCACAGTCACCCTGTGGGCCGCCAATCACAAAGCGGCCTGTCGGATTGACGAGATACTTAATGGCACCTTTTACCAAGTGCTTTGGCAATACAGGTTTGATGATTTCTTCGATCACTGCTTCACGCAATTTCTCCAAAGAGATGTCTTCAGCATGCTGGGTAGAAAGCACTACCGTGTCGATCGAATCCGGCTTGCCGTCTACATAACGAAGGGTCACTTGGGATTTGGCATCTGGGCGCAACCAATTTAAACGACCATCACGACGCAGTTGAGATTGACGCTCGACCAACCGATGCGACAAGTGGATTGGCAAAGGCATTAACTCAGCAGTTTCATCGCAAGCGTATCCAAACATCAAGCCTTGGTCGCCGGCACCCTGATCGAGACCATCATCATGGGCCTTATCAACACCTTGAGCAATATCGGGACTCTGCTTGTCGTAGGCTACTAAGACTGCACAGCCTTTGTAATCAATGCCATAAGCGGTATTGTCGTAACCGATTTCACGCAAGGTATTACGGGCTACTTGAATGTAATCTACGTTAGCATTGGTTGTGATTTCTCCAGCCAGCACTACTAAACCAGTATTACAGAGAGTCTCAGCCGCCACACGTGCAGTTGGATCTTGAGTCAGGATGGCATCGAGGATGGCATCAGAGATCTGATCAGAGACTTTATCGGGGTGACCTTCAGAAACGGATTCTGAGGTAAAGAAGTAATCGTTAGCCATTGCATATTCCTTTAAAAAATTAACACGATCATTAGGACAACTCGACGTGCCAGGAACCACAACGGCGACGCTTTAGCAGATTTTTTGAATCGCCCTGCAAGTTGTCTTAACTCGGCGATGGCTCAATTTTATCCCAAAAATAAGAAATATTTCAATAAGTCTGACAAATTTGGGCTCTATGACAATGATTGAATATCATTGACGGGTGCAAAAACTCCTACTAAAGCCCATTCTTGTTTTGATTGCTGCGCTGCCCTTGTGCATTGTGCAAATGATCGGCGCCAGCTTGGGTCTCTTAGCCTATATTGGATCAAGTAGCTACCGCACACTCTTTCGCTCCCAATACGATGCCGTCATTACCAGTCATCAACTCCAATCTCGACTATGGAGTGCCGTGATGGCATCAGGTCAACTTTTCTCTGACAGTTTATGGATTTGGCGTAATCCCAAGCAAGCACTCCATTTAGTAGAAATTCAAAATTGGGATTTGGTAGAGGCCGCGATTAATGAAGGACATGGGCTGGTAATGCTGACACCGCATTTAGGCGGCTTTGAAATCATTCCACGCGTTCTTGCTCAGCACTTCCCTGCCACGATTTTGTATCGGCCATCCAGACAGGATTGGCTTAATCGCATTGTTGAAGAGGGGCGCGCTTACCCCAATATGCATTTTGTACCAACCAACTTAAATGGCGTAAGGCAAATGACCCGCGCCTTAAGTAAAGGCGAAGCCATTGGCATTCTGCCTGATCAAGTCCCCAGTGGCGGCGACGGGGTTTGGGTGCCGTTCTTTGGTCGCCCTGCCTACACTACACCTCTGCCAGCACGCCTCGCCAATCGCAATAAGACTCCTGTCATCATGTTTACTGCTAAGCGTAAAAATCTAGGCCAAGGATGGTTAATGCAAGCAACGCGTCTAGCTCCTTTTTCAGAGGATGCCACCTTAGCTGCTACTGAAATGAATCAGGCGATTGAACAGGCGATCCTCAAGGCACCAGATCAATTTATCTGGGCATATAACCGCTACAAACATCCAGCTGGTGCAGATCTGCCTCCAGGCCAATAACAGCAATCGCTAACGACAATGATTTGGCTCCAGAACTTCTTCAATTTTTTAGCGCTTAATCTGCTGCGCTTATTTGCATTCTTACCTTATCAACTCACGATTCGGATTGGTTACGGTCTTGGCTGGCTTGCAGCGCATATTCCAAATGAGCGTGCAAAAGTTGTCAAAACCAATTTGCGTTTATGTTTTCCAAATCTGAGCGAGTCTGAAATTGATGCATTAGCGATCGAGCATTGGAAACTATTTGGTCGCAGCGTTCTGGAACGCAGTCGTATTTGGTTGGGAAGTGACAAACAAATAACAGACATTGTTTCGATTGAGTCTGAAATTACCCTAGGGGATCGTAAGCCTCGTCTATTAATTAATCCGCACTTTGTTGGCCTGGAGGGCGGCTTCATGGCCCTGTCTGCTCTAGCGAGCAAGCATGACTGGCCTCGGGGGGCTGGTCTTTATCAAAATATGAAGAATCCCTTCTTCAACCAAAAGATGATTGAATGGCGCAATCGCTTTGGCGGCAAGTCGATTGAGCGACAAAGTCGTCTACGCGATCTCATTCGGGAAATTCAAACG
>Ga0214164_1000252_pt1 | contig 37637 bp, 33 predicted proteins | sample TroBogepilimnion_13_FD_153003 | JGI IMG/M metagenome (GOLD analysis project Ga0214164, IMG submission 153003) | Freshwater microbial communities from Trout Bog Lake, WI - Practice 03JUN2009 epilimnion v4 | ecosystem: Environmental > Aquatic > Freshwater > Lake > Epilimnion/Euphotic zone ...
GCTGAAACGCTGCGTGCGTGTCAACCACGGGAAATCTGAATACAGAAGAGGCGCGAACTCGTCGCGTCTTTGCTCCGAGGCACCGAGAAGCGCCTGTCACAAAAAGACACGCCAAGCCGCGCCCATTTGGGCGTGCCTGGTCGGACTTTGTGACGGGCTTGGAAAATTCTCGGTTTTCGGAGCAGCCCGTAGCCAAAAGCTACGCAAATTGTTAAATATATTTAGTCGTTAATTGTTTTATCCATCGCGCAGAGGTTAGTCCGGTTATTTGTGCGGGGCAATGCCGAAGAAAGCGGTTTAGTAAACGGCAACTAAAAACTTATATTTCCTACATTCTCACCATCTTCAACGCGGCGCAGAAGGAATTGATTTAATTGCACCGCGTCCCTGCCCTTCAGGCTTTCACCGTCGGCCTGAAAGAATTTTTCCCGATTTCACTTCACGAACTGGCGCTGGTGTAGCGGCGGATGGAGTAGCGCCAAAACCATTCGGAAATTCCCGCCCACGCCAGCCCCACGCCGAGCAGCAGGAGCCAAGACCAAGCCGAAGTTAAAGTATCGGTCAGCACCCGGGTCGGGACGTTGCTCACGAGCAACACGGGCAGCGCAAAGGTGAACACGGCTTTGAACGCGCCCCGAAACGCCGTGTCCGGCATCCGCGCGATGTTGAACAGATTGTAATAGCCCCAGACAATGCCTTGCGCGCGCACCGTCCAAAAACAAATCGTCGCCAAGATAAACATCAGCGAGTAGTGAATCAAAATCCCGACGGCGCACAACGCGGCGAAGCCCGCGAATTGGCCGATGCTCGGGTGCAGGTGCAATTGCATCGCCGCGTAGGTAATGACGCACACGGCGAAGAGCGCATTCACGAACGCGCCCAAATCCACGACGCGCAGGGAGACGAGGAAGCGCGTGTTCACGGGCAGGAGCAAAAAGAAATCCATTTTGCCCGTGCGCACGAGTTCGGACAGGTTGGTGCAGTTGGTGAGAAAAAAGGCCTGGTAAAGTTGCTGGATGAAGTTGCTCGCGCCGATGAGCAGGACGTATTGCCACTTGGTCCAGGTGCCGATGGAATCGGTTTGGGAGTAGAGCACGGAGACGAAACAGAGTTGCAGGCCGAACCACAGAAGTTCGACGATGATCCACAAAATGAAGTTGCCCTTGAAGGACATCTCGCGCGATACGGAATTTTTCCATAACGCGGCATAGAGCGAGAGGTAGCGGGAGAGCGTTTTCATCATTCGACCGCGCCAGAATAATGAATGGAGGCGGCGTGAGGCGAGCGGCAAAATCAGCCGCGCGCGCGGGTGAGGCAGGGCTTCAATTCCGTGTCCACGCGCAAAATATGATCCTGAATCCAGACATTAATGGTGTTGTTCATCTCTATCAGCATGGGCGTGCGAAATCCTTCCTTCACGGAACGCTGCTTGAAGCGTTGAAAGATTTGTTTGAAGTTTTCGTGCGCCGCACAATTTTTTTCATGCACCGGACAGTTGTGGCTGGCCATGCACTGTTCCTCGTAGCTGAAATGGGAGTCAATATAGTGCTCAAGGAAGTCGAGGAACTTCATGATGGTGGCGAGTTGCGCGGGCGTGGGATTGGTCTCCACGAGGAGGCTCTCAAACTGGTTGAGGTGGCGGATGAGCGAGCGATGCTGCTCATCAATCTCCGGCGAGCCGGTGGCGAACTGTTCGGTCCATAACAACATAGCGGGATGATTCTAGTTTGGTTTTCCAACGCACAACTTCCGGTGGTCAGGAACGAAACTAGGTTAGGCGGGGTAAAAAATCTGAACCAACCGGATTTTGTCATTAACGCGGCAATAATTGTCTGCAAATTATGGCCGAGAACCGTCGCTGATGTTCAGCCGCCGAATGCCCCGTAACGGCGGACGCCGCGCGCCCACATGAACCGCGCGAAACCGTAGGCGACGATGACCCAGAGGATTTGCGTCGCCATGCCCAACGCGAGCGCGCTGCCGGTTAGCTTGCCCATGTAAATCTGGATGGGAAAAAACATTTGATACGGGAACGGCGTGAGGTAGAGGATTGCTTTCAGGCCGGGCGACAGCACGTCTAGCGGGAACAAATGGCCGCTGGCGAGATATTCAAACGCGAACAAAATGAAGATGAAGGTGGAAATTTCCAGCAGCCAGAACGCGAGCATGGCCATCGCGTAGGAAATGAAGAATTGCAGCAGCGCGGTGAACACCAGCGAGACGAGAAAAATTCCGAATGTCAACGCATCGGGTGGCGCGAGAAAATATTGCCGGAAGCAGAAAATGAAAATGGCCAGCGGCACGGACGCCATGGCGATAAACGCCATGCGCCCGGAAAAAAACAGGCACAGGCGATAGCTGAGATAATCAATCGGCTTGAGCAGGAACTGGCTGATGTTCCCTTCGCGGATGTCGGCGGCGATCTGCCAATCGTCTTCGTTGACGGCGGTAAACACGTCCACGATGGCGACCATCATGTAATAAAAAATCATCTGCGCCTCGGTGTAGCCGTTGTGCGCGCCGGTCTGCGTGTTGTCGTGGTAAATCGTGCGCCAGAGCGACAGCATCGCAAACAGCGGGATGAAACTGAACAGCGTGCGCGTGAGATAATTGAACCGATACTGCAAATTGTTTTGCAGCCCGATGGTGATGACGTGGAAATACTTTTTCATGCGCGCGACGCGAAGAAGTTGCTGTGTTCCGTCATGGCTGCGACAACCGGAAGAATAAATTGCCCGTGGCCGAAGTGATGGTGATGCTGCTCACGCCATTCGTCGTGTTTACCGGATAACTGCTCGTCACCCAACCGCTCGCGACGGCGAGATTGGTATTTTGCTGCAACGTCCAACTCGATGACGGCGTCGGCCACGAAATCACCACCGCGCCGGAGGTGTGCGTGATGCCGAGGGCGGGCGCGTTGGTGGTTTGCACGACGGAAATCAAAGCCCAGAAGCCGCCGGTCACGGAGTAATTGCCGCCGGAGGAAACGGAACCCGCGCCGAGTTGTCCGATGCTGCCCGTGACGGAGTATTGCGCGTTGCTGCTCGCGCCCCCGCCGCCAGGAATGACACTCGGATTGATGGAATAATTTTGCGCGCCGACAACCAGAACGGAAGCCAGCGCGAGCAGAACACAAACCAATGGAAATTTTTGCTTCATCAAACGTCAATCGGTTCCGCCAGTTTTCCAAAACCGATTAGGATTAAGATTAGGATTAGGATTACGGCGCGACCAGTCTAAAGCGCGATGACTTGGGTGCGGCGCGAAAAATTTTCCGCATGAAGATGCGAATGCGCGCGGAATAATTTGTTTGCGGTGACCGGCGTTACAAATTATTTTCAACGCCATGCCGGACGGAGGACGGCTTCACTTTATTAAGGAAAACTCTTACTCATGAACAAACCTCTAACGAGCGCAGAAGTTAACGAAATCGTGGTCGGGCTGAAAAAAATGTCCCGCAACCTGTGGTGGTGCTGGAATCAAGAAGCGCAGGATTTTTTCTACGAATTGTCGCCGCGCGGCTGGCAAAATATGTTCCACAACGCGGTCGCCGTGCTGCACGAAGTTTCCGATCAGGAATTGCACGCGCGCTTGCAAGACACAGCTTTCGCTGCGCGCGCGCGCTCGGTGCTGCGTGAGTTCCACGCTTACATCGGCGAGAAAAATGCCTGGGGACACGCGCACGCGCCCAAGCTCGAAAAAAATCCGGTGGCGTATTTTTCCGCCGAGTTCGGCTGGCACGAATCGCTCCCGATTTCGGCAGGCGGCCTCGGCATTCTCGCGGGCGATCACACGAAATCCGCGAGCGATCTCGGCCTCGGCTTTGTGGGCGTAGGTTTGTTTTACCGCGAAGGTTATTTTCAACAGGCGATTGATTCGAACAACTGGCAGACGGAATATTACAATCCGGTTGAACCTTACAACATCCCGATTGAACCGTTGCTGAACGCGGACGGTAAACGCGTCATTTGCGAAGTAGAAATCGGCTTGAACGTCGTCGGGTTTCAAATCTGGCGCGTGAACGTGGGTCGCGTTCCCGTTTATCTGCTCGACACCAATCTGCCGCAGAACGAACAGCTTTATCGCGATTTGACCTGCCGCGTTTACGGTGGTGACAGCACGACGCGCATCATGCAAGAAATTCTGCTGGGTATCGGCGGTGTGCGCTTGTTGCGCACGTTGGGCCTCACACCGTCCACATTCCACATGAACGAAGGTCATGCAGCCTTCCTCACCTTGGAACTGATTCGCGAAAAAATGGCGGCGGGAAAAACATTTGAAGAAGCGCAGGCGCTGACGAAGCCCGAATGTATTTTCACCACGCACACGCCGGTGGAAGCGGGACACGACCGTTTCAGTCCGGAATTAATGAACTACGCGTTACAGCGTTATCTTTCAAATCAGTTGGTGCCGTTCAATGACGTGCTCGCGCTCGGTCGCGTGAAGCCGGAAGACGAGCACGAACCGTTTTGTATGACGGTGCTGGCGTTGAAACTTTGTCGCGCGGCCAATGCCGTCAGTGAATTGCACGGTCAGGTCAGCCGCCACATGTGGCAGAGTCTTTACAACGTGCCGGAAGCGAAAGTTCCGATTGGGCACATCACCAACGGCATTCATTTGCTCGGCTGGATGAAAGGTCCCGTCCGCCAATTCTGGCGGCGCAAATTGTCGGATACCGGCAATGGCGAAACCAAATTCTTGCGCGAAAAGATTGGTTCCGACTGGTCGGTGATTATCAATGATCCGGAATTCTGGAAGAAGATGACCGACACGGAATTTGTTACGGACGAAGAGCTTTGGGCGCTGCGCTACAAACTGCGCCGCGAGTTGATTGAGTTCGCGCGCCGCAAATTATTGCTCCAGCAGCAGCGTGTGACACCGGGTGACTTCATCCGCTTCGACCATTTGCTGAATCCCGACGCGTTGACCATCGGTTTTGCTCGCCGCTTCGCGACCTACAAACGCGCGCCGCTGATTTTCCAGCAGTTCGACAACATCGTGAAACTCGTGCGCGACAAGCAACGTCCTGTGCAATTTATTTTTGCCGGCAAAGCACATCCGCGTGACGACGACGGCAAGCGCTTCATCCAACAGATTATTCACTTGAGCAAACACAGCGAGCTCGCGGGCAATCTGGTTTTCCTTGAGAACTACGACATTCACGTCGCGCGCCAGATGGTTTCTGGCTGCGACATCTGGTTGAATAATCCGCGTCGTCCGCTCGAAGCGTCTGGCACCAGCGGCATGAAAGCGAGCTGCCACGGCTGCATGGGTTTCAGCATCATGGACGGCTGGTGGCGCGAAGGTTATGACACCAAGAATGGTTTCTCCATCGGACCCGATTCGCATCCCGACAACATCGAGGAGCAGGATCGTATCGACAGCGCCAACCTTTACAAAGTGCTCACGGAACAGGTTGTTCCTGAATTCTATAACCGCGACGTGAATGGTATTCCGCGCGCGTGGATCAAGCGGATGCGCCACTCGATGGCGACGCTCGTCTCGCAATTCACTACCGACCGCATGGTCAAGGAATACACCAACAAGTATTACCAGCCCAAATAAACGGGCACAGCCGCTTCAAAAACAAACGGCGCGGAGAATATTCTCCGCGCCGTTTTTGTTTTAATCCAAATTTTATTTTGCCGTGCGACGTTTTACTTTGATTTGTGCCAGCGAGTGCGCAAGCGAGGCTCTGACAGAAGCTAGTTCTTCGTCAGAAAGTTTTTCCGCAAGCCGGTCTTCGGCACGTTTGCGAGCCTCTTCAGCCTTCACTTCATCAATGTTTTCAGCCCGAATGGCCATGTCCGTAAGAATCGAAATCTTTTCGCCCGTGACCTGAATGAAACCATCGCCAACCGCGAGGAAAATATTCTCCGCACCCTTGCGGGCGTGGATTTCACCCGCGACCAACTGCGTCATCAGCGGCATGTGCTGCGGGAAAATTCCCATCTCGCCTTCGCTACCGGTGAGCGTGACCACGTCCACATCGTCGGAGAACGTTTTCGCCTCCGGCGTGACAATTTCGAGTTTGATGGTGGCCATGTTAGTTGGTGAATCGGTTCAACGGTTCACGCTTCTTTAATTTCGTCGATGCCGCCCTTCATGTAGAAATTCTGTTCGGCCACGTCGTCGTGTTTGCCTTCGAGAATTTCCTTGAACGCGCGCACCGTTTCTTCGCGGGAAACCTGCTTACCTTCGCGACCGGTGAAAACCTGCGCGACGGTGAACGGCTGGCTCATGAATTTCTGAATCTTACGCGCGCGGAACACGGTCGTCTTGTCATCGGCGGAGAGTTCGTCCATGCCGAGAATCGCGATGATGTCCTGCAAATCTTTATAGCGTTGCAAAACTTTCTGCACGCCGCGCGCGACGTCGTAATGTTCCTGCCCGACGATTTCCGGCGCGAGGGCGCGGGAATTCGAGGCGAGCGGATCCACGGCGGGGAAAATGCCCAACTCAGCGATGGAACGTTCCAACACGATGGTCGCATCCAAGTGCGCGAAAGTGGTCGCGGGCGCGGGGTCGGTCAAGTCATCCGCAGGCACGTAAACGGCCTGGAATGACGTGATGGAACCTTTCTTGGTCGAGGTGATGCGTTCCTGCAAGTCACCCATTTCGGCGGCGAGCGTCGGCTGATAACCGACCGCCGACGGCGTGCGGCCGAGGAGCGCGGACACTTCGGACCCGGCTTGGGAGAAGCGGAAAATGTTGTCAACGAACAGGAGCACGTCCTGATTTTTCTCGTCGCGGAAATATTCCGTCACAGCGAGCGCAGACAGCGCCACGCGCAAACGCGCGCCCGGAGGTTCGTTCATCTGACCGTAAACCAGACCGATTTTTGAACCAGTTGCGATGATTGGTAAACCGTTTTCGCCGATTTTCGGATGACCTTTTTCATCCTTCTCAACTTTGATGACGCCGGCTTCGATCATTTCATTGTAAAGATCGTTGCCTTCGCGTGTGCGTTCACCGACGCCGGCGAACATCGAAACACCGCCGTGCAACTTGGCGATGTTGTTGATGAGTTCCATGATGACGACGGTCTTGCCGACACCGGCACCACCAAACGCGCCAACTTTACCACCCTTGAGGAAGGGGCAAATCAAATCAATGACCTTGATACCAGTGGTCAAAACCTGCGGGCTCGTTGATTGATCCGCGAGCGGCGGAGCGGCACGGTGAATCGGCAAATACTTGTCGGCCTTCACAGGACCTTGTTCATCTACCGGTTCACCGGTGACGTTGAACACACGACCCATCACGCCTTCGCCCACGGGCATGGAAATCGGCGCGCCGGTGTCGGTGACTTCGTAACCGCGTTTGAGACCTTCCGTGGTGCTCATCGCGACCGCGCGCACCCAGTTGTCGCCGAGGTGCTGCTGCACTTCGAGCGTCAGTTTGACGGGCTGGCCTTGCACGGTGAAGTTCACCACGAGCGCGTTATAAATGGCGGGCAGCTGGCCGGAAAATTCCACGTCCACGACCGGGCCGATGATTTGAACGATTTTACCTTTGCTCATAAAAATTTAATTTCAACCCACCGCCATTTGGGCCGTGGTTATTTCTAACAATTCCTTTGTGATGTTCGCCTGACGCAGCTTGTTGTATTCGAGAGTCAGGTCTTTGATAATCTGCTTCGCATTGTCCGTCGCGTTCTTCATCGCGACCATGCGTGCGCTCTGCTCGCTGGCTTTGGCTTCGAGCAAAATCTGGTGCATCTGAAAATTCAAACTGTGCGGCAACAATTCGCCCAACACCGTTTCCTCGTCAGACTCAAATTCAAACGTGTCCGTCCGAACACCAGCGACGGGCAATTCCTGCGCCGAAGCATTCGTCCCAACCGTGACCGCCTTAATTTTTCCAACCGGCAAAAACGGAATCGTCTTTGGTTGTTGCACCAAAGTGGAAATGAATTGCGTGAACAAGATGTCCACGGAATCCGCTTCGCCTTTCAAAAACAAATCCTGCGCGAACTTTGAAATCGCGCGGGCTTCAGCAAACGTCGGCGTATCTTTGTAAGTAAATTCCGCCGCGAGCTCACGTTTCGTGCGCGCAATAAATTGCGACGCCTTGCGGCCGGCAGTGATAAAAACCGTCGTGTTCTTGTCCAGCTTACCCGCTTCGCGAAACAAGTTACTGTTCAAACCGCCACACAAACCGCGATCAGAACTGACGATGATGACCGCACGTTTTTTGACGTCGCGAATTTCCATCAACGGATGTTTGAACGACGCGATACGTGGGCCGGCTTCGGCCAGAATCTCGTTCATCAATTCCGCATACGGACGCCCGACCAACGCGGCTTGCTGTGCCTTGCGCATCTTGGCAGCAGCGACCATCTGCATCGCCTTGGTAATTTGGGCGGTGTTCTTGACCGACTTGATGCGTCGGCGTATGTCGCGTGTGCTGGGCATGAAAAATCAGCGGTAGCTCTGCTTGAATTCCGTGACGGCCGCCTTCAATTCCGCCGCGAGCGCGTCGCTGATGGCTTTTTCATTGCGGATTTTGGCGAGCAAATCGGCTTTGCGCGTGTTCATGAAGTCGGCCATTTTATTCTGGCAATCCTTCACCTTTTCCACAGCAACATCATCGAAGAAATTATTTTGCACGGCCCACAACACAGCCGCCTGCGCCTCGACGGGCAGCGGATTAAATTGCGGCTGTTTGAAAATTTCTACCACGCGTTTGCCGCGTTCGAGAATCGCCTGCGTCTTAGTGTCGAGATCGGAACCAAATTGCGCGAACGCCGCGAGTTCGCGGTATTGCGCCAAGTCACCTTTGATACGACCGGCAACCTGTTTCATCGCCTTGATCTGTGCGGCGGAACCGACGCGCGAAACCGAGAGACCGACGGAAACAGCGGGACGAATACCTTGATAGAACAAGTCGGTTTCGAGATAAATCTGACCGTCCGTAATCGAAATCACGTTCGTCGGGATGTAAGCCGAGACGTCGCCCGCTTGCGTTTCAATGATCGGCAAAGCCGTGAGCGAGCCGTTGCCGTATTTTTCAGAAACACGCGCGGAACGTTCGAGCAAGCGGCTGTGCAAATAGAACACGTCACCCGGATACGCTTCACGGCCGGACGGACGTTTCAAAATAAGCGACACTTGGCGATACGCGACGGCGTGCTTCGAGAGATCATCAAAAATGATCAGCGCGTCCATGCCGTTGTCCATGAACCATTCGCCAATTGCCGCGCCGGCGAACGGAGCGAGATATTGGTTCGATGCCGAATCAGAGGCCGAAGCCACGACGATGATCGTGTAAGGCATCGCACCCGCTTCTTCCAAAACGCCGATGACGCGCGCGATGGACGATTGTTTCTGACCGATGGCGACGTAAATATTGTAAATGGGGCGGAAACCTTTTTCACCGGATGCTTCGGCGGCTTTGTTGATGCGCGCCTGATTGATCATCGTGTCCACGCCAATCGTGGTCTTGCCCGTCGAACGGTCACCGATGATGAGTTCGCGCTGACCGCGGCCAATCGGAATCATCGCGTCAATCGCCATGATACCCGTCTGCACCGGCTGACTGACGGATTTACGTTTGATGATGCCCGGCGCAATTTTTTCCACCGGGTAACTGGCTTCAGCCTTGATCGGGCCTTTACCATCGAGCGGCTGACCGAGCGCATTGACCACGCGACCGAGCAAACCTTTGCCGACCGGCACCTGCAACAATTTTCCCGTCGTCCGGACTTCCTGACCTTCTTTGACGCTCGTGTAATCGCCAAGAATAATCGCGCCGACTTCGGTTTCTTCGAGGTTGAGCGCGAGGCCGGTGACGCCGTTGCCGAAATCCAACATCTCGTTGAGCATCGTGTCGGTCAGGCCTTCGATCTTGGCCACGCCGTCGCCGATTTCGCGGACAGTGCCGACGTTCTGTTTGGCCGTCGCGGTCTTCGCGCCGCTAATCTGCGCTTCAATTTCCTGTAGCAAGTTACTCATAAAATTTCGTTAAAAGCTTTCTTCCAATTTCTGCAACCGCATTTTCACACTGCCGTCGTAAAGGTCGCTGCCGACCTGAATCCGCAAGCCGCCGATGAGCGCCGGATTCTGCGCGAACGCAATGCTTACGCCAGCGCCGTATTTCTTTTTGATTTCACCGGAAACTTCTGCCTGCAATTCAGCCGACAGCGGCAACGCGCTTTCCACACGCGCGGCGTGCTGTTCCAAATCCATCTTCACCAAGCGGTGCAAACGCGACAGAATCTCCACGTAACCGCGCGGCTTTTTGGCGAACAGCAACGCAACCGTCTGACGCACGCGGGCTTCGTCCAGCAATCCGTTGACGTGGCAGCTGCGGAACAGTTGCCGGGCGTCGCGCTGTGCTTGTTTGGAAATTTTCATTCCGGTTTGGTCGGCGTGAAAGGCTGAATCCGAATTAAGCGGACAATTGTTTCTCGGTTTCCTCTGCCAGACGTTTTTGATCGTCGGCCGTGAGAACTTTCCCGGTGACCGTCGAGGTCGTTTGCACGACAAGACGACCGACTTCACGCTTGAGTGATGCGAGCATCTGCGCGCGCTCCTGCGCCGCCGCTTCACGGGCTTTGGAGACAATCTGTTCCGCCGACGCAATGGCTTTCTGCGTTTCCACTTCGCGCACGCGGGCCGCTGCCTGACGCGCATCGTCAATCAGCTTGTTCGCATTGTCGCCGGCCTCGGCCAGAACGCGTTTGCGTTCGGCCTCGGTTTCGGCGAGTTGCGCCTTGATTTTGTCGGCGTTGGCGATGCCATCGGCGATTTTCTGGCGACGCGCTTCCAACAACTGGAACACCGGTTTGTAAGCGAATCGCCACAGCACGAAGAGCACGATCGCGAAGTTGACGAACTGCGCGATGAGCTTCGGCCACTGAATGCCAAGGGTCTCGAACATAAAGTTGTTACTTGATCACGATCCAGGCCAGAATCGCCAAACCTTCGGCGAGCGCCATACCGATCAACATCGTCGTGAAGACTTTGCCGAACGCGCCAGGGTTGCGGCCGATGGCCATGACACCGCCGGCGGCGGCAATGCCGATACCGATGGCCGCGCCACCGAAAGCCAGACCGATGTGAATATTACCTGTGATTTCTCCGAGCATCATATGTTTTATCTTTAGTTGTTTCAGTTTCTCGCATCCGTTCGCCGAAAGGTCTCCCGGTTGCAAATCATTAAAATCTCAATGGCCGTGTTCTTCATCTGCGTGCGAACACAATGTGCCGACAAACGCGACAGACAACATCGCAAACACAAACGCCTGCAACAAGCAGACGACCGTTTCAAAAAAGTAGCCGGGCAGCGCCAACAAAATCGCCATCACGACGGACTTCTGCGACATCGCCATCGTCAACATCGTTTCACCACCGAAAACGTTGCCGTAAAGACGCAGAGCGAGCGCCACCGGACGGATGAACAGAATCGAAAATGATTCCATGATGCCAATGAAAATAAACAGCAAGAGCAACGGCACGTAAGCCCATTTGTTCGTGTCCACTTTCACGCCGAAAACGTGTTTGAGCAAACCGAGCGGACCGTTGTATTTGAACGCCCAATACAAGCTCATCACGAAAAACACCGCAGCCATCGCCACCGTAAGATTGGCATCCGTCGTGGGCGGACGGAAGAACGGCGATTCCACGTGCGGGACGGAAAGGAACGCACCGGTTTTTTCATGCACCCAGCCGATACTGCCGACGCCGGGAAACAAATCCGTGAAGTTGGAAACGACGATGAAAATAAAGAAAGTGGTGGCGAACGGGAAAACCCATTTGACGACTTTCGGCTCCAGCACATTGCCCATCAAACTTTCCCAACCTTCAATCAAAGCTTCCATCACGTTCTGTCCGCGTCCCGGAATTTCAGTGAGTTTCCAAGTAGTGAGACGAACGACGACAATGATTAATGCCGCCACGATCCAGGTGCAAACCATCGAATTCGTCACCGGCAGCCAGTCCAAGCCGTAAACCTTGAACAACGTCGGCGCGGCCATCGGCACCAGCGGCGCGGCGGCTTCCACGGGAACGTTGCCAGACGTCGTTTCCGCCGACAGATTCAAAACGAATCCAACAGCAAGAAACGCCCAAACCAAAATATTTTTTCCAAAACGATTCACGAGAAATGATTTCTGACGACAAAAATGCCTTCCGATAAAAACTGTCATGCGTCAGAGCCGCAAAATCTGCCGCATCGTGAAATTTTTCACAAGCCTTTTTTGAACTTTTTTTGGTTGAGTTAAACTAATCAACGACGCGCCAGTCAGAACGCAGTTCTACGGGTGAAATTCCCCGCGTGCGCAATGTCCGCAGACTCAAGGCATCATGCCGTTTGGCGAGCCGTTCACCTTTGTCGTCTAACATCAAATCGCAGTGGAAAAATGCCGGCGGCATCAATCCAAGCGCGCGATACAACAAAATCTGCCGCGCGGTGCTGACCAGCAAATCCGCGCCGCGCACGACTTCGGTGATTTGCATCGCCGCGTCGTCCGCGACGCACGCGAGTTGATACGCCGGCACATCGTCACCGCGCCAGACGACAAAATCGCCGAAATTTTTCCCCGCGATAAATTTTTGTTCGCCCAAGTTACCGTCAATGAATGAAATGGTTTCGCCATCCGGCACGCGAAAACGCCAACTGAATCTCGCAGCGGGAAGATTTGCGTTGGCCGTTGCGGATTTAACCCGGCACGTTCCAGGATAAATGGGTTCGTCATCGTCGTTCGCGTGCGGCGCGCGGGTGGCGGCCTGAATATCTTTGCGCGAGCAGGTGCAAGGATAGATAAAATTGCCAGCGCGCAACTTTTCCAGCGTGGCGCGATAAAAACTCATCCGCTCGCTTTGATTGTAAGACGCAAATTGCCCGCCCACATCCGGGCCTTCGCTCCATTCAAATCCAAACCAGCGCAAGTCTTCCAACATCGCATCCACGAATTCCATTTTGTAACGCGTGGAATCCAAATCATCGTTCCGCAAAATCAATTCGCCGTTACGCGATCGCGCGCGTTGCTGCGCGACCCAAAACGTCCGCGCGTGGCCGAGGTGCAGGTAGCCCGTCGGCGATGGCGCGAGGCGACCGCGATATTTTGCGGCGACAGTTGCAGATTGCGGATTCACGGCGGGAAATAAACTACGAAGCGGCGACGGAACAAAGTTTTCTTTTTCACGCATCACCAGATTTGGGTATGGACTTTCGGGCGCGACAAATTTAATAGTTTCTTTATGAACCTAATTAAATCGCCTTTGCACGGCAACTTGTCGGCAAAAATCTCGCTGTCACTTTTGCTTTGCGCCGGATTTACCGCGCCAATATTACGCGCGGACACGACGACTCCGCTTCCCACCGTGCAGATTCAGGCCGATAAAGTCACGGCTCAGTTACCGCCGACGTTTTACGGATTGATGACAGAGGAGATTAATTATTCCTACGAAGGTGGTCTTTATGGCGAACTCATCCGTAACCGCACGTTCAAGGCCGACTCGATCCAGCAGCCCATCAAACCGGAAAATTATGATCCGGCGAAATATTATCCCGTGCAAATCGCGGTGACGAATCCGCCAAAATTCTGGAACGCTGTCGGCGCGGGCAAAATCTCCCTCGACACGAACGTCGTCTTTAATGCCGCGCTCAATGTCAGCCTCAAGCTCGACCTGAGCGGCGCCAGCAAAGATTCACCGGCCGGTTTTGCTAACGGCGGTTATTGGGGAATTCCGTTGCAGCCAAACACGACCTATCACGCGTCGTTTTGGGCGAAGGCAAAAAGTTTTGAGGGCGCGTTGAATCTTTCACTGGAAACCGCTGACGGCAAAACCGTTTTTGCCAGCGCCGAAATTTCCAATCTTGGCAGCGAATGGAAAAAGTATGAAACCACACTCACAACCGGCAACATCGTTCCGTCGAAAGAAAATCGTCTCGTCATTTCCGCGACCAAAAACGGCACGTTCTTCAATCATCATGGTGCAATTTGGTTTCAGGAAGTTTCATTGTTTGGGCCGACCTACCAAGACCGTGCGAACGGCGACCGCGTTGATCTCTCACAAATCCTTGCCGATGCGCATCCGAAATTTTTGCGTTTCCCCGGCGGCAATTTCGTTGAGGGCGATTATTTCAACGAACGTTTCAACTGGAAGGAAACCATCGGCCCCGTCGAGCAACGTCCCGGTCATCGCAGTTGCTGGGGCTACTGGGCCACGGACGGTTTCGGCCTGCCGGAATTTCTCGGCTGGTGCGAAGATTTGAAAATGGAACCGGTGCTCGCCGTTTTCGCCGGTTATGTTTTGAAGCATGATTACATTTCCGCCGGTCCGAAGCTCGAGCCTTACGTGCAGGAAGCGCTCGACGAGATTGAATACGTCACCGGCGATGCTTCGACCAAATGGGGCGCGCAACGCATCAAAGACGGCCACCCAAATCCGCTGAAGTTGCGCTATGTCGAAATCGGCAACGAAGATTGGTTCGACAAATCCGGCGGTTATGACGGACGTTTCGCGCAATTCTACGACGCGATCAAAGCGAAATATCCGCAACTCAAACTCATTTCCACCGCGCCGGTCAAGAGCCGCGTGGCCGATTTGAATGACGAGCATTATTACAAATCCGAAGAAGAAATGGAGTCGCAGTCATTCATGTATGACAAGCGTGACCGCAGCGTCCCAACTAAAATCTTCGTCGGCGAATGGGCCACGCGCGTCGGTTCACCCACGCCGAACATGGCGGGCGCACTTGGCGACGCGGCGTGGATGTGCAACCTCGAACGCAATGCCGACATCGTGACGATGCACTGCTACGCGCCGCTCTTCGTCAACGTCAGCGACCTCGGCGCCGGTCATTCGATGCAGTGGAAATCTGACCTCATCGGCTACGACGCGTTGAATAGCTACGGTTCACCAAGTTATTACGCACAGCAGATTTTTGGCACGCACACCGGCAATGAAGTTCTCGCCGTCACCGCGCAAAACCTGCCGAGCTACACCTATGTTCAAAAGAACCGCACCCGCAACGGCCAACCGCTTCCGGCGCGCACGAATGAAGTGAAATCCATTTTTTACTCCGCCACGCGTGATACCGCGAGCGGTAAGATCATCGTCAAAATTGTAAACCGCGCTGACGCGCCGCAGGATGTGGCGGTGGCAATTGCTGGCGTCAGCTCCATTGCCGATGCCGGCACGGCCACGGTTTTGAAAGCGGACAATCGCGACGCGACCAATTCGCTGGAAGATCCGAAGCACGTTGTGCCGACGACTGAACCCGTCACCGGCCTCAGCACCAATTTCACGCGCACTTACCCGCCCTGCTCCATCACGATTTTGGAACTGACCGTGAAATAATTTCTGCCAACCCTAAACGCAGACCTTTGTCCGCGCCAGCCACCCGTTCAGACCGGGCAGCGGCGCGGACAAAACTTTTTGCACCTTCGCGATATTCAGCGACGTGTCCAACGCGCGCGGCGGACCGGGAAAATCTTTGGCCAAGCCCGCTTCAATTGCCGCCGTAATTTCCGGCCAGCCTTTGACCAAAAGCTCGCCGATTTGATGCCGCGACATTTTTTCCGCGCCCGCGACGTGATAAATTCCCGCGCACTGTTTCGCCACCAATTCCCAGACCGCGCGCGCCGTTTCCACCGCCGGAATCGGATTGCGAAATTCGTCCGTGAACAATTTCATCCCCTGCCCGGCTCGTTGCAATGAATGGCGAAACTGCTCGTTGAACGCGCGATTGCCGGAAAGCGATTGGCCGTAATTAAGCGACGTGCGGACGACAAGGTGACGTGGATTTTTCAATATCATTTCTTCCGCCGCCACTTTGGTTTCGCCGTAAATGTGTAATGGATTCAGAACATCCGTCTCGGTGTAATCGCCTTTGCGTCCGTCAAAAACTAAATCCGTGGAAAAGAAAACGAAGGGAATTTCCGCCGCCAGTTCCGCAAGAAATTTTGTGGCCTCAACATTCACACGCCGCGCAAGCGCGGGATTTTTTTGCGCCTCGCTGACGACGGTGATGGCGGCGCAATGGATGACGAATGCCGGTTTGTCTTTCCGGAATTCGCGTTCGACGGCGGCGAAGTCCAGCAAATCAAAATCCGCGCGGGCGAGCGCCCGCACGCGCCAGCGCGGGGCAAAACGCGGCGCGGTCTGGACGAGATAATTCCCAATCAGCCCGTTCGCGCCGGTGATCCAACACAACATACAGTTGATCAGTGACGACCTGCCAAAATCATTAAAACAACCATGAGGACAATAAAAACGATAATTAAAAAGCCAAATCTTTTGAGTGGCGGGACAGTTATGACTTTTCCAATCAGTTTTATGACTTTTCCAATCAGTTCTTCGGGTTTTGCATCTTTCCGATCTGAATATAAAACCCAGCCTTTTCTCGAATAGTGCGTGCGCATGATTTGATCGGCAAAAAATGGATAAACCAACCAAGAAAGACCACAGGTAAAACACGCTGCCAAAAAACCAGCTACAGCGTGCGTCCAGACGCCTTTGGCCGCAAAGTAAAAACATCCAAAAAGCAAGACCCACAATGGAGCGCTTGAAACTTCTTCAACAAAGCCATTTTCAGGATTCTGAAACTGGAGCACGCCTGGCTTCTTTTCAACATGGGGGAATTGCCGCTTGGGTGTCGCATCAGCGACATCCTGAATCAGGTAAATCGAAGTGGCTATTTCGGATTGCGGAGTGAAATCAACACGCATTCCTTTCATTGGGAATTTTCCGTTCTCTTTCCATTCTATGCCCTGAAACACATAACGCTGATTATCGTCGCCTGAAATAATTCCAGTGTTGGTTTGAACCGCGAAATCAAGAATTGTTCCTTTGACTGATTTTGTTTGTTGAGACGGTGGGTTTATTTGCGGTTGCGGTTCTGTTGTGCTGGATTGTAAAGAAGCCGAAGGAGCATAAAGCTTGGTTTCCATACCGCAATGTGGGCAAGAAACTGCTTGCCCGACATATTCCGATTCAAACTCGATGTGACCACTGCAAATCTGGCAAGGGCATTTCATGAAACAAAATAGGATTGTTGTTTTGAATTTTAATCAGCTCAATCCACGAGCCGCTTCGTCAGATTGCCATACGCATCAATCCGGCGGTCGCGCAGGAAGGGCCAATGGGTGCGCGTGGTGTCCACTTTGGCAAGGTCAACCGGCACGATTAAAATTTCCTCTTTGTCGCTGGAAGCTTTGGCGAGAATTTCACCGGACGTGCCGGCTACAAAACTTTGACCCCAGAATTCCAAACCGTCGCCGCCGACGCCTTTGATGACTTCGTGGCCGATGCGGTTTACGGACGCGACGAAGCAGCCGTTCGCGACGGCGTGACTGCGCTGGATGGTTTCCCACGCGCCATGCTGGCGTTCGCCGTATTCCTGCTTCTCGCTCGGATGCCAGCCAATCGCGGTCGGATAAAATAAAATTTCCGCGCCTTGCATCGCCGTGAGACGTGCGGCTTCGGGATACCATTGATCCCAGCAAATCAATACGCCGATTTTGCCATAGCGCGTCTGCCAGGTCTTGAAGCCAAGGTCGCCGGGCGTGAAATAAAATTTCTCGTAGAACAACGGATCGTCGGGAATGTGCATCTTGCGATAGATGCCGAGCAGCGAGCCGTCGGCATCAATGATGGCGGCGGTGTTGTGATACACGCCGCTGGCGCGTTTCTCAAACAGCGAGGCGATGATGACGACTTTGTGTTTCTTCGCGAGTTTCTGCATCGCGTCGGTGCTGGGGCCGGGAATTTTTTCGGCGAGCTTGAAGTTCGCGTGGTCTTCGCTCTGGCAAAAATACTGCGAGCGAAACAATTCCTGCGTGCAGATGATTTGCGCGCCGGATTTGGCGGCGCGTTCGATGAGCGAAATTGTTTTCTTAAGATTCGCGTCAGGATTAGCCGACACGTCGGTTTGAATGAGGCCGAGTTTGACGACGGACGAAGCGGGACGTTTCATGAAATTTTACTTGGACGATGACCGAGTGGTCTCATCGAGAATGATGGTTTTGCTATGCGCATCATGCGGCGCGTGTTTGACGGGTTCCTGCCCGAACAGTTCGCGGATGAATTTGCCGAGCGTCTCATTGGTCGGGCCATAGCCCGCGCCATAAATGTAAAATTCCAGCTCGTGCAACAACTGGTCGGCGGTGGCGTAACGGTGGTTAAGATCACGCGCGAGGCAATGGTGCAAGATGTCGTTCAGCTTGTCGTCAATGCGCGGGTCGAGCGAACGAAAGTCAGGAATCGGCTGCTGCATGATGCGCTGCCGTGATTCCTCGGCGTTCGCGCCCTTGAAAATATTCCGGCCGAGCAACAGGTTCGAGAGCACGACGCCGGTGGAAAAAATATCGGAGCGTTTGTCGGTGATTTGAAAATCCGCCTGCTCGGGACTCATGTAATCTGGTTTGCCGGCGACGACTTCGCCTTCCTGATCCGTCAAAAATCCTTTCGCCTTCGCGATGCCGAAATCGGTGAGCTTCACGTCGCCCTCGAACGCAATCATGATGTTTTTGAAACTCACATCGCGGTGGACGATGCCCATCGGCTTGTTATCTTTATCGGTTTTGTTGTGCGCGTAAGCTAGTCCGCGCGCGACGCGACTCGTGATAAAAACCGCGAGTTCCTTGGGCAGAATGCGTTTCTTCTCGGCTAATTGATGCGTGAACTGTTCGAGATTGACGCCGCGAATCAATTCCATCGCGATAAAACACAGGCCGTTCGCTTCGCCGAGATGGTAGGTCTGGACGATGTTCGTATGAATCAAATCGGCGACGAGTTTGGCCTCGCCAACGAAATTATCCATGAACATTTTCTGGCTGCCGAAGTTGGGCCGGATGACTTTGATGGCGACGCGCTTGACGAAATCGCGCGCGCCGTGCTGCTCCGCTTCATACACGATGCCCATGCCACCCTCGAAAATTTTCCGGGTGATTTCATAGCGAAATTCGTTCTGGATGATGAAGAGCGCCACGCGCGAATGGTCGGAAATTGTCCCGCGTTGTCAAGTCCTGCCCTTAAGAAGCCCTGAAAAAACTTTGTTTTTTTTGTTTTTTTCGCTTGCGCCGCGCGGCCATTGGATTTTAATTCATCACAAGTCTCGTGACTTTTTGAACAACATAACAAACAAACAACAACACAACCAATAAGAACCAATATGGCTAAAGCACTCTCCAAAGCTCAAATCGCCTCCCTCGTCGCCGAAAAGAACGGCCTCTCCAAAAAACAGGCCGTTGAAATTCTCGACACCATTGCCGCGCTCGCTTACAAGCATGCGAAAGACACCTTCACCCTGCCTGGTATCGGCAAACTCGTTTTGAAAAACCGCGCCGCCCGCATCGGCCGCAATCCGAAGACTGGCGAACAAATCCAGATCAAGGCCAAACGCGTCGTGAAGTTCCGCGTCGCGAAAGCCGCGAAGGACGCGATCCTCGGCACCAAGTAATTTTTATTACTTTCAAAAACGCGCTCCGGCAACGGGGCGCGTTTTTTTATTTTTTAATCTGTGGCTATCTGTGAAAATCTGTGGCTAAAGAATTATGAAACCACGCGTTCGTTTTGCTCCCTCGCCCACCGGCTATTTGCACATCGGCGGTGCGCGCACAGCTTTGTTCAATTGGCTTTACGCCCGCCACACCGGCGGCACGTTCGTCCTGCGCATCGAGGACACCGACGCCGCGCGCAATTCGCAGGAAGCCGTGGACGTCATCCTCAACGGTCTCCGCTGGCTCGGTCTCGATTGGGACGAAGGCCCCATCACCGGCGACGCCACCGGCCCAAGCAAAGGCGATCGCGGTCCATATTTCCAATCGCAACGGAAAGAAAATTATCAGCGCCGTATCGACGCCCTGCTCTCCCGCGACCTTGCCTACAAGCACGCCGACGGCACCATCAAGTTCCGCATGACGCGCGAGCCGATTCTCATTCCCGATCTCGTCGTCGGCGATGTGTTGCGTCCGCTCACCGACCGCGAGGAACTCGATCCTGATTGGGTGCTCGTCCGCAGCGACGGCCAGCCGGTGTTTCATTTCGTCAACGTCGTAGACGATTTGGAGATGGGCATCACGCACGTCATTCGCGGCGAAGATCATTTGAGCAACACCGCCAAGCATATCGCGCTCTTCCGTGCGTTCGGCGTGGAGCCGCCGAAGTATGCGCACATCCCGCTCATCCTGAACGCTGACGGTTCCAAGATGAGCAAGCGCGACAAAGGCGCGTCGCTCACTAGCTATCTCGACGACGGTTTTCTGGCCGAAGCCGTAAACAATTATCTTTGCCTCCTCGGCTGGTCGCCCAAGGACAATCTGGAAAAAATGCCGCTCGCCGACGTCGTCGAACGATTCGATCTGCCGCAGATTCTCCGGCACAACGCCAAGTTCGATTACGAGAAACTCACCTGGTTGCAGGGCGAATACTGCCGCGAACTCGCACCAGACCGTTTCTACGAACTCGGTGTGCACGCCTTCGCCAAGGCCGGCATTGATACCAACAAGCTTGATGTGAACTACGTCAAAGCCGCGCTCGATAGCTGTCGCGGCAAGATCAAAACCTTCGCCGAACTGCCCGCGTATGCCGGGTTTTATTTCACCGACGAAATTGTTTACGACGCCGAAGCTGCCGCCAAAGATTTCGTGCCGGAGAACAAGCCGCGTTTGGAAAAACTCCGCGATGCTTTTGCTCACGCGCCTGCGTTCAACGCCGAAACGCTCGAAGCCACGCTCAAGGAAACCGCCAAAGCACTCGGCGTGAAAGCCGGCGTGCTGGTGCATCCGTGCCGTTTGGCGACGACCGGCAAGACTTCCGGCCCGAGCCTTTACCATTTGCTCCAAGTCCTCGGCAAAGAACGCGTCATGACGCGGATTGAGCAAGCGCTCGGACAGATTCATTAAAATATGACGCGCCGGATTTATCAGGCCTTCATTGAGAAGTTCAAGTATCTGACCGCGTTGTTTCAGGTCGAGAGCCATCGTCTGGCATATTTGAAAGCCGCTTTTCAATACGGTTTCGGGCGAAAGATTTTTTTTTCGGAAACCATCGTCCGGCTGCGTGGTTCGCGATTTGCGGCGCGCAAAAACAGCATGGACATCGCGCATCTGTCCAATTACTTCGAGCCGCAAACGACCGCGTTTTTGCTGAAGCTGGCGCCGGAACAATTCATTGATGTCGGCTCACACGTCGGTCGATATTCCGTGCTGCTGGCGCAATCAGGCACTAGCGTTATCGCCTTCGAACCGAACGGCGGCAATTACCAACTCCTGCAGCAAAATATCCGATTGAATCAACTGGCAGATAAAATCACGACCTTGAATCTCGGCTGTTCCAACGTGGCGCAAGAGCGGGAACTGTTTTGCGTTCCTTCCAACGAAGGCATGGCGTCTTTCATCAAGCGCGACGGTGCGGAAACGAAAGAGGTCTGCACGTTGAAAACGTTGGATGAAGTGTGTGGCGACTTGGCAGCGGTGGACGCCATCAAGATCGATGTTGAGGGACTTGAATTGGAAGTGTTGCAGGGCGCAGTGCAGTTGCTTGCGAAAAAAAAGTCCGCTCTTGATTGTCGAAATCTTCGGAGCGCAAAAGGAAAAAGAGATTTCCGATTTCTTGAATCCGTTGGGTTATGCCGTCAAAGGGATTTTTGATTCGCGCAATTATTGCTTCGCTCGTAAGAAATAAAATAGCCGCGACGCAGTTGGTTGCAATCGGCAACCAGTTCGGGTGTAGAATGGGAATTGAACGCCCGGCCGCGTCACGGCCAATGTCGTTTGAAACTCAAACGACTCACTACTTTAGCTGCAGCGTAAAACAATCTTCCATGGGGTGTTCACCCCATCTAAAACAACTTCACGAGGATAGTGGAAAACTCCGTCCGTAATGTTGCTTTTCATCCGCACTCAATCATGTAAATCTGTGGTGAAATATGGCAACTGAACGTCCCATTATTATTTGCACACGCGGCAGTGCGCTTGCGCTCGCACAGGCCAACTTCATCGCCGCGCAATGCCGCGCCGCGTTTCCCGACTTGGGCTTCGAACTAAAAATCCTCAAGACCACCGGCGATAAATTGCAAACGGCTTCGATGTCAAAGCCCGGCACGACGCTGCCGAAAGGGCTGTTCACCAAGGAACTCGAAGTTGCGCTGCTCAATGGTGAAGCCGACCTCGCCGTGCACAGTCTTAAAGATTTGCCGACGGATTTGCCGCCTGGCCTGATGCTCGCCGCCACGCCCAAACGCGAAGATGTGCGCGATGTTTTGATTTATCGCTCGGCGGGGCAAATTGATTTGCGCGGCTTCAAACCGGATTTGAAACTGAAAGATTTTCCATCAGGCGCAACCATCGCCACCAGCAGCACGCGTCGAAAAATGTCTTTGCTCGCAGCGCGACCGGATTTGAACATCGTCGAGATACGCGGCAATGTTTCCACGCGTTTGCAAAAAGTTGCGGAGCGCGGCGAACTGGATGCGACGGTGCTGGCATTCGCGGGGATGCGTCGTTTGCATTTTGAAATCAAACCGGACGGCACGTTGGTCGGTGACGCTGTGCCAAATGGTTTACTAGCGACGGTTTTAGATTTGGACGTGATGCTGCCGTGCGTTGGCCAAGGCGCGATTGGCATTGAAATTCGCACCAATGACGAGCGCATCAGCAAAATTGTCGCGCGCCTGAACCATTCTGAAACGTTCCACGCCGTGACAGCGGAGCGCGCATTTTTGCGCGGCATGGGCGGCGGCTGTCAAAGTCCCGTGGGCGCGCACGGTGAAATTTTCGGCGACAAACTCTCGCTCAAGGCGGTTTCATTTTGCGGCGCGACCGTCAAACGTGCTGAAGGGAAACGGTCCATCACGGAGGCCGCAGCGCTGGGTGAACAGTTAGCGGCGGAATTGAAATAAAATTTCTTTGATTTTCAACTTGCGGACTTGGGTTGCGGATGAATCGTCCTGACCAAATCCTGCTCGACGCCCTTGCCCTTCACGGCTAATTTGCCGTCATGTCAAAGGATTCACCAGTCCCGCAGAACAAGATTAATCTTCGCCGACCAGACATCATGGAAGCCGTGCAGGCCCAAGTGTTGTCGCATTACCGCAGCGAAATCGTCGACAGCATCCGCGCCAACGGCGGCGTGCTTTCCGCCGACGGACTCACCGTGAAGCTCGCGAAGGAATTCGGTTTCTGCTACGGCGTCGAACGCGCGATTGATCTGGCTTACGCCGCGAAAAAATATTTTACCGACGTTTCTCCGCACACGCCGATTTATCTACTCGGCGAAATTATTCACAACCCGGAAGTGAATGATCAAATCCGCAACATGGGCATCCAGATTATTTCACCCAAACCGACGGATGAAGAATTGGAGGGTCTGCAATCCGGCGACGCCGTCATCATTCCCGCCTTCGGCACCGAAGTCAGCACTCGCAAAAAACTGGAAGCGAAAGGTTGCGCGCTCGTGGACACAACGTGCGGCGACGTGATGAGCGTTTGGAAACGCGTCCGCCAATACTCCAAGGAACACGTCACGAGTATCATTCATGGCAAAGCCAAGCACGAAGAAACGAAGGCCACGACGTCGCAGGCGCGCGCATATGGCAGCGGCCATTATCTCGTTGTCTTCAATTTGGCGGAAACCGATTACGTCTGTGACTACATTTTGAACGGCGGCAACAAAGAAGAATTCCTGAAAAAATTTGATGGCGCGTATTCCGCTGGCTTCGATCCGGATTTACATTTGCAAGCTGTCGGCGTGGCGAATCAGACCACAATGTTGCGCGGTGAAACCGAAGAAGTGCAACGTCGCTTCAAAGCCGTCATGGAGAAAAAACACGGCGCGGAAAAAGTCCCGCAACATTTCCGTTTCTTTGACACGATTTGCGGTGCGACGCAAGACCGTCAGGACGCGCTGGAAAAAATGCTTTTGACCCCACCGAATCTGCTCATCGTCATCGGCGGCTACAATTCCTCCAACACCTCGCACCTCGCGGAAATGGGCGAAGCTAAATTGCCGACTTACTTCATCAAGAACGCCGCGAAGATGCAGTCGGATAAACTGATCGTGCATTACAACCAGCACAAAAAAGAAGAAGTCGAAACGCGCGACTGGTTGCCGACCGGCAACCTCACCGTCGGCATCACCGCCGGTGCGAGTTGCCCGAATAATTTGATCGAAGACACCATTCGCCGTCTGTTTGAACTGCGCGGTATTTCGGTTGCGGAACTTTTAAAAAAATAAAACATCATGCCGCGCACGCGTCTGGAACTTGAAAATTTTGAACGCCAGTTTCTCGCGCCCTACGCGCAGTTCAGCGGCGACACCCGCGGCCGTAAATACAAAGAATCGCCGCCGGTCTGGCGCACGCAATACCAGCGCGACCGCGATCGTGTCATTCATTCACGCGCTTTCCGTCGCCTCGAATACAAGACGCAGGTTTTTCTCAACGGCACGGGCGACCACCTTCGCACGCGGCTGACGCACACGATGGAAGTCGCGGCCATCTCGCGCAACATCGCCAGCGCGCTACGGCTGAACACCGATCTCGCGGAGACCATCGCGCTCGCGCACGACCTCGGCCATTCGCCGTTCGGTCATAAGGGCGAAACTGTGCTCGCGCGGTTGATGAAAGGCAAAGGCGGCTTCGAGCACAACCAACACAGCCTCCGCATCGTCGAGGAACTGGAACAAAAATATCCAAATTTTTCCGGCCTGAATCTTTCGTGGGAGGTTCGCGAAGGTCTCGCGAAACATCACACCGCCTACGATCATCCGGGTCGGCGAAAAGGTTTTGACGCGAAAAACTCTTCGCTCGAAGCACAGATCGCGAACCTTGCGGATGAAATTACTTATTACAGCCACGACCTCGACGACGGACTGGATTCCGGTTTGTTGTCCGAAAAGGAATTGACCAAAAACGTCCGAGTCTGGGCGCACGCAGCGAAGCTCGTTAAAAAAGAATACGGAAATCTGGCGGATGAATCGCGCCGCTACTTTACCATTCGCACCATTATTGATATGCAGATTCGCGACGTAGTGGAGACGAGCGAACGGCTCATTCAAAAAGCGGGCGTGAAATCCGCCGACGACGTGCGCCTGTGCGCCAAACCGCTCGTGCAGCACAGCGCGGCGCGCGCCAAGCTGAATCTCGAATTGCGCCACTATCTTTACAAAAATTTGTATTACAATCCCGTCGTGCATCAGCCGAATTTGCGCGCGGTGAAACTGCTTGGGCAACTTTTTAAATACTTTCTCGCGCACCCGAAAGAGATTGGCGAGAGCTCGCGCAAACGCATCAAGAAATTTGGCCGGCACCGCGCCGTGTGCGATTACATCGCCGGCATGACCGACCGCTATGTGATGCTGGAATGCGAGCGGCTCTTCGGCAAAAGTTTCGAAATTTAATTTATGCGTTTCCTCCCCATTGGTCTTTTCGTCATGACCTCCATCGTCTTCACCGCCATTGCCGAAGAAAAAAATCATTCACTCGCGGATTTTGAAAAAACGGCCGCCAAATTTAATTCTGTAATATCCATTCCCACATTCGAAACGACAACGAATGAAGTCGCCGCGACGGTCGCCAAGACGATTACTGACGGCAATGCCGCTTTGGATAACATCGGCAAACTTACGGCAGCACAAATCAATTTCACCAACACATTCATCGCGCTGGACGATGTAAACTTTCTTATCGGTCGCACCGCCAACCGGCTTTCGCTCATCGAGCAAACGAGCACCAACGCTGACGTGCGCGACGCCGCGACCGACGCCATCAAAAAAATTTCCGAATGGTCGGTCGGCCTTGATTATCGCGAAGACGTTTATCGCGCATTGAAAACTTTTGCGGACACAAAACCTAACCTTGCTGGCGAAGACAAAAAACTTTTGGACGACACGCTGCGCGATTATCGCCGCGCCGGATTGGATCTACCGAAGGAACAGCGCGACGCCGTCGAAAAATTACGCAAGGAATTGACCGCGTTGGAAACTGATTTTGAAAACAATGTCACCAAGGCGCACGCGGAATTGAAATTTTCCAAAGCCGAACTTGCCGGCGTGCCGGAAGATTTTTTATCGCAGCAGGGCATCAAGACGGGCGCGGACGAATACACGCTCAAACCCAACATCACGTTTCATTACATCATGGTCGAGGACAACGCGAAGCTCGAAGCGACGCGTCGCCGCATGATGACGGCGCAGTGCAACCTCGCGCGCGAGGCAAATATTCCCCTGCTCCAGAAAATTCTCGTTTTGCGCGACACGATCGCGACCAAACTCGGCTACGCGAGCTACGCGGATTACGCCACGGAAACGCGCATGGTGAAAAATGCGGCCACGGCAATTTCTTTTCTGCAAAATCTCAAAACCGGTTTGCAGCCGAAATACGACGCGGAACTGAAGGAGTTCCGCGATTTGAAAATCGCCGAGACGGGCGACACAAATACCGTCGTCAATGCGTGGGATTGGCGCTATTACGCGAACCAGTTGAAGAAGACGAAATACAACGTGGACGCCGAACAATTGCGCGTTTATTTCCCGTATCAAAATGTGCTGAACGGGATGTTCGCGATTTACCAGCGCATCTTCGGCCTGAAGTTTGAGCGCGTCGAAGCGCCCTACAAATGGATCGGCGACTTGCAGCTTTACACCGTGTCTGACGCGAAAACGGGCGAGCCGATGGGCTTGTTCTATCTCGACATGTTTCCGCGCGACGGCAAATACAATCACTTCGCACAATTCGGCATCATCGAAGGAAAACTTTTGCCGGATGGAAAATATCAGCGTCCCGTTTGCTGTTTGGTCTGCAATTTTCCGCCGCCGCAGCCGGACAAACCGTCGCTGCTTTCGCATGACGAAGTGGAAACCATCTTCCATGAGTTCGGTCACGCGATGCACACGATTCTGACGCGCGCCAAATACTCGCGTTTTGCTGGCACGAGCGTCCCGCAGGATTTTGTCGAAGCGCCGTCGCAGATGCTGGAGAACTGGCCGTGGGACAAAAAAGTCTTGGACAGCTTTGCCGCCGACTACCGCGACCCGAAGAAAAAAATTCCCGCTGATGTGCTCGCGCAATTGAAGACCGCTCGGCTCGCGACGGAAGCCACGCGCTATCGCCGGCAGCTTTCGTTCGGCCTGATGGATTTGACGTTGCACACGCAAATCCACGCGACGAATGCGGACGATTTGGTTCCGCTCTCCAACAAAATCTTGAGCGACGTCTCGTTTCCCGTCCCGCCCGAAACGGCATTCGTCGCGTATTTCGGTCACATCATCGGCTACGGCGCGGGCTATTACGGCTACGCGTGGGCGGATGCGATTGCGGCGGACATGGCGACGAGCTTTGAATATTCGCCGGATGGCTTTTTCGACAAGGTCACCGGGATGCGGATGCGCAACGAGATTTACGCCGTCGGCGATTCGCGCGACATCAACATCTCCATCGAAAGATTCCTTGGCCGCCCGCGCTCGCTCGAACCATTCCTCAAACGCATCGGCGTGCAGACGACAAAATAATTTTTCATGAGCGACGTCGCCCCGACAACGAGCCGTTGGCCGCGCCAGATCAAATACATCGTCGGCAACGAGGCGTGCGAACGCTTCAGTTATTACGGCATGACCGGCATTCTCGCCGGCTACATCAGCGGTCAACTTCTTGCCGGAGGACTCGGCAAAAGTGAGGACTACGCCACGACCGTAATTCACGCCTTCAAATCGGTAAATTATTTTACGCCGCTACTCGGCGCGTGGTTATCGGATAAAATTCTTGGCCGCTACAAAACAATTTTCTGGGTCTCGCTACTTTACTGTCTCGGCCACGGCACGCTTGCGTGCAGCGATTTTTTTGGCGCGCAGGGAAAATTAAACTGCCTCTTCATCGGCCTCACGCTGATTGCGTTCGGCTCCGGCGGCATCAAACCGTGCGTGTCCGCGTTCATGGGCGAACAATTCACGCCTGAACAATCCCACCTGATGCAGAAGGCTTACGGCGCATTTTATGTCGCTATTAACTTCGGCTCATTCTTTTCATTTCTTGTCGTGCCGTGGGTAAAAGACCATCACGGTTACAGTCTTGCCTTCGGCGTGCCTGGGATTTTGATGGCCATAGCAACTTACATTTTCTGGCGCGGAAAAAAGTATTACGTCTTCGTGCCGACCAACCGCGAGAAGAAGCACAACGGTTTCTTCAAAGTTGTTTTCACAACGCTGTTCACCAAACGCGAAGTTGGAAAAACTTTTTGGGAAACTGCTCGTGCTCGCTTCACGGAAAACGAAGTTTCCGCCGCGCGCTCCGTGTTGCCGATACTTTTCGTCTTCGCGACAATCCCGATGTTTTGGGCGCTTTACGACCAGGGCAATTCCACCTGGGTTTTGCAGGGATTAAAAATGTCGAACGTCAACATCCTCGGCCTCGACGTCGGCGCAGAACAAATGCAATCGCTGAATCCATTGCTGATCATGCTATTCGTGCCCATCTTCACGCTGTGGTTTTATCCGCGCATGGGACGCTTTGCCGCGCCACTCAAGCGCATGAGCTACGGACTTTTTCTTGCCGCACTTTCCTTCGTGCTCGTTGCACTGCTGCAAAAACGCATCGATGCCGGCGCGCATTTGAGCATCCTGTGGCAGACGTGGCCTTACATTGTCATCACGGCAGCGGAAGTTTTGGTTTCGACAACCGGGCTTGAATTTGCCTTTCGCGAAGCTGCGCCGGAAATGAAGAGCATGATCATGAGTTTCTGGCTACTTACCGTTGCCGTCGGAAATCTTTTCGTCGCGCTGCTCACCGAACTGTTGCCGCACACCGCCGGCACAAATGCTGAGGACGCCTCCGTCAGCCCCGAACGATTCATGCTCTACGCCGGCATGATGTTTGGCGTGGCGATACTTTTTAGCCTCATCGCCTCGACTTACAACTACCGCGACAAGGCGGCGGCAGAAGGAAAATAGCCCGTTGTTTTGAATCTGTTTTACGGCTCACGTCACACGCGTTATCCTGCAACCAATGAACATTGCTTTCACCAAATATCACGCACTCGGCAACGACTACATCGTCATCAATCCAAAGGATTTGACCGCGCCGCTCACGACTGAACAAGTGCGGACGATTTGCCACCGCAATTTTGGCGTTGGCTCAGACGGCATTTTGCTCGGACCGCTGCCCTCCACTTCGGCAAAATGTGCGCTGAAGATTTACAATCCCGACGGCAGCATCGCTGAGAAAAGTGGTAACGGCGTCCGCATCTTCTCGCGCTATCTCTGGGACACCAAGTTTGTCGGCAACGAAGAATTTGCGCTCCAGACCGACGGCGGCATCGTGCGCTCTACCGTTTTCGACGGTGGCCAGATGGTTCGGGTGGAAATGGGCAAAGTCAGTTTCGACAGCGAAAAAATTCCTGTCACCGGCGCGAAGCGCGAAGTCATCAATGAAAAAATTTCCGTCGGCGGCCGTGAATTTACTTTTTGCGCCGCGACGATTGGCAATCCGCATTGCGTTTTGCCCTTGCCGGAAATTAGCGCCAAGCTCGCGCATGAATTTGGACCGTTGCTAGAAGTTCACACAAATTTTCCCCGCAAGACCAACGTGCAATTCCTGAAAGTTATCGACCGCGCGAACATCCAGATCGAGATTTGGGAACGCGGCGCGGGTTACACGCTCGCGAGCGGCAGCAGCAGCAGCGCGAGCGCAGCGGTTGCGCACAAGCTCGGCCTCGTGGATAAAAACATCACCGTGCATTGCCCCGGCGGACTCATCCAGATCGAAATTCGTGACGGCTTTGACATCCTGATGACCGGCAGCGTGACGCGAGTGAGCGAAGGCGTCATCAGCCCGGAAATCTTTTCGGTGAAAGTTTAGTCCCAGCGACTGTAACAAAATTAAAGCGCGGCGAGCACTTCTGCCGCGTGTTCTTCCGGCTTAACGGTCGGCCAGATTTTTTTGATCTTGCCGTCCGGCCCGATGAGAAACGTCACGCGATAAACCCCGAGATATTTCCGGCCCATGAAACTTTTCTCGCCCCACACGCCGTAAGCTTCGACGATTTTTTTATCTTCGTCGGCGAGCAACGTGAACGGGAGTTTGAATTTCTCCACGAATTTATCGTGCGACTTCACGGAGTCCGGGCTAACGCCGAAAACAACCGCGCCCTTCTTCTTGAATTGAGCGAACTCGTCGCGGAAGGCACACGCTTCCTTCGTGCAACCCGGCGTATCGTCGCGCGGGTAAAAATACAAGATCACGTTTTGCCCTTTGTAATCAGCGAGTGAGATTTTCCCGCCGCCGCTGGTCGCCACCGTGAACGCCGGAGCTTTGTCGCCTTCTTTTAACTTCAGTTCGATTTCTTTTGCCATAGATTTATTTCCACAGATTTACACAGTTGGAAAACAGATAAAGAATAAATTATCAGCGTTTCGCTTTGAGCGTTCACGTTTAATTATTTTTCTTCCGGTAGATAAACCACCAGAACCAGAGCGTGCCCAGCGCGCCGCAAACCGCCGCGCCAATGAAATTTGCCTGCGAGCTTACGCTCCACAGCCATGCGCCAAGAAAAGAGCCGCTCGTCACCGTGCAATCGCGGATGAGATAATAAGCGCCGTAAGTTCGCGCGCGCAATTCTGGTGCGGCCTCGCCGATGATGATCGCCTTGCGCGCCGGCTCGCCGAATTCCTTGAGCCCGCGCACAACAAACGCCAGCGCGAGCCATTTGAAATCGTGCGCCCAGAGCAGCGTTACCGGAAACAGCGTGAAGAAAACGAAAGTTATTAGCACGAATGGGCGGCGGCCATATTTATCCGCGAGATGCGCGACGGGAATGTAGCAAAACATCGCGGTGACCATTTCAAACGTGACGAGATAGCCGAATTGCTGCGCGGTGACACCGCCGTGATTCATCGCCCACAAAATGATGAACGCATACGGAATCCGTTCGCAGAAGCGAATCAAAATATCGCTGACTAGCAGTTCGCGCAGGGCGGGCGTGAAGGTTTTGACGACGCTGAGAAATGAAATTGTCGGCACGGAAGAATTTGTGTTTTGGCTAGCGGTAATTTGGCTATCAGGCTCGAACATGAACCATTGAAACGCCAGCGTGAGCAAACTCATCGTGATGCACAGCGCGAGCGCATAGCGCACACCGTCCGTCCAACCGAAGCGCGTGAGCAGCCAGCCACCGATGAGCGGACCTAGCATCATCGGCACCCGACGGAACATGGATTGCACGCCGACGCCCATCGTGTGGCGGTTACTTTTCAGCGTCGTGGCGATGACGGAAAGCGTCGCGGGCAATGACAGCGCACTCCACGCGAGAAACAGAAATGAGCCGAGCACCAGCGCGAGCCAGCTTTGCCAGACCAAAACTAATATATAACCGGCTATGGAAATCAGGCTGAACAAGAGCAGCGATTTTCTTTGTCCCCAATGATCGGTCAGCCAGCCGCCGGGATAGGCATAGATTGCGCCAAGAAAAGTTTGCAGCGCATCGAAGATGCCGATGACTAAAATGATTTGTGCCGCCGAGAGGACGCCATGAGCCAGCACTTCAATATATTTAGGTGCAAAACCGAGCCAGAGCTTTTCGCCCGTGCCCGCGAGCACAAGCGCGACGAGCAGCAGCGAGGTATTGCGCCGCAGCGCGAGGAACTCAGAGATTTTGTGCCAGCGGTTCACGAGTCCATCTTATCCGCCAGCACTAGAGAAAAGGAAATGAGAAAATTTTGGAATGATGACATTTAGCGGTGCTGTTGCTATAATTTTGGCGATGAGTGCAAACACGAACATACCACAAGTTGGTATTTTAATGGGCAGCGATTCGGATTGGCCGACTATGAAGTTGGCCGCCGAAGCGCTGAAAGAATTTGGCATCGCGTCCGAAGCTAAAGTGATTTCTGCCCACCGAGACCCGCACGGACTGGAAGAATACGTTTCCGGCGCTCCGGCGCGCGGCATCAAAGTTTTTATTTGCGGCGCGGGCGGCGCGGCGCACCTCGCGGGTGTCACGGCGGCGTTCACGACGTTGCCGGTGATTGGCGTGCCGATTTTGGGAAAATCTACGGATGGACTCGATTCGCTGCTCTCGATGGTGCAGATGCCGCCGGGCGTGCCGGTCGCCACGGTCGCCATCAACGGCGCGCGCAACGCGGGAATTCTCGCGGCGCAAATTATCGCCACCGGTGACACGCGGTTGCAGGAGGAATTCAAAAAATTCAAGGTGCGGCTGATGGAAGAATCACGCGCCAAGAATAAAACGCTCGCACAATAATATAATTCTCCATGCAACGGCTTATTGAAGGCGTCCATAAATTCCAGACCGACCAGTTTGGAAACTACCGGAAGCTTTTTCGCAAGCTGTCGCAGGAAGGGCAGAATCCACACACGCTGTTCATCACCTGCTCGGATTCGCGCGTGCTGGCGGAACTCATCACGCAAAGCAAGCCGGGCGATTTATTCGTTGTCAAAAACGTCGGGAACATCGTTCCGCCCGCGAATGTGCGGGGCGATACAAATTCCACCGCTGCCGCCATTGAGTTCGCCGTCGAGACATTGCGCGTGAACGACATTGTCATCTGCGGTCATTCGCAATGCGGCGCAATATCCGCGATTCTCGGCAAAAATCCCGCGAGTAATTCCACTCCGCATTTACGTGATTGGCTGAATCTCGCCGCGCCGGTGCTGGAGACGTTGAATAAAGATTACGCACATCTGCACGACGCCAGCGAGCGCGAAACTGCCGCCGCCGAGGAAAACGTCTTGTTCGGTCTTGATAATTTACATAGTTACTCCTGCGTGCAGGAACGGCTGATGGACGGTTCGTTGCGGTTGCATGGTTGGTTCTTCAAAATCGCTACGGCGGAACTGTTTGCCTACGATCCAGAGACTCGACAATTTTCGCCGCTCGTCAGTGAGGCGTAAGTCGCCGGTTCGCTCCCATTTTCCCCTTTATCGTTTTTTTTCGCTCCGAGTCCGGCTTATTGGACACTCTCTGTCACATAAAACGACAGCAAGACGGCTTTCCCACTGCCAATACCATAAAAAAGGTATTTTCCACTATTGCAAAGGCTGGCTTAACAGTTGCTTAGCCAAGGTGTTCGTTCTGTAAACCGAACGAAGTTTTTAGTCAGAAGTAACAAATGAAACCCGTAAATTCAGCGCCCAAACGGGCGGTAGCAATGTTCATCACAATTTTGATGAACAGCTTTTCTATTCTTGGTGCGACCACGGCTAGCCAACTTATTTTCACCGCGCAACCGGCGAGCACCGTCGTCGGCGCAAGCATCACCAATGTCGTTTTGCAACTGGTGGACAAAAACGGCACGAACGTCGCGCAAAGCGGTGTCACGATCACACTCACCTTGAACAAAACAGGTTTGACCGGCACAACCAATTTGACCACGGATGCGAGCGGTAAAGCAGCTTTCACCAATTTGAAAATCACGCTCGCCAACAACGGCGATGTATTGACGGCTTCGGCCAGCGGATTCAAAAACGTCGCCAGCAGCGCGTTCAATGTCAGCAAAGGTAGCACCGTCACGTCAGTCACAGCTTCGACCAATTTTCTGACTTACGGCCAGAGCATCACCTTCACCGCAAACGTTGGCGTCGCAACCCCCGCCAGCGGCACGGCAACTGGCACAATCACTTTCAAGGACGGAACAGCCACACTCGGCACAGCGACGCTGAACACTTCCGGCAGCGCGAGCTTTACCACCAACCGCATTTCCGCCACGACGATCAGCCACACCATCACCGCCGTGTATGCTGGCGACGCCAATTTTTCCACCAGCACTTCCAGCAATCTTTCGCTCACAACCGGAAAGCTGGCGTTGACGGTTTCCGGCGTCGCGGCGAACAATAAAATTTATGACGGCACCACCAATGCCACTTTGAACTTCAGCAATGCCGTCCTCGCCACAATTGTGTCCGGCGACGTGGTTACATTGAGCAGCGGATCGGCCAAAGGCACATTCGCAAATAAAATTGTCGGCACGAGCAAAACCGTTTCCGTGACTGGCCTCGCTCCGGCGGGTGCAAGCGCAGGAAATTATTCCATCACACAACCCACTGCGACCGCGAATATCACTGCACGCGCGCTCATCATCAGCGCAAAAGGCGTAAATAAAATTTATGACGGAACAACGAGCGCGACCGCCACACTCACCGACAACCGCTTGACCGGTGACAATTTTACGAACAGTTACACCAGCGCGGCGTTCACGAATAAGAACGTCGGCACAGCGATTATCATTAATGTTTCTGGCCTTGCCATCACAGGCGCAGACGCGGGCAATTATGCTTTGAGCAACCTCACCGCAACGGCTTCGGCGAACATCACGCCGGCGGCGCTCACAGTTTCCGGCATCATTGCCAGCAACAAGATTTACGACGCCACAACCACGGCGACTTTGAATTTCAGCAACGCAACGCTCGCTCCGATTTTGGCTAGCGACGCAGTTACATTTAATTCCGCCAGCGCCAAAGGAACTTTCGCCAGCAAGGCGATTGGCAGCGGCAAAACAGTTTCGATTTCAGGCCTCGCTCTCGCCGGGACGAACGCCAGCAATTACACCCTGACATCGCCTATCACGACGACGGCAAACATCATCGCACGTAGCCTCACCATCACCGCCAAAGGCGTGAACAAGATTTACGACGGGACGACGAATGCCTCCGTCACGCTCACGGATAACCACGTTGCCGGCGACGCGGTGACAGACAGCTACACGTCTGCTGCGTTCACGAATAAGAACGTCGGCACGGCAATTACCATCAATGTTTCCGGCCTCGCCATCGCTGGCAATGATTCGACCAACTACGTTTTGACGGCGACCAATACCACGGCGGCAGCCAACATCACCAAAGCAGCGCTTGCCGTTTCCGGCGTCGTAGCGAACAATAAAATTTACGACGCAACGACCACGGCTACTTTGAATTTCAGCAACGCCACGCTCATCACTATTTTCTCGGGCGACACCGTGACGCTGAACACAGCCGCGGCCAAAGGCGTGTTCGCCAGTAAGGTTATCGGCACGAATAAGACTGTGACCATTTCCGGATTGACGCTCGGCGGCGTGAGTTCAAACAACTACGCTTTGACGCAGCCGACCGCGACCGCGAACATCACGCCGCGCACGCTCGTCATCACCGCGAAAGGCGTGAATAAAATTTACGACGGCACAACGGCGGCAACCGTGACGCTCACAGACAACCGTGCGACTGGTGACTTGCTGACGAACAGTTATTCGAACGCCACGTTCACGAACAAGAATGTTGCGACGAATATTTTAATCAATGTTTCCGGCCTCGCCATGACGGGCAATGATTCGGGCAATTACAGCTTATCCGCGACGAACACGACGGCGGCAGCGAACATCACGGTCGCCACTTTGAGCGTGATCGCCGATAATCTCTCGCGGCCTTACGGTGTGACGAATCCAATTTTGACGGCGACGTTTGCCGGTTTTGTTGCCGGTGAAAGTTTGACGAACAGCGATGTGCTTGGTTCCCCTGCTCTCACGACGACGGCGAAGACCAATAGCAACGTCGGCACTTTTACGATTACGATTAGCAAAGGCTCACTGGTTTCGGTGAATTACAAATTTGTTTTCACCAACGGAATTCTGACGATTACTCCGGCGAGCACCTCCGCGCTAATTTCTACGACGCTGAACCCCGCGCGCACGAATGACAACATCACGTTCGCCGCGCAGGTCAAGCCGCTCGCCACCTCCGCGTTGCCGCCGACCGGCTTGATTCAGTTCAAGAGCAATGGCACCAACAAACTTGGCAACGCAATCTCGGTTGCCAGCGGTGCCGCAAACATGACGGTGGTGGCCGCGAGCCTTGGTCAGAATAACGCCGTCATTACCGCCGAGTATTCGGATCCCACTGGCAATTTCAGTCCCAGCACGAACAGTTTGACGCAGACGATTGTCGTCGTGACCACGCCACCGCCGCCGAGCAAATTGTCGCTTGCGCCGTCATTTGTGAATGGCATCGTCACCGCGCAACTTTCCGGAGTGGCTGGACAAACATATGTCATCGAAGCTTCGGCGGATTTGACGCACTGGACGCCGATATCCACGAATATCGCGGACACCGCCGGAATTGTTTCGTTGGTAGATTCTAACGCGGTGGCGTATCCGAGCCGGTTTTACCGCGCGTATTCGCCGTAAGTTAAATTTCATTTTTCCTCCAGCACGGCGGGAGTGGTTTATGGTTTCCACTTTCGCCGCGCATTTTTATTCCATAAACACAGGGAAATTTGTAAGCTGGCCGCCACTTTTATGGCCATGCCTCAAACTGAAACCCCTGCGCCCGCACCAAGCGATTTCATCCGCGACATCGTGGCCGCACACGTAGTGGAAAATAAATATCCGCAGATTCACACGCGCTTTCCGCCGGAACCCAATGGCTATCTCCACATCGGTCACGCCAAAAGCATCTGCCTCAACTTCGGCATCGCGCACGAGTTTGGTGGTATCTGCAATTTGCGGATGGACGACACGAATCCCGCGAAGGAAGACATCGAATACGTCGAGAGCATTCAGGCCGACGTGAATTGGCTCATCGGCGGCTGGGCGGAAAAGGAACTCGGCCTCACGCCCGCCAAAGCTCCGTTTTACGCGAGCGATTACTTCGACCAGATTTTTGAATTCGCCATCGCGCTCATCAAAAAGGGCAAAGCCTTTGTCTGTGATTTGACGCCGGATCAGACGGATGAATATCGTCGCGCGGGCAAAGCTTCGCCGTTCCGCGACCGCAGCGTGGAGGAAAATTTAGATTTGTTCACGCGCATGAAAGCCGGTGAGTTCCCCGACGGCTCGCGCGTGTTGCGCGCGAAAATCATCGTCGATGCGCCGAACATCTGGCTGCGCGATCCCCTGCTCTACCGCATCAAACGCGCCGAACATCATCAGACCGGCAACAAGTGGTGCATCTATCCGATGTATGATTTCGCGCATTGCTTGAGCGATTATCTGGAAGGCATCACGCACAGCATTTGCACGCTGGAATTTGAAGTGCATCGTCCGCTTTACGATTGGATTTTGGAAAATCTCGAACTGCCGAACGCGCTGCCGCACCAATACGAATTCGCCCGCCTCTCGCTCGGTTACACCGTGATGAGCAAGCGCAAGCTCATGCAGCTCGTCGAAGAAAAACTTGTGACCGGCTGGGACGATCCCCGCATGCCCACCATCAGCGGCATCCGTCGGCGCGGCGTCACACCCGAAGCCTTGCGCAACTTTGCTTACAACATCGGCATCACCAAATACAATGGCATCACCGACGTTTCCGTTTTGGAACACGCCATCCGCGAAGATTTGAACAAACGTTCCCTCCGCCGTCTCGCCGTATTGCGCCCCATCAAAGTCGTCATCACCAATGTTCCCGCCGGCCACGTGGAAGAACTCGACGCCGTCAACAATCCCGAAGACGAGACCGCCGGCAAACGGAAGATTCCGTTCAGCCGCGAATTGTTCATTGAACGCGACGACTTTCAGGAGATTCCGCCGCCGAAATTCTTCCGGCTCAAACCCGGTGGCGAAGTGCGTTTGAAATACGCCTTCATCATCAAATGCGACGAAGTGGTGAAAGACGCCGCCGGCAACGTCACCGAACTGCGCTGCACGGCCGACCTCGACAGCAAGAGTGGCGGCGCGACGTCTGCGCGCAAAGTCAAAGGCACCATTCATTGG
>Ga0214164_1000254_pt1 | contig 37174 bp, 34 predicted proteins | sample TroBogepilimnion_13_FD_153003 | JGI IMG/M metagenome (GOLD analysis project Ga0214164, IMG submission 153003) | Freshwater microbial communities from Trout Bog Lake, WI - Practice 03JUN2009 epilimnion v4 | ecosystem: Environmental > Aquatic > Freshwater > Lake > Epilimnion/Euphotic zone ...
ACAATTGTTGTGGCATCTTTAGTGATAACAATGCGACGTGCCTTACCAAGAAGTTCTACGGTCACTTGATCAAGCTTTAGACCAACTTCTGGAGTGATGACTTGGCCACCGGTCAAGATCGCAATGTCTTGCAACATGGCCTTGCGACGGTCACCAAACCCTGGCGCCTTGACGGCGGCAGAAGTAAAGGTTCCACGCATACGGTTTACAACCAAGGTAGAAAGTGCCTCTCCTTCGACATCTTCAGCGATGATCAAGAGCGGCTTATTAGCCTGCGCAACCTTCTCCAATATTGGCAAGATGTCCGAAAGTGAAGAGATCTTCTGACCAGAGATCAGGACATATGCATCTTCGAGAACGGTTTCCATGCGGTCTGAATCGGTTACGAAATATGGCGAGATGTAGCCCTTATCGAACTGCATACCCTCAGTGAAATCGAGCTCTAATCCAGTGGTTGACGACTCTTCAACCGTGATTACGCCATCCTTGCCAACCTTGTCCATAGCTTCGGCGATCAAATCACCAATAGCGCGGTCCTGAGCAGAGATAGTTGCAACATCGGCGATCTGAGACTTATCAGAAACTGGAGTTGAATTTTTCTTAAGTTCTTCTGAAATTGCCTTTACGGCCGCTTCAATACCAAACTTAATTTCCATTGGCTGAGCGCCAGCAGCAAGGTTACGAAGACCTTCCTTGACCATTGCTTGTGCTAAAACTGTTGCTGTTGTAGTTCCATCTCCGGCAACGTCATTGGTCTTTTCTGCAACTTGCTTAACAAGTTGAGCGCCCATGTTCTCGGCTGGATCTTCTAACTCGATCTCCTTGGCGATGGTTACGCCATCATTGGTGATCAGCGGTGCGCCATAACTCTTTGCAAGTACGACGTTACGTCCGCGGGGTCCAAGCGTTACTTTGACGGTATCGGCAAGAATATTTACGCCGCGTTCCATCGCACGACGAGCATTCTCGTCGAAAGATAAAGTTTTACCCATGGTTATTTCTTCTCAATAATTGCAAGAACATCGCGGGCCGAGAGAACAAGGTATTCCTCGTTGTTGTACTTAACTTCGGTTCCGCCGTACTTGCTATAAAGGACTACATCGCCAACTTTTACATCCATTGGTGTGCGCACGCCATCGTCAAATCGACCTGGTCCTACAGCAACAACGGTGCCTTCTTGTGGCTTCTCTTTTGCGGTATCTGGAATAACTAATCCTGATGCAGTCGTCTGCTCGGCCTCATTAGCTTTAACAACGATGCGATCTTCAAGTGGCTTAATGGCAACGGCCATGATGTGCTCCTCTTTTTCTCGAATTTCCACCTCGCTCGCCAGCCCCACAGAATTAGCAGAGTAGGGGCGAGAGTGCTAACCAAACTCTAGCGAAAGGCGGGAAAGCCTTCCACTTCTGCGGTCGGTCTAGAGCTTGAAGCCAGCGGCGCGGCTCGAATTACGAGCTTCCCGGAGGCGGCGTAGGCGCTTTATGAGCATCGGCTGAGCCAAAAGGGCGTCCTGCCGGTCAATGAGGTTGTTGAGCAGTTGGTAATAGGCGGGAGGGGCCATATCAAAGAGCTCCTTGATTGAGGACTCCTTGGCGCCTGCAAACCGCCACCACTGACGTTCAAAATCCAGGATACGAATTTCTAGCTCCGAGAGTCCTTCGGCCTGGTGATGTATGGCTTCGGCCGACGTTCCTTGTGTATCCATCTGCAGATTCTAAGTGAATGCACCGACAATTTCTCGTTATTCCACACTTAATTTCGGGAAATCGTGTCATAAAAGAAAACTGTAGACTTCTTGGGTAATCATGAAGTCGAAGCCAACGTCGGTTCCTCGATAGTTAAGTGATCGATCAATTAAAAAGAGGTAGGACGTATGTCGAAACCACGTGTTGTCATTCTTGGTGGCGGCTTTGGCGGGCTGGCAACTGCGCAAGCCTTGGGCTCCGATGCAGATGTCACTGTCGTGGATCGCAATAATTATCAAACATTTCTTCCATTGCTGTATCAGGTTGCTACCGCAGGAATTGCCGCGGACCATATCGCTTACCCCATCCGTGGCGCACTACGTCGGTCTGGTGGCAAATTCCATATGGGGTCACCAATTTCTATCGACCATAAAAACAAGTCGATCAAATTAGATAGTAGTGAAGTAATTCCATTTGATCATTTAGTTGTTGCCATGGGTTCTGCAACCGCTGATTTTGGAATCCCAGGGGTTCATGAGTTCGGATTAGGAATGAAATCTGTTCATGAATCTTTAATGATCCGATCAGAGATAATGCGTAGATACGAAGATCTCTGTCGCTTCCAAGATGACACTCGGTTAAAGATCTTCATTATTGGTGGTGGACCTACAGGCGTCGAAATGGCAGGTGCAATAGCCGAACTCGTTAAGGGTCCGTTACATCACGACCAGGCCGAAGCAGCTGCAAAGATTGATGTATACCTTGTTGAAGCTGGACAACGAGTTTTACCGATGTTCGACGAATCTTTGACCAAGAAGGCAGAGGATGAACTAAGAAAGTTGGGCGTCAATGTCATGGTCAAGACCGCGGTTAAATCGTTAGAATTTGGTCAAATCAACTTTGTTGATGGCACCTCGATGCGTGCACACTTAATGATCTGGGCTGCAGGAGTCACCTCTGCCGATGGAATTTACCAACTCAGCGTGCCTACCGAGGGTTCTCGACTGAAAACAGATCCCACTTTGCAAGTAACTCACTATCCATATATCTGGGCAGTAGGCGATTGCTCGGGAGCGCTGGGTGAAAATGGTCGATTTTTACCGCAGGTTGCGCCAGTAGCGTTGCAGCAAGGTCGCTTTGTCGCCGAACAAATTAAGCGGATCATAAAAAATAAACCACTTCAAGAATTTAAGTATGTTGATAAAGGTGCAATGGCAACAATTGGCCGCCATAAAGCGATTATTCAAGTCAAAAAAATAAAGATAAGTGGACCGATTGCATGGTTCGGTTGGCTCTTTCTGCATCTCTTTTATTTAATGGGTGGGCGCAACCGGATTGGTACCATCGCGGATTGGACCTGGAACTACCTGACATTTGATCGTGGCAATCGCCACATCATGGATTCGGTATAACCAAAGCCGATGGCCTACATAAATCTCCGTGGCCACCAAACGTGGAGCATCGAACACGCGAATAATGGCGAACCCCTACTCTTATTGCATGGCGGGTTAAGCGCCACCGAAAATTTTGAACCACATATCCTGCCGGCGGTAGAAGATCGATTTCATGTTTATGGTTATGACAGAACGGCACATGGACGTACTGGAATCCGCGAAGGTTTTTATCACTTTGATTTTCAGCGTGACGAAGCCATCGCTTATCTAGAAGATGTCATAGCCAAACCTGCACATCTGCTCGGTCATAGTGACGGCGGAATCATTGCGCTGATGGTTGCAATTAAGCGACCAGATCTCGTTCTATCCATTATTGCTACAGGAGCAAATTACTCGTGGGATGCCGATCTTCGCTTAGACTCCCAAATCACAATAAGTGAAGAGAATATTCAGGAATACACCGAACGCTCCCCAGATTCATTAGAGAATTTAGAGATCATCATCAGAAAAGCTCATGAAGTTTGGGCGCATGAACCTAACATTTCGATCGCCGAACTATCAACAATAACCTGTCCCACGTTAGTGGTGAATGGCGATGACGAGCCATTTAATCCACATCACGGGGTAGATCTCTATCAAGCCTTACCCAATGGCCGCCTTGCAATTATTCCTGGCTCACCACACGCAACCCATAAGATAAAACCACATTTGCTCTACCCGATTATCAAAGACTTTTATGATCATCCAGAACAAAGAGGGCCATCAAGTCCATTTGACGAAGGCGTCAGCGAATAACTACACCAGAAGATTAGATAAAGATTGAACTAGATTGAAGAGCAAGTTTGGATACACACCAAGCACTAAAGTGATAGCAAAGGCAATACCAATTCCAATCTTCATCATTAAAGATGGAACCGCTACCGTTGCAGATTCAGCCGTTGGTTCCTTGAAGAAGAGGGTCAAGACCACGCGCAGATAGAAGAAGAGCGCGATGGCACTGGAAATAACACCGACAACCACAATCGCAATGTTGCCTGATGCATATGCCGCAGTGAAGATCGAAAATTTTGCAATAAAGCCGGCCGTTAGTGGGATTCCACCAAAACTCAATAAGAACAAGGAGAAAGCCGTGGCAACCCAAGGCGATTTCTTGGCCAAGCCAGCCCAACGATTGAGATCAGAAACTTCGCCAGAAGAATCCTGGACCAGAGTGACAACCCCAAATGCGCCAAGCGTTGCAAAGCCATAAGCCACAAGATAAAACAACATGGCGGTGAGTCCAGCACGATTTAACGCAACTATTCCCACGAGCAAGAATCCAGCATGTGTAATAGAAGAATACGCAAGGGTCCTTTTAACATCTTTTTGGGCAATAGCTGCAATCGATCCACCAACCATGGTGATGATCGCAATGGTCGTTAAAATCGGTTTCCAGTCATTGGCTACTCCAGAAAATCCTACGAAGTAAATCCTTAACAAGGCTCCGAATGCAGCAACTTTTGTGCAGGCAGCCATGAAACCTGTTATTGCAGTTGGTGCACCTTGATATACATCTGGAGTCCATGCGTGGAATGGAACAGCCCCAACTTTAAAGAGTAGGCCAACAGTTACAAAAATCATCCCAATAAACAAGAAGATATGATTCGACCCAGGAGTGATCGTTGTCTGGCGAATTGTTGCTAAGGAGAGACTGCCTGAATATCCATATAGGAAAGCCCCGCCAAAGACGAAGAATGCTGAAGAATAGGCACCCAATAAGAAGTATTTAAGAGCAGCTTCTTGAGACAAGATCCGGCGACGCCTTGCTAAACCCGTAATAATGTAAAGCGGCAACGAGAGAACTTCGAGTCCCACAAAGAGCGTGATTAAGTCATGCGCAATGGGAAAGAGCATCATTCCCGAAATCGCAAAAAGCACCAAGGGATAGACCTCGGTCATTTGGGTTCCAGAAACTGTTGCTTCTGCTTCTTCTTCTGATCCTGGTAAAGCAGCAGCGACGGGCGCAAAATGATTATCTTGTGCGATAAACATCAGCGCCACAAAGGCCAACGCCAAGACAGTGCCCTGTAAGACAAGACCCATTCCATCGATCGAAACCGAAGCCACAGCAGCAACAGGTGAAAGAGCCTTGTGAATCTTGATGACCCAGGCAAAAGCAATGACCACTGTGATCATTGCGATAGTGATTTGAATCCGGGCTCTGTGGGTCTTGCCAATGAAGGCCTCGACCAATACTCCAAGCAGAGCACCGCCGAGAACGATCAAAATCGGAGCCAACAGGTTGTAATCAATAATCGGTGTATTAAACATTATTTACCTGCCAATGGAGTTGGGTCTGTGACCGAAGCCTGCGCCATCACGGTGCTAGTCATCGGATTAATGACCGTCAGGGCAGGTTTTGGATAGAAGCCTAGAAACACCAAGGCCGCAATCACCGGAGCAATTGCAATCTTTTCTCTCACATTCAAATCTGACAAACCTTCATTTCCAGATTTCACGGGACCATGTAAAGCGCGCTGAACGAGAATCAAGACATACAGTGCCGCTAAAACGATACCAAATGTGCCAATTATTGCTGCCAGTGGATAACGTGTGAAAGTTCCGAGCAATACCAAAAATTCACTGACGAAGCTAGATAATCCAGGAAGTGCGAGTGCCGACAATCCCGCGATAAAGAAGCACCAAGCCATCACCGGCGTGACTCGTTGCAGTCCACCAAAATCATCTACTTGAGTTGATTGGCGACGAGCAATCATCCAGCCACCAGCAAGGAAGAGAGCGGCTGTAGAGACACCATGGTTGACCATATAAAGAGTTGCGCCTGAAATTCCTTGCGTAGTGAGTGAGAAAATACCCAAGACGATAAATCCGAAGTGCGAAATTGAGGTAAATGCAATCAGTGAATTGAGGTTTTTCTGTCCAATAGCCAAGAAGGCACCATAAATTATCGAGATCAGCGACAGGACAATAATGTATGGTGCAAAAGTCTTTGTGGCTTGCGGGAACAGAACCAAACAGAAGCGAATCATCCCGTAAGTACCGACTTTATCCAGAACGCCAAGAACCAAGATCGAGGTCCCGGGAGTTGCAGATGCGGCCGCGCCTGGTAACCAAGTATGAAATGGGAACAACGGCGCTTTAATTGCAAAGGCGATGAAAAAACCGAGGAAGAGCCAGTTTTGGGTTGAGTGGCTAATCTTCATATGCGACAAGGCGGTCACGTCAAAAGTACCTGTTCCCTGCTTCGAAGAGATTATAAAGATGCCAATTACAGCGGCTAACATGAGCAAGCCACCAAAGAGGCTATAAAGCAAGAATTTGAGCGCTGCTGCAGCACGTTCTCCTCGGCCAAATCCACCGATTAAGAAGTAGACCGGGATCAACATAGCTTCGAATATCACATAGAACAGGAATACATCGGTTGCCGCAAAGACAGCGATCATTGACGTCTCTAGTGCCAGAATCAGCATATAGAAAGTCTTAACGCTCCAACGACCATTCTCTGATTCGTTCCATCCGCCGACAATGACGACCGGGACTAGAACCGTTGTAAGCAAGATCAGGACTAGAGCCAAACCATCGATTCCTACCGCATAATTAATATTGAATGCTTTAAACCATGAATGCGACTCTACAAATTGAAAGCCGCTCTGTGATGAATGGTATCTAAGGGCCATAAGAACAGATACGGCTGTAGTAACAACTGAACTAATAAGGGCAATAATCTTTGCGAGTTGTGAATTTCCCTTAGGGGTAACGGCCAGAACCAAAGTTCCTAGAAGTGGAAGAAGAATCGTTGCTGTTAAAATATTCATGCAGTCACCATCCACAGAATCAAGACGCAGATAAAGACCCCGATGAGCATCATCAGCGCATAGCTGCGGACATATCCATTCTGAATTTTTCGCAAGACATCAGATATCTCGTTGATCAACCAACCAACTAGGCGAACCGCGCCATCAATAACTTTGTAGTCAACGGCAACCAATCCCGCTGTCAATGCAAAGCCCGGTTTAACGAATACCTTGTCGTTAACGATATCTTGGCCAAGATCCATGCGAGCTGCTCGCGTAAAGATACTGACTTTTTCTGGAGCTTCTGCGGCCACCGCACGGTATTTAATAATTGCATAACCAGCCCCAAGCACCACAACCCCAAGCGCCAAAACCGAAACTGTCATCGGTTTCATGAGTTCTTTTCCGCTTGCAACATGAGAAGCATTCACTACTGGCTGTAACCAATTCACCAAGGCGCTACCCATGCTCAGTAAGAATCCCGAAGCTACTGACCCAATTGCCAACACAACCATGGGGGCCCACATTAAGAATGAACTTTCGTGTGGATGCGCTTCTGACTTCCAGCGCCGTGCACCGGCAAATGTCAGGACAACAACGCGAGTCATATAGAAAGCAGTGATTCCTGCGCCTAATAGTGCAGCCCCACCAATCACAATTGCCTTGCTTCCGCCCGAATTAAAGGCAGTTTCAATGATCTTGTCCTTGGAATAAAAACCAGCAAATGGCGGGACACCCAAGATCGCAAGATAACCAAGGCCAAAGGTGATCGCAGTGACTGGCATAACCTTTGCCAATCCACCGTACTTGCGCATGTTTACTTCATCATCCATGCCATGCATGACTGAACCGGCACCCAAGAACATTCCGGCCTTAAAAAATCCGTGAGTTAGCAGATGAAGTATCGCAAAGGCATAACCAACTGGTCCAAGCCCGGTGGCTAAAATCATGTAACCAATCTGTGACATCGTCGAAGCCGCAAGCGCCTTCTTTATATCGTCCTTAGCAGTACCAACAATTGCACCAAAAAGTAGTGTGATGACACCGACAGCGATCACCATCATGCGAGCGGTCGAAGAGGCATCAAAAATAAAGTTAGATCGTGTAATCAGGTACACACCTGCAGTGACCATTGTCGCGGCGTGAATCAATGCCGATACCGGGGTTGGGCCAGCCATCGCATCGCCCAGCCAAGACTGCAATGGGAACTGAGCAGATTTACCAGCAGCCGCCAAGAGCAACATGGCGCCGATCGCGGTAAGTGCAGCACTTGATGCATGTGGAGCACCAGCAGCAACGCCAGAAAATGAAGCTGTTCCAAATTGCGCGAACGAGATCATGATCGCTAGAGAAAGTCCTAAGTCGCCAACTCGGTTAGCCACGAATGCCTTCTTGGCCGCGACGGCATAAACCGGATTTTGGTTCCAGAAACCGATCAACAAATAAGAAGCTAGGCCTACTCCTTCCCAACCTACATAAAGATTGAGGTAGGAATCGCCCAAGACTAGAAGCAGCATTGCGGCGATAAAAAGATTGAGGAAAGCGAAGAAGCGACGACGATCTTTGTCGTGGGACATGTAGGCGATCGAATAAATATGAATCAGGGTGCCAACACCAGTAATCAAGAGTACAAAACAGATTGAGAGCTGATCCAAAAGTAAGGATGCATCAACCTTAAATGTACCTACAGAGATCCAGTCAAAGAGCTTCTGAGTAACAGCACGGTTAGAACCAGGCTGTTTATGCATCTGCAAGAACTGTTGTACGCCAAAGCCAAAGGCGCTGGCCGAGACCAAAGTAGCCAGTAAGTGGCCCCATTTGTCAGCGATGCGACCCAAGAGCAAAAGAATGGCAGAGCTAAGAAGTGGAAGTGCGATCAGATACACCAATTGGCTGCTAGTTCTCATTAATTTTTCAACAAACTGGCATCATCAACTGAAGCCGATCGACGGGAGCGATAAATGGTCACAATAATTGCTAAGCCGACGACAACTTCGCAGGCGGCGACGACCATCGTAAAGAACGAAGCTACCTGTCCATCCAAATTGCCATTAATGCGAGAGAAAGTTACTAAGGCAAGGTTTGAGGCATTGAGCATTAATTCTATGCACATAAAGATCACGATTGCGTTACGGCGAATAAGTACACCCAATGCACCAATCGTAAATAATATGACCGAAAGGTATAAGTAGTTTGAAATATCCACTTAGTCCTCCTGCTCTTCGATTGATTCCAAGGCAAATCCATCACTTGTGATCATGTCTCCGCGGGCCTTTAGGGTTTGAGAAATAGACGTTGGGGCTGGTGTGCCATCCGGTAGGAGCGCAGGGACATCCACAGCGTTGTGACGAGCAAAGACACCAGATGTTGGGAGTCCGGCTGCGCCACCCAAAGAACTCTTTCGAAATCTAGCAATCGAAAGGTCCCGTTGCGCAAATTTAGATTTCGTTTGTTGTGAATGCGCCAAGACCATCGCTCCTAATGCAGCTGTAATTAAAAGCGCTGAAACAACTTCGAATGCCCACACGTATTCGGTAAAAAGAAGCTTCGCAATTCCCTGAACATTTCCATCTGCATTAGCTGTCGCTAGCCCAACCGCAGGCTGGGTAATTGTTGCACGGCCAAGTAGCGAGACAACAAGTCCAAGAAGACCGACAGCAATCAAAATAGAGGGGATTCGCTGACCTTTGATTGTTTCACCAAGTGATTCAGTGCTATCGACACCCACCAACATCAAGATAAATAGAAAGAGCATCATGACGGCGCCGGTGTAAACCACGATCTGAACAATTCCCAAGAAAAGCGCATCTTCTGCGATGTAGAAAATTGCCAACGTAACCATGACCCAAGCCATCAATAAAGCAGCATGAATCGCCTTCTTTACAACCAAGATACCAAGGGCTGCAATTACTGCAATCGGGGCAAGGAGCCAGAATTGAACCGCCTCTGGTGTGGCAGTTCGACCTACCTGGAGTGCAAGGTGAAAAAGTGTCATGGTTTTTCCAGCGGCTCCTGTGACGAATGAGATCCCTTGATTTCGTCACGGTAATAATTGAGGTGATTGGTATCAGGATACATAGGGTGAGGTGGGCTGATCATGCCTTGCCGCAATGGGGCCAAAAGATCGTCCTTCTCATAAATTAATTTCGCACGATCATCATCAGCAAGTTCGTATTCATTAGTCATTGTCAAAGCGCGAGTTGGGCAGGCCTCGATGCACAGACCGCAGAAAACGCAGCGAAGGTAATTGATCTGATAAACCTTGCCATATCTTTCGCCCGGAGAAAATCGTTCGGTATCAGTATTCGTTTCACCTTCTACATAAATTGCATCTGCTGGGCAGGCCCACGCACAAAGTTCGCAACCAATACATTTCTCTAGACCATCTTCGTACCGATTGAGTTGGTGGCGACCATGAAAACGTTCCGCGGTTGGTTCCTTCACTTCTGGGTACTGGACCGTATTGACCTTCTTAAACATGGTGATCAAGGTGACCCAGAACCCCAAAAGTTGTTGAGTAAAGCTCTTTGATTGTTCAGCCATTTATCTCACTCCGTCCATTAATAAAGCCCTGGCCGGGAATTTCTGGGATGGGGAACGAGGGAGCGGGTAGTGAGGGCAGTATGGCGCCAGCTTTCTCTGCTTTTTCTTTGCTGCGGTCGTACAAGGAGCTGATCGCAACTACGAGTAGGACGACCCCGATGCTAAATCCAACAACAAGTGTGCGTGATGCGGCACGCTGTGACATCACCCGTAATGTCGCTAATACCAAGATCCAAAAAAGGCTACCTGGAATCAAAATCTTCCAACCAAATTTCATAAATTGGTCATAACGCAGACGTGGAAGTGTTCCTCGCAACCAGACGAAGCCAAAGAAGAACATGACTACTTTGCCCAGGAACCAGAAGAAGGTGAACCACCCACCAAGCCAATTCTCGGTAAAAGTGAGCCCTGGCAGCGCGTGATACCCACCCAAGAAGAGCGTGGTTGCGAGGGAAGAAACCGCAATGATGTTGACGTATTCGGCTAAGAAGAAGAGTGCAAATTTGAGGGACGAATATTCGGTATGGAATCCGCCTACTAGTTCACCTTCTGCTTCAGCCAGATCAAAAGGAGCACGGTTGGTTTCGCCAACCATCGAAATTACATAGATAACAAATGACGGGAAGAGCACAACCGCAAACCACCATTTATGTTGAGCGGCAACAATCTCTGACGTCGACATACTTCCTGAATAAATAAATACCGCGACTAAAGACAACCCCATCGCAACTTCATAAGAAATTACTTGTGCGCTTGAACGAAGGCCACCCAGAAGTGGGTATGTCGAACCAGACGACCAACCAGCCAAAACGATTCCGTATACACCGATTGAGGCGATCGCAAGAATGTAAAGAACGCTGACCGGCAGATCGGTTAACTGCATGGCGGTCACGTGCCCAAACAAATGGACTTTGCCAGTCATTGGTATAACCGCAAATGCCATGAAACAGGTGGTCGCAGAAATAATTGGCGCAACAATAAAAACAATTTTGTCAGCAGCAGCCGGGATTAAATCTTCCTTGAGGGCAAGTTTTACGCCATCAGCCAGAGCCTGCAATAAACCAAATTTACCGACACGGTTAGGCCCAAGGCGCATCTGCATCCGTGCGACGATGCGGCGTTCGCCCCATACCGCCATCAAGGTACACAGGACACAAAATACAAATATGAATAGCCCCTTGACCAGGATTATCCAACCTGGATCATTGCCCAACATTGTTGCCGTGCTCATATCTTTGCCACCTTGACTGCCCCACTTGTAAATCCAAGAGAAGGAATCACTTGACTATTTTCTGAATTGCGTGGAACCCAGATCAGATGATCTGCCATCGCGTAAATCGAAACCGGGAGTTCGATCGAACCAAGTTCGCTTGTAATCCGGACAGAATCAGATTCGGTCACACCAAGTTGTGCAGCGCGTCCAGCAGATATGTGCGCACGTGCGTGCTTGGCGGTACCGGCTAAATTGGCCTCACCCATCTGCAAGGTCCCAAGATCAAGTAGCAAACGCCAGGAAACAAGTGTCATCTCCCCCGGTAGCGCAGCAGAAGCAGAGCGCTTTGCGAAGGTTGGCTTTGCCCCATCCCATTTTCCTAGCGACTCAATTTCGCGGGCTGTAGCAGCCACGCTCGGAAGATTGATTGGTGCCGCAAGTTCGTCCGCCAACATCGACAGAATCCTGACATCGCTGCGCATCTGTGCATCTTCGACGCCCTTTTCAAATGCACGTGCGCTCGCCTGCCAATCAAGGAACGAACCACTCTTCTCAACTACCGCTGCCACCGGCAGAACTACATCTGCAATTGCGGTTATAGCGCTGTGAGAAATTTCTAGCGAAACTACAAAAGTATTAAGCAGCTGGTTCAGAGCATCGGCAGAGATATCAAATGGATCTACCCCACCAATAACAACCGCATCAAGAGATCCGTCACCAAGACCGTGCAAGATTTCGGAAGTAGAACGCCCGTCAACTGTTGGAAGATTGGATATTCCCCACGCTGTTTGAATATCTACACGGGCAGCGGAATCAGAAACTGGGCGACCACCAGGAAGTAAATTACCGATTGCACCAGCTTGTAGGGCCCCACGTTCACCAGCACGACGAGGAATCCATGCCAACTTTGCGCCAGTAGATTCAGAGAGCTCAAGTGCAGCAGATAGCGCACCTTGCGTCTCTGCTGCGCGTTCGCCAACCAAGATCACACTGTTAGAGGTGAGGCCGTTGATTTGCGTTAAAGAAGTGATCAGTTCTGCTTTTAGTTTCTTTGATCCACGACTAGCAAGTGGTGCATCTGTCGAAACACTCATGCCACGACGACGGACTTGGCGATGTATGCGCAAGAATACAATTGGTGATTCTTCTTCTGGCTCAAAGCTAAGAAGTACAACTTGGTCGGCAGTATCGATATCTACATAGGTTGTCTTTAAGTCGATCGCTACTGCAGCTAAAAATTCGCTCTCCTCTTCCGAATGTGCACGAGCCCGGAAATCAATGTCGTTAGTTCCAAGTGCAACCCGAGCAAATTTCGAGTAACCATATGCATCTTCTACAGTTGCACGGCCACCAACAAGCACTGCAGTGCGCTTTGATACAAGCCCCTTGGCTGCCGCAGAAATCGCCTCTGGCCACGATGCTTCATGTAATTCACCATCAGCACCACGGATCATCGGGGTTGAAACGCGTTCGCGTGAAGTCAAGTATTTAAAGGCCCAACGACCCTTATCGCAGTTCCACTCTTGGTTTACCTTTGGGTCATCGCCGGCAAGTCGACGTAAAGTCTTTCCACGGCGCATATCTGTACGAAGGTCACAACCAGATGCACAATGTTCGCAAGCAGAATTAATAGAAACCAGATCAAATGGGCGAGCTCTAAATCGGTAAGAAGCACCCGTCAGCGCACCGACCGGACAGATCTGGACCGTATTTCCTGAGTAATAAGACTCGAATGGTTGATCTTCGTAGATACCCACTTGTTGTAAGGCACCGCGTTCGTTCAAAGTAATGAAAGGGTCCCCTGCAATTTCTTCAGAGAATCGGGTACACCGCGCGCACAAAACACAACGTTCGCGGTCTAGCAAGACCTGCGATGAGATATTAATAGGCTTTTCGAAGGTGCGTTTTTCACCTTCAAAACGCGTCTCGGTTCGCCCAGCAGACATTGCTTGATTCTGTAATGGACATTCCCCACCCTTGTCACATACTGGGCAATCAAGTGGATGGTTGATCAATAAGAATTCCATGATGCCAGCCTGGGCCTTGGCAGCGACTTCCGATGTAAGTTGGGTTTTTACAACCATTCCATTTTCTACTGGCATGGTGCAAGAAGCTTGCGGCTTAGGGAATGCCCGACCATTTATTTCTACATCTACTAAACACTGACGACAGGCACCCGCTGGGGCAAGTAGTGGGTGATCGCAGAAGCGTGGAATTTCTACACCAAGTTGTTCTGCGGCACGAATTATTAGTGTCCCTTTAGGAACCGTAACTTCTAGGCCATCAATAATTGCTGTGACAGTCTCAACTGCAACAACTGCTTGTTCCGGCGTCATCACGCACCTGCCGTTTCAAATAATGTTGAAGCAATTGGATCAAATGGGCAACCGCCATTGGTCTGATGAAGAATATATTCAGAGCGGAAATATTTAAGGGTAGAAATAATCGGAGCAACGGCGCCATCAGCTAGAGCGCAGAACGAGCGGCCAGCAATGTTGTCACATAAATCTAACAACTTGTCTAAGTCAGCCTCTGTACCCCGGCCCGCTTCAAGATCTTCAAGCATCTGAACCAACCACCATGTGCCTTCGCGACATGGCGTGCATTTTCCGCATGATTCATGCTTATAAAATTCGCTCCACCGCAGGGCTGCCCTAACCACGCATGTTGTTTCGTCAAATACTTGTAGGGCCTTGGTTCCTAGCATCGAGCCAGCAGCAGAAACTGCTTCATAATCAAGCGGTACATCTAAATGCTCTGCCGTAAAAATAGGAGTCGAAGATCCACCTGGAGTCCAGAATTTGAGTTGATGCCCTGGGCGCATTCCACCAGAAAGTTCCAAAATTTCTCGCAAGGTAATTCCTAATGGTGCTTCGAACTGTCCAGGGTTGGAAACGTGGCCCGACAAAGAGTACAAAGTGAATCCCTTGCTCTTTTCTGTGCCCATTGCCTGGAACCATTCGTTTCCATTATCAATAATCGCCGGCACCGATGCAATCGATTCGACATTATTCACAACAGTTGGCATTGCGTACAAACCAGCGATGGCTGGGAAAGGCGGACGTAGCCGAGGTTGACCCCGAAAACCTTCGAGTGAATCAAGTAGCGCGGTTTCTTCGCCACAGATGTAAGCACCAGCACCAGCATGAAGAGTTAGCTCTAGGTCAAATCCACTGTTAAGAATATTTTTTCCAAGTAATCCAGCTGCATATGCATCATCAATTGCTTGCTGCAAGCGACGAACAACGTGCACGACTTCGCCTCGGATATAAATAAAAGCGTGATTAGCGCGGATCGCATATGAGCCAATAATAATTCCTTCAACCAAAGAATGCGGATTAGCCAACAAAAGAGGCATATCTTTACACGTACCAGGTTCGGATTCATCAGCATTGACAACTAAGTAGTGCGCCTTGTTATCTCCTTGTGGAATAAAACCCCACTTACTTCCGGTTGGGAAACCAGCGCCACCACGTCCGCGCAATCCGGATTCCTTAATCAGAGCAATGACTTCGTCTGGCGTCTGTGAAAGTGCCTTAGGCAGCGCTTTGTAGCCCCCGTGTTTTTTATAGTTAGCGATCGTGAACGAATCAGCATCGTTCCAATTCTTTGAAAGTACTGGGGTTAATTTGGTCATTTTTTATCCTGCCCTTGCGCAATGTTAAGACCGCGTAACGTTGCTGGGCCTGCTTGCACGCCTTCGTTCGCCAATCCATCCGATAACCCAGCCAGAACAGCCGAATTCTCTTTCCAGGTGCGCAGCGTATTGGGGCCGCGGGTAGGGACTGGTGGTTTTCCGTTTTGTAAATCATCCACCATCTCTTTAACACTTTGTGGTGTCTGATTATCGAAGAATTCCCAGTTGACCATGACGACGGGTGCGAAATCACAAGCTGCATTGCACTCAATGCGCTCCAACGAAACTTTCCCATTCTTTGTGGTCTCGTGATTCTTTATGCCGAGTTGATCACAGGCTGCTTCAAAGATCGCGTCACCACCCATCACCGCACACAAGGTATTGATGCAGACTCCAACATGATATTCACCAACAGGTTCACTCTTGTACTGGGTGTAAAAAGAAGAGACAGCAGTGACTTCTGCGGTTGCAAGATCTAGCTTCAGCGCGATACTTTCGATTCCACGAGGAGTGACATATCCATCGATCGATTGTACAAAGTGAAGCAATGGCATGATGGCAGAACGTGATTTTGGATAACGAGCGATTATCTTATCCATGGTCGCTAGTTGTTCGGTTGTAAAAGCCTGATAATCGGACATTAGCGGTCTACCCCACCCATCACTGGATCAATTGAAGCAACTGCAGCAACGACATCAGCAATCATGCTGCCTTCACACATTGCTGCAAGTGACTGCAAGTTATTAAAAGATGGCTCACGAAAATGAACGCGATAAGGGTTAGTGCCACCATCAGAGATCAAATGTGCACCGAGTTCACCTCGAGGTGATTCAACTGTCGTATATACCTGGCCAGCAGGTACTCGGAATCCTTCGGTCGCAAGCTTAAAGTGATGAATCAAACCTTCCATAGATTGCGTCATAATGTTGGCAATGTGCTCTTTGGAATTACCCATTCCATCTGGTCCGACGGTTAAATCTGCAGGTGATCCTAATTTCTTATCTTCCACTTTCACTGGTGCACCAGAAAGCTTCTCTAACTTGTCACAGCATTGTTCGATAATGCGCAATGATTGTTCGAGTTCGCTCATCTTGATTAAGAAGCGACCATAAACATCGCATTCATTGCTCGTGATGACATCAAACTCATAATTTTCGTAGCCGCAATAAGGCTCTGATTTGCGAAGGTCCCATGGCATACCAGTAGAGCGCAAAATAGGCCCAGTGATTCCCAACGTAATACATCCAGCTAGATCTAAATAACCAACACCTTGAGTACGTTTCATCCAAATGGTATTTCCGACCAAGAGTTTTTCATTGTCTTTAAAGTTGTGGCGCAATTCTTTAACTGTTTCACGAATCTTGGCTAAACCGCCTTCGGGCAGATCTTGGGATACACCGCCTGGACGAACATAAGCCATGTTCATGCGCAGCCCGCTTACCATTTCAAAAATATCTAACACTTTCTCCCGCTCCCGGAATGCAAAGATCATCGGAGACAAAGCACCGAGTTCAAGCGCACCAGTACCGAGTGCAACCATATGTGAAGAGATACGATTAAATTCCATCATCATCACACGCAGCACACTCGCACGTTCTGGAATATCGTGGGTGATCCCGAGTAGTTTTTCTACTCCCAAGCAATACACCGTCTCATTAAATATCGGAGCTAGATAATCCATGCGGGTAACAAAGGTGACGCCTTGAGTCCAGTTGCGATATTCAGCATTTTTTTCGATTCCAGTGTGAAGATAACCAATTCCAGCCCTGGCTTCTGTAACCGTTTCACCTTCGAGTTCCAAGATTAAACGAAGCACTCCATGCGTAGAAGGATGCTGTGGCCCCATGTTGACGACAACGCGCTCTTCTTTGGTTGCGCCAATTTCTGTAACCAATTGATCCCAGTCATTGCCGGTAACCGAATAAACACGACCTTCGGTGGTTTCACGCGATGCTGCGTATGGATCGTAGATACTCACTTGTACGACCTACGTTCTGATGGCGGTGGCACCGTCGCACCTTTATATTCAACTGGGATTCCGCCAAGTGGATAATCCTTGCGTTGCGGATGACCGATCCAATCATCTGGCATCAAAATGCGTGTGAGGCCAGGATGACCGTCAAAAATAATTCCAAACATGTCAAAAGTTTCGCGTTCTTGCCAGTTATTACCGGCCCACACTTCTACCAAAGACGGAACATGTGGGTGTGAATCTGGGACGCTGACTTCTAATCTCACTCTGCGATTATGCGTCATGGAAAGTAGTGGGTAAACACAATGTAGTTCGCGGTTAGTATCTTGGGGATAGTGAGCACCGCTGACTCCAAGGCACAATTCAAAGCGAAGCGACGGGGTGTCACGCATTACTTGGGCAACATGTTTTAGTCGTGACGCCTTAACGTGAAGAGTCAGTTCGCCGCGGTCCATAACTACTCGTTCAATATCTTCATTGAATTCAGGATAAGCACGTTCTAATTCATCTGCCATCTCATCGAAATAGCCACCATACGGACGTTCGGTTGATCCGGTGGCGGAAGTTTTGCGAACTAGACCACCATAACCTGATGTGTCTCCTGTACCCGGAGTTCCAAACGAACCACGATCTGTACTCACTTAAGAAGTCCTTGTATCTGGAAGGTCGGCTTAGACGCCAGCGCTGCTGCCTCGACTTCACGAATAACTTTCTCTCGATTGATGCCAAGCTTTGTATTACTGATTTGCTCATGCAATTTAAGGATCGCATCCATCAACATCTCTGGACGCGGTGGACAACCTGGCAAATAAATATCAACTGGTACAACGTGATCTACGCCCTGAACTATTGCGTAATTGTTGAACATGCCACCAGATGAGGCACAAGCTCCCATTGCAATTACCCACTTTGGGCCAGGCATTTGATCATAAATCTGCCGGAGCACTGGGGCCATTTTATTTGAAACTCGACCTGCAACAATCATTAAATCTGCCTGCCGGGGTGATGCTCTAAAAACTTCCATTCCAAAACGCGCTAAGTCATATCGACCGGCACCAACCGCCATCATTTCTATCGCGCAACAAGCCAATCCAAAAGTTGCGGGCCAAAGTGAACCCTTACGCATATATCCCGCAAGATTTTCAACGGTGGTTAAAGCGATTCCGGACGGAAGTTGTTCTTCTAACCCCATGACCTAATCCCATTCCAATCCGCCGCGGCGCCACACATATGCATAAGCAACAAAGACGGTGAGTATAAAGATGACCATTTCTACGAGTCCGAAGAGCCCCATTTGATTAAATGAAACCGCCCATGGATACAAGAAGACGATTTCTATATCAAAAACTATAAAGAGCATTGCAGTCAAAAAATATTTGACCGGAAAACGTCCACCGCCAGCAGCAACAGGTGATGGCTCTATGCCGCATTCGTATGCAGCAGCTTTGGATCTGTTAAATCGCTTTGGTCCAGTGAGAGCTGCTGCAACTATAGAAAAGGCAGCAAAACCGAAGCCGATCCCCCCGATCGCCAAGATCGGTACATATGGATTCATGTAATTAGCATACGACTCAAGGACACCTAATAACAGAACCTGTGGCGACGATCACATGACATCCAGGTGACCGATTAGTGTTTTTGCAGAAGTTCAGAAACTTTTGATCCCAAAGTAAATGGATCTATGGGGTGGGAGATAACAGCCTCTGCCCCAGACCAGCGCGCGAGCCAATTATCTTGAACTCTTTGGATAATGACCATGATGGGCGGGCAATCCTTTAACTCATCTTTCAGGGCATGTGCCAGGCCCAGGCCACCTTCTGGAACCGCTTCGCCATCGAGAATGAAAAGGTCAACCTTACGCTTCTCATCAAGGTAAAGCCGAAGTGCATCTGCAGTGGCAAATTCAACAATCTTGTGATCACGACTTTCTAGGGGAACTCTCTTTCCCAGCGCGGTCTGAATAGCGGCTCGAACACTTTGATCATCGGAGTAAACAACAATCACTGGAGCAACAACAGATTGTTGAGAAGTTCCTTCACCATAAATCGGTGCCGCCGCAACACCACCTTGCACACTGAGTTCCATGTCAAAAAGTGTATCAATCAGCCACGGCTGCTGCTAACGATTCCCTGCCAAGTTTTCAATCTCTATCCGGAAACTATCCAGGGTCGATGTTGCCTTATCCCGAATCTTGGCGACGTCATCCCATAAGCGCACCTGAATTGCAGCTTTGGCACCGGGTAGGGTGAAAAAATCTTTTATTTGATCTTGATCCATGAGCCCGCCTTGCAACCGCAAGGTATGAATGCTCGCCTCTGAAAGTTTTGCCATATAGAGCGGATCCGTGGAAACTAAATATCTTTTTGCATCAACATGCAGCCGGACTGGCTCACTGACCGATTCTGGAAATCGAGCTTCAATCCATTGCGCGCCAATCTCGTCGTGATGCGCATCTTCCCCAGCAATATGTGCTGCTGCAGCGTCATCAACAAGCAAGTGACCAATATCGTGCAAAAGGGCTGCAATTACGAGCTCTGAGGGAGCTCCAGATGCCCGAGCATGATCTGCACATTGCAACATATGCTCAACCAGTTTTACATCTTCACCGAGATACTCTTCAGAAACACCAGATGTAAAGAGCTCTTCGATTTCACTATACACATCCATTTTTGACCTCTCTAGCGCCACAAATATCGGTTACGGTCTCCTGCTTCACCTGCTGCAAGTTCAACATAAAATTCGTTGGATTTACGCCTTTGCCAATGGTTTGCGGACAAAAGTCTAGATATTCCAGCCATGCTTACTGGACTCTCTAATTGGGAAGTAGCTTCATCTAGATCGATGGGGCTTTGGTGATCGAAGACAGATGTAGCTATAACCACCTTGCCGCGGTCTTCTAATACCTCAACTATGCGCCCTTGTTGAGGCCAGTCAATAAGTGATGCGGTTAGGACCTGCCAAAATCCATTCTTTCCTTCTTCGCCTATATATTTAATTCGATTGTCATGGTCGTGACCGGCCAACCATAAAATAATGCGATCGTGCTTGAGAAGCTCTTCAGTCATTTCATCAATTGCGATTCTTCGATCGGCACCCGCTGGCGCATAATCATTGAACATGCCAGCAAGCGGATGATGCGAGAGCAAAATGAAATACTTAGGAGTTGAATCTGCTAGAACTTTCTTTAACCACTCAAACTGTGATTCATCTAAAGAACCCATCCATCCACCGTGGGCGTTTACTGTGTCCAACGATATTAGACAAACATCCCCAATATCTTTTCTCCAAAACTTCGTGCCACGCAATGCATTTTCTTCAGTGAGGCCATGACCATCATGCCCACACATTAAATGCATCTTTGCCCAATCTGAAGGTTCATTGAATCGTCTACGAGAATCCGCGGTCTGATCGCGATAAGTGCCACCTTGTGGATCGGCATATCTGGCTGGACCAACCATGTTCCATCCACCAAATGTTGCTTGCAAATCTACATCTGGTGCAAGTGAAACCAAACGCTTATCTCCCACCGCGATTGCATCTAGTGTCGCATCGTGCGGGACTGTTCCCTGCAGCAAAGCATCGTGATTACCGTGAGTCGCGAACCATTTGTGAATCAGACCGGTTGCCATAAAGGGCTTGCGGACAGCGGAAGTCAATCCAGGAATTGTTGGTAATCCATAGAGCGAACGCGGAAAATCATCCTCGCAACCTTCAGGAGTACCTTCAGGATTCCAATAAGAGCGGTCATACTTTTTTGGATCCTGTTGTGCAACACCTTCCCATACTTCAGGGTCACCACTATCTGGATGTATCTCTCCACCATCCATCAAAGTAAAATACCAATCAAGTTCGTTGGCTTGGGCATTATCGGTAACGTCGCCAGTTGCTACAACTGCATCAATTGGCCGATCGCTGACCGTCCCGGTCTTAATATTATTGACGGTCCGCACCAACGATTCTAAAGTTTGCGTAGTCATTATCTCTTGAGCACGGTAAGCGCCAACAAAGGGAACATGCTCTGACATTGGGTGGTGAGGATCAGCAAAGCGATCCATTAATTCAATTCGAGCAGGTGACTGAGCATCACAGATATGTAGATCAGAAATATGAACAAGACTCAAGATGGGCTTGGCAGAAGAAGTGGGTGCTTCGCCAAGAAGCTGCTCTCCCGGACCTTGCTTAAGACCAACCCAACCTTTTTCATTTGGCGCTCCGCGAAGGAGGCGAGTGTTTGTCGTCAAATAATCAGACACTTTCGACCATCACCGAATCTGTTCCAATCGAAATCTTCACATGATCTCCCGTATCAAATTTTTTTGCTTCCTTACTGGGTACTTCTGCATATATTAACTCTTTCAGGCCAGCGTCCAAGCCGATTCGGGTCATCGGCCCTAAGAAGGATTTTGTAAGTACCGTGGCGCCAGAACTTGCCTTTGTAATGGAGATTGATTCTGGTCGGACTAGGACGCGGACCTCTTCCCCTTTTTTTAATGAGGGAGAGTGATCCGAAATATCAAGGAGTTGATTGAGAACTTGAACTTCAGATTTTGACTCCATAAAGCCTTGGATGTAATTGGTCAGTCCTACGAATCCTGCTACAAATGGTGTCAGTGGCTTGTTATACAGATTACTCGGAGCGTCGATCTGCTCTAGATTCCCCTTATTCATCACTCCAACACGATCGGAGATCGTCATGGCCTCTTCCTGGTCATGGGTGACGAACAGAGTGGTAATGCCGAGAGTGGTTTGGATTCGTCGTATCTCTTCACGCAATTGAGATCGAACTTGGGCATCGAGTGCCGATAGTGGCTCATCAAGAAGTAGAACTCGAGGCTCGATCGCAAGTGCCCGTGCAAGTGCCACGCGCTGCTGTTGCCCACCTGAGAGTTCGGTTGGTCGGCGATTTGATTGCTCACCCAGTCCAACTAGTTCCAAGAGATCCTTCGCCTTCTTGCCACGAGCGGTGCTGTCGACTCCCCTGACTCTAAGACCATAACCAACATTTTCTAGGGCGGTCATATTTGGAAAAAGGGAATATGCCTGAAAAACCATCCCTATGTTGCGCTTATTAGCGCCAACATTTGTCATCGGCTTGCCATCAATCTTTACCAAACCGGTGTGATCTTTATCGATACCAGCCAAAATTCTTAGGGCAGTAGTTTTGCCGCATCCTGACGGACCTAACAATGAAATTAGCTCTCCAGGATGGAGGACAAGACTAAAGTCACGGAGGGCGGTAATGCTGCCGAAACTTCGCGTGACTGACTCAAACTCGACAACGCTGCCATGAGACTTATTAGACATTTACAGATACCTTTCTTAGGCTGCGAATTTTTGGAAGGAAGACAATGAGAAGGAGTACAACCCATGCTCCAATGAGAGTCGATACGGAAAGAGCGATAGATCCCAATATGTTCTCTTGCGAAACGTTTGTGACCCATGTTGGGAAGGTATTGAAGTGTAAGAGTGAAGCAAGAGCGTATTCACCAAGAGAGAGAGCGATTGATATAAAAAGGGCACCTGTAACGGCGGAACGAATTGCAGGGACAATTACTAAACGCAGGGTCGTCAATCCACTAGCTCCGAGAGATTGAGAAGCCTCAACTAACGTTGAGAGCGAAATCGACTGCAACCCGATATCTACAGCGCGATAAACGTAGGGCATCGACACGATGACATAAAAGAAGCAGAGTTCATAAGGGGTTGACTGCAACCACTTCGGCATTGAAATCTGTGCGCCAATGGCTAGAGACACAACTGGAACCACTATGGGCACTAGACAGACAAATTCAATAAGTCTGCGCCATCTCTTCCCCCCAAGGTGGAGAAAGACAACTGTTGGAACCATCAAAACCATCACCAATAGTGCTGTGACAGCCGCTAGGCGAAGTGAGACTCCAAGATTGGTATAAAACCCTTGCTGCTGGAAGATCCAACGAAAGTTGACTAATGAATGGCCAGCGCCGTTCACGCCTCTTAATGCATAGCCAAATGCTCCCAAAAGCGGGGCGATAAAAAAGAATGCGGCGAAAATCAGTGTGAAGATATTGAACTTTGATAATTTTCTCATGAACGCCTCTTTGAAAATCGAAGAAGGGCCAAGTAGGCAGCGATTACCACTACTGACACTGCAACCATTCCCATCGCCAATGCATCACCCAAATTGGCTTCACTCGGAATCACGTTGCCATCAACTAGCGTGCCAATTACCAATGGAACGAGCGGAAGATTACCGATTGTCATCGCACGAGCAGTTGCATAGGCAGAGAACGAGCTTGCAAAGAGCAACAAGGTGGCGGAAAGAAACGCTGGGATCAAGGTAGGAATTGCGACATACCGCAGGTACTGGAAGTGGCTTCCACCAAGGGAATCATTAGCCTCTGCCCACTCCTTCTTCATATTCTCCATAGCGGGAGTGAAGATAATTACCATTAATGGAATTTGGAAGAATCCATAGACAAATAAGATTCCCCAGAAATTGAAGATGTCAAAAGAGCCAGCATAGATATCCCAATGCAACCACAATAAGAATTTCGTGATTAAGCCATCTTGACCATAAGCAGCGATGAACATAAAGGCAAGAGGCACTCCACCAGTATTTGCGAGTACTCCCGATGCGCTACTAATCAGCGAACGAAAAGTTCCGGAAGTTCGTACCAACGCTGCAGATACCGCCGCACCACAGAATCCAGCGATGAGGGCTGAAAGAAATGCGAGTTTAAATGAGGTGATAAACGCCTCTCGATAAATTCCGGTGAAGAGCTCGCGGTAAACAGCAAAAGTGATGTGGTTGTGATTGTCATGCAGTGAGGCGCGAAAAATTGCGCTTAGAGGCCATACCAAGAAAATGCCAGCAAAGGAGAGTATGGGGAGTAATCCCAGAAAAGTCTTGGGGAATTTAAAACCCGAAAAGAGGTTCTGGCGGCGATTGCTCGCCGTCAGAACCTCTTCGGTTTGTATTTGTGTGGTCAAGAGCTACTTAGATCTTAGGCCATGCGGTCTTCAGGACTGCAACAGCTGCAAGTTGCTGAGCAATCGTTGGAACCGCTGTAGCTCCTGAAGTTCCAAGAATTACATTAGGAGCAGGAACTAGAAGCTTGTGTGATGCCATTACGGAACCAAGGATTGGAGCAGCACCACCTAGGCGGAAGATGTTCTGTCCACCCATAAGTGAATTGAACAATGTGCTTCCCTTTTCGGTGCCCTGTTGTAGGTTGTAAGGATCTTGTCCATCGAGATCCTTAGCAAGGAGACCCTTCTTCTCTGACATCATGAACTCAACCCAGAGACGAGCAGAAGCTGGATGTGGAGCGTTCTTGTTGATACCGAAGATGTATGGAGTTCCTGTTACAGCAGCATCAGAAGGGAAAACATACTTCAAAGTTGTACCAGCCTTTGCAGCTTGAGCTGCAACTCCTGGAGCGTTGAAGGACCAGTCGGTCCATGCCTTCGTCTGACCTGATACAACTGAAGCAGCTGTAGCTGGGGCAGATGAGAGATTGCCAGCAAGCTTAAGCTTGTGGAAGTAGTTGACGCCTGGTGTGACGTTATCAAGAGATCCACCGTTCGCCACTGAAGCAGCCAACACTGTCATAAGTGACTCTTGAGCGCCTGTTGGGTCTCCAGCGATTCCTACTGAATGCTTGAATGCAGGGTTTAGAAGGTCTTTGAATGATTTAGGAGCAACCTTGTCCTTGGCGTTGTAACCAATAACGATCTGTCCTGAGTAATTACCGAACCAAAGTCCTGTTGAATCTTTCCAAGTTGCAGGAATGTCATTCCAAGTCTGGACCTTATATGGAGCAAAAATTGATACGCCAGTTGAATCTGCTGTGTCGACAATGTGTGAAGCACCGATATCGACGACATCTGGTTGAGTCGCAGCCGGGGCTGTCTTGATCAAGTTGATTTCATAAGCTGAAGAACCGTTGGGATTGTCATCAGCGATGTTGATACCGAATGCTGCTTTAAATGAATCTAGAGCATCACCATAGTCAGCCCAGTTACGAAGAATTGTTGTGAGGTTAAGTGCACCCTCTTTTTGAGCTTCTGCAACAAGAGCATCCATACCGCCACAAGCAGTGATATCACCGCAAGTTGCCCAGTTGGTGTCGGCAGAAGCTGTTTGTGCAGAAACTGTAGGGAGTATTGCAACAGCGATTGCTGCAACCACTCCAAATACGAATTGCTTACGCATTAGTCCCCCTTAAGGATTAAGTGGGTCAAGACAACTCATATCGGTTAACGATTAGGGGATTTTTTGATGGTATCTAAGTGACACTTAGGTTAACAATAGAGATCTACTGGGCGGACTATTTGGCCTTAATTAAGCAGCACCAACAATTGTTTTACTGAGGTGGCTACATCGGTAGCCCCGGCATCCCATAATTCGTCCTCCGAATGAGTGCCTGAAGTTACTCCAAGTATCACTGCGGCCCCCGCGGATGCACCTGCGGCCATATCAGATTGAGTATCTCCCGCAACCGCTACATCACTCGGGTGAAGGTCTAAACCTTTTTGCGCATTATAAATTTCCATGGCCCGAAAAATCATGTCAGGAGCTGGTCGGCCCTGTGCGACTTCTGAAGCAGCAACCGAGACATCAATAATTTCCTGCCAGTTAAGTACATTAATAATGACATCGAGAATAGATCGGGGGAATCCAGTCGAAATTCCCACTCCGATGCCTTTTGACTTCAATTCTTTGAAGAAATCGCTAACCCCGGCAAATTCGTGCAATTCGCCCATAGCAACCAAATCGGTATAAGAGGTGACAAAGCGCTCATGTGCCGCATCTGCCAAATCTGCATCGCCATTACATAAGTGCAGAAAGACATCAATCTTGCGTTGTCCCATTGTCGCTTTTACATATTCAGTCATGACAACTAACTCGTCATTAGTCAGCCCAAATGGCTCCATGGCATTCGTAAATGCCTTGATGACCAGTCCATCATCTTCTGCGGTCGTACCAGCGACATCTAAAACTACGAGTTTTATTTTTGCCATGATGTGATGGTCTCCTCTGCGATCGCGGGTGAAATTGTGTTTCCGCGTCCCCCACCACCGGTTACCACGACGGCACCTGGGGCAATCTCTTTACGGAAATAGATATCCTGACTAGTGCTTTGTGAATAAACTCCAGACCAACGACGCGCAATTAAAGGGGCTGGTGCACCGAATAAATTTGCAATAACTTGACGAAGATGATCATACGGTGCTTCTAAGATCTCGTGACTAAATGGTTCTATGTATTCATGTGTATCACCTATTGTTAAGGTGAAATCGATGCGCGGAACCAACAGCAATTGCATCTTGTACTGCGAAGCAACTTCACTTTGAGGCGGCAAAATATCCAGTGAAAGATCTTTAAATGCTGGGTAATACCGCATGGAATCGCCATCAGCAATTGAATGCTTCAACGAATCTGCATAAGGGACAGTGGCTCCCATTTGTAAGTGAACTTTCCGCAATGGAGCAGCATCTAAAAATTCTGTAAGAAAGCCAGAATGTGCCGCCCCTGGACATATTGCCATCACATCACCCGACACCTTATTCCCTAAAATATCTGTTACGTGATTGCCGGTTTCATCATGATAAAAATCAACTACGTCAAAGTTAGGGATCCACTCATAATTTGGACGGCTCTTTAGATAATTCCTTAAACCGGTGAGTAAAAGTGAAGGCTCAACCATCGCGTCCTGGGTACATTCCAAAGCTCCTAGGTATTTGCCTTTTAATTCTGGCTCTTTGGTAAGAACTTGGTTGTGATCCAACAGATTAAAACCACGAAGCTCAGCATCATCCATAGCGGCTGCTTCTTTCATGACGGTGTATTCCGCTTCGTTCTGTGCAACAGTCAGAGATCCCCAAGACCTAAATCCGATCTTTGCCCTACTGCCAATCTCTTCCCACAAAGTTCTGGCCCTGAGTGCAATTGCTAGCTCTGCACCAGATTCACGACCGCTCACCCAAACCAAGCCAAAGTTTCTAATAGATGCCGAAAGCGGAGCTGCATCCCGCTCGACATGGACTACGGAATATCCAGCATCAACAGCCAAAAGAGCATGCATGGTGCCAATAATTCCACCGCCAACAATGACTACCTTCATAACACCAATTTCAACATATCAATCACACTAAAGCATCCATAATGTCCGATTTGAAAGTGAATTCTTGGTGAGGGAATCAAATGGCATGCGATTACTGAAAAGCAGCCATTTCGACTTCAAACATATCTAGACCCATTGGACCAATCTTGAGCGCATAGTTGTGCCATGCTTTAATATCAAAAGATGAGCCAAGGCGGGCTTTGGTGTCTTCGCGAACCTTCATCCACTTACGTTCACCGACTTTGTAAGAGATTGCCTGACCCGGCCATCCTAGATATCGCTCGATTTCACTCTGTGCAAAATCAGGAGCCAACAAGGCGCGATTCACCAACAACTCATAACCGCTCGTTGCATTCCATACCTTTCCGTCAAAGTCTTCATAACCACAATGCATTCCGATATCTATAACGATCCGTGCAGCTCTAAGTGCTTGACCGGATAAATATCCGAGTTCGATCGCTGGGTCATCAAATGCACCGAGTTCATCCATAAATCGCTCTGCATACAAAGCCCAACCTTCACCATATCCGCTGATCCATGCTTCTGTGCGCTGGAATCGACTTAAGCGATCGGCTTCGATGGTTGCAGTTGCACATTGCAAGTGATGGCCGGGCACAGCTTCGTGATACCACGTAGAAGCAATATGCCAAAAGTTAAATCGATCATGGCCAAGAGTCGGGTACCACGTCGTACCAGGACGCGAAAGATCTTCACTAGGTGGCATGTAATAAGGAGCTGCCGCCGAACCTTCTGGTGCCAACTTTGCATCACAGAACTTAATCCGTGGATCGATATCAAAATAAACACCGTCCAGCTTTGCAACCGCTGCTTCCGTGAATTCCAAGAGTTTCTTCAACAAATTCTCTGCGCCATCAATTCTGTGCAGCTCTGCATCTTCACAATAATCAGCAACCTCTTTTAGGCTCTTACCTTTAAGTCCCAGCTTCTCTGCAGCCTTGTACATACGATCATTAATCTCTTGAAGATCCTGCACACCCCATTCATAAGTTGCGCGTAGATCAAGATCAGATCCAGTGAAATGTTTAGCCCACGGTGCATAGGCCTCTACCCCAACGCCATCAACTTCTGCAGATCGTGGCGCGTGGACATCACGCATCCAGGCGGCGATAGAAAGCGATTCCTTCTGCGCATTCGCAGCAGCTTTATGAAGTTCTGGGTACTTACCTGTTGGATCAAATTCTCTGGCCATCTCGGCGTACCCGCCTTTGCCATGGACTTCTGCTTGGTCTGCAATGACCAATGCTTGTCTACGCGCCGCTGTTTTGCCTTTGGCATACATGGCATCCAGTGTGGATTTCCAGGATTCAAATGCTGCACCAATTCCATTTAAGCGAGCAGTGATGTTGGCGATATCTTCAGCGGTCGCAGAATTCATTAAGGTGAAGATCGAACGAATTGAAGTAATTGGGTTGCCAAATGGATTAAATCTAAAAAGAGCTTCTTCGGATTCAAATAACAACAGCGAACTCTGTAGGCGATCAATCAACACACCTTTAGCGATTCGGTCGACATCATCAATTGGGGAGATTGCCTGCGCACGAGCAATTACATCACGGGTATAATTAGCAACTTTTGTCGCATGTGCTATCGAAAAATCGTCAAGCAAGTGCTCGCTGCCGGGGATTCCAAGCGCTGTTGCACCCATGGGACTAAACCCCGCAGACGCAATTATGTATTCATCAGAAAGCTGGAATATCGGAGACCTATGTGTTGTCATAGTTGGATTATACGAGTTAGATTATAGAAATTAGTGCGTATAAATTAGTGCGTATAAGAAAGCATCGATATTCAGGTAATTCTTAACGTGCCTAATACGCCCTTTGGTACGACTGGATTTTTTGGCTCCTGAAATGGAACGGGTGCATACGTGGCCCCTTGTGCTGGACGCGGATCTGATTCCCCAAGGTTTGGCCACATGGACATCGCACGTTCGGCCTGGGCGGTAATTGTCAGAGAAGGATTAACGCCTAAATTTGCGGTAACGCTACTTCCATCGACGACATGCAGGGTGGGGTAATTCCAGACGCGATGATAGGGGTCGATCACTCCCGTAAGTATGGAATCACTAATAACCGCGCCACCCACAAAGTGGGCGGTGAAAGGTGCGCCGATCAAGTCACCCACGTGACCTCCTGCAATTCCGCCATGTTTTGCCGCAATACGCCTGACTACTTCGTTTGCCGCAGGGATATACGTTGCATTCGGTTTATCCGAATCGTTTTTAGATGTTAATCGCCAGCCAAAAATTGAACGTTTGCCGGAGACAGAAACTGATGAATCAACGTTCTGCATAATCAGGGCAATCACGGTGCGCTGACTCCAGTTTCTTACATCCAACACTCTTAACAATTGGCCTGGGTGCCTCAATAGGATTTTTAACCAGTGACGTCGGCGTTGCTTAGCCGTACCCCCATCCGTGGCAAGTGTCTGCAGTAGACCCATCGCATTGCTCCCTACTGAATATCTCACTGGTTCGACATGTGTGTGTTCATCTGGAAAGAATGACGATGTGATTGCGGGCCCCTGACTAAAATCGATTTCAGTCGTCGGCATCAAAGCACCCGTAAGTGCCTCACTGTTCGTGCGAGATAACTTTCCTAACGCGGGTGAAAGTTTTGGTAATGTGCCACTCAATTTCATAGTGTGCAAAAGCTTTTGGGAGTTGAATGTTCCTGCGGCCACAATCACTTGGTCTGCCGTAAAAACCCGTTTGCTACCAAACCAGGCAGAGCTTTTTCTGGTGGTTATTTGCCAAGACTTATCAGGCAACTCTTCGATCTTTGTCACGGTGCGTTCTGGGAATACTTTTGCTCCAGCGCGTTCTGCCAGGCCGAGATAATTCTTTGGCAAGGTATTTTTAGCGTTATATCTACAACCGGTCATGCATCCGCCGCATTGCCTGCAGCCATTGCGTTCTATACCTTTGCCACCAAAAAATGGGTCTGGTGCGCTCTCCCCTGGACCACTACCAAAATAAACCCCCAGTGGCGCCATCTTGAATGTATGGCCCACTCCCATCTCTATCGCAGCATCTTTCATCGCTTTATCAGATGGTGAAAAATATGGATTTTCTGTTACTCCGAGCATGCGAGCAGCCTGGTCATACCAAGGCAGAAGTTCTTCTTTCCAATTTGTGATGTGCCGCCATTGTTTATCTTCAAAGTAAGTATCAGGTGGGATATACAGAGTATTTGCGTAAACCAGCGAACCACCTCCGACACCGGCCCCAGCAAGAACCAGCACATCAGGCAACCTGTGTATGCGTTGAATTCCATGAAGCCCAAACCGAGGCAGAAAGAAAAATTTCTTCAAGCGCCATGAAGTTTTCGGGAAATCACTATCTTCAAGCCGTCGCCCAGCTTCCAGGACAGCTACTTTGTAACCTTTTTCGGTTAATCGAAGCGCGCTGACAGATCCTCCAAAGCCAGAACCGACAATTACAACGTCGAAATTACTTTCTCGATTCATATTTGCCATACCCAATTATTGCCTTCCCTTACCGACAGGTCTAGATTAACCATACGAATTAAGGGGAAATTGATGGCGAAGATAGTCAAATCTAAAGATTTACCTCGCGCCGAATCGCTTCGTGATGGACGTACGCGCGTCGACCTGGTTACTAAGGATATTTTTGGAACCGATGACGTCAAGGCGGATTGGGTGACTTACCAAGCTGGCAGAGATGCTCCGGCCCACTATCACACCGGGAGTCGACACTATTTCTTCATCATCAAGGGCAGTGGAACTTTCCATGCCGATGGAAAAGTTTTTCAACTGGCACCAGGTGATGTGATAATGTCAGAAGAAGAAGAAATGCATTCATTTACCAGTGATGCAGATTTTGCCTTAGAGTTCATAGAACTTTGGGTTCCAGCTCCAACATCAACAGTGTGGGAAGATCCTGACGATAGTTGTCTTTGGTCACCGTTAGAAAAAACAGCTGCCGAGAAGTAATCAAGTGAGGATGGATTCTTTTAGAATATGACCAATCACAATTGGGCAACAAATATTGATTTTCACGATGCCAAAACCCTCCATCCGCAATCGATAGAAGAACTCGCATCGATAGTTTCGTCCTCCCCCAACGTGAGAGTTCGCGGGACGGCCCACTGCTTCAACACCATTGCAGATACGAATCACACAGCGGTTGTGCTTGATGCCATGCCCAAGCAATTGACAATCAATGTAGTAAGTAAGACCGCGACTGTCAGCGCCGGCCTAATTTATTCAGAAATATCTGAATTCCTTGAAGGGCAAGGATGGGCGATTCATAACCTAGCGTCGCTTCCTCACATCACTATTGGTGGTGCCACCGCGACCGGAACCCATGGATCTGGTATTAAAAATGGTGCGCTTCATACTTCGATCAGATCTGTCGAACTGATGCGACCAGATGGAACTCTGCACAAACTAACCCGTGGAGTTGATGAAGAGTTTTATGCAGTGATCGTTGGACTTGGACTCACCGGAATTGCCGTATCTTTTGAATTAGATATCGAGCCAACCTTTCAGATAATGCAGACTATTTATGGGGAGCTACCACTAAAGGTTTTTGGAGAAAATATCATCGAGATACTCTCTGGTGCATACAGCGTGAGTTTCTTCTCAACTTGGGACGACGACCAAGTATGCGAAATTTGGTATAAATCAAAGACGACTCCGCCGGCAACTTACTTTGGAGCAAGTGCAAGAACTGAAAAAGCACACCCAATTTTTGGAGAAGATGCCACGGCTGCTACAGAACAGTTTGGGCAACCTGGACCTTGGCATTTGCGCCTTCCTCATTTTAAGATTGGCCAAACCCCAAGCGCAGGCAAAGAATTGCAGAGTGAATTCTTCGTTGATTCAAAGAACGCAGCCGCTGCCTTCGCAGCATTTCATGCAATCTCAAAAGATTTTCGCCACAAAGTCCTCGTCACAGAAATACGCTCGGTCGCAGCCGATGACTATTGGATGAGCCCCGCATATGGCCGCGAATCTGTTGCATTTCATTGCACTTGGATGCTTGATGACGAAGTACCGCATTTGGTCTCGCTGATCGAAGCTGTATTGCAACCATTCTCTTTCCGGCCACACGTGGGCAAAGTATTTAACGTCGGTAGCGATCACCTGCGTAAAGTGCTGCCAAAGTTTGATGAATTTAGAGAATATGTCATGAAAACAGATCCAGGGGGAAAGTTTCAGAACGATTTTACACGCGCACTTCTTGATCTTTAATCCGATCATTAATCAACTTTAGGCGTAACATTACAGCGTGCTCTCCAACCTATTAACATTTACCTTTTTTATATTAATTGGTCTTGAGATTCGTGAAGGACTGAATAGGCCAAAAGAAATATTACTTCCGGGGCTTTGTGCGCTCTCTGGAATGGTCTTTCCCGCAATTATTTTTATAGCTCTGCATACCGGTGCCAACGCCTGGGCTGTAGCTATGCCAACAGATGTTGCATTAGCGATTGGGGCGCTCAGTTTTCTTGGAAAAAGAGTTAATCCATCGGTAAGACTATTTCTGCTCATACTTGCCGTAGCAGACGATTTTTTCTCATTAGTTGTGATTGGAATTTTTTTCCAAAGCAAACTTGACCTAGCGAATGCTATATATACCTTAGGAGCTGCCGTCGTTGGACTCTCGTTGCCCTTTCGCACACAAATAATTAAATATCTCGCACCCCTTGCTACATTTGCAATTATTCCGATTTATATCTGGATAAATTTACTTTCGCACTTAAACTTCTCACTGGCTACTCAGAGGATAAGCATCGCTTTAATAGTTGCCCGAGTTCTAGGAAAAGTTATTGGCATTTCTTTTGCTGCGTGGGCCCTCACCCGCTTTACCAAACTTCGACTCCCGCTAACTCTCGATCTCAAAGAAGTTGTTGGGATTGGAATGCTTGCTGGCATGGGTTTAACCGTCTCAATAGTAATTGCAGAAATCACGTTGACGAGCACATCCCAATTGGATCAGGTGAGAATCGGTCTCTTCTTTGCCGCGATAATTTCAGGTGCCATAGGAACCATTTGGCTGGGCATCAACTCGAAACTGAATCCTTAGATCGGAAAATAAGCTAACGCAATCTATGGAGCCCCCCGTCAGGATTGAACTGACGACCTTCCGCTTACAAGGCGGATGCTCTACCACTGAGCTAGGGAGGCAAACCGCCAAAGCGGAGCCGAATGGCTGATTATGACACGCAAAAATGTCAGAAGCGAACTCACGCATATATAGATAGGTTCTCCCTATGCGCCTTGGAGTCTTGGATGTTGGTTCGAACACAATTCACCTACAGGTGGTCGATACCCATCCTGGCGCCCGCCCAAATCCGACTTTTAACTATAAAGAAGAGCTTCGACTCACAGAATTTCTCAATTCTGACAATGAGATAAACGAGGAAGGTATTGAACTACTTCGCAAAAGTATAAGTAACGCAGTGACGCAGGCAAAAATGGTGCAAGTGAAAGAATTCCTTCCATTTGCAACTTCTGCTCTTCGTGAAGCAGCCAATGGCGAAGTCATCATTGCTAACATCAATAAAGAGTTTGATATTGATCTTCAGGTGTTAGCTGGGGATGAAGAAGCAAAACTAACATTTTTGGCGGCGCGTCGTTGGTTTGGTTGGTCAAGCGGCCGATTACTCGTAATTGATATCGGCGGTGGCTCCTTAGAAATTGCAGTCGGCACGGATGAATCACCAGAAGTTGCGACATCGTTGCCGCTGGGGGCTTCACGGCTTACACAGAAATTTCTACGCGGTGATCCTTACGACGAAAAGGGAATCCGTGCGATGCGCGATCATATTGAGTCGCAATTAGAAGCAGTACTGCCAGCACTTGTAAGACATCAAGATACCGATCGAGCAATCGCAACAAGCAAGACACTGCGAACATTGGCTCGCCTATGCGGTGACTGGTTCGATGGCAATGGCAAGACGATTAAGTTTGATGTCATAAGAAAAATTGCCACACGTTTGACTGATATGACTCACGAAGAGCGGACTCGCTTGCCTGGAGTGTCTTCCAATCGCGCAAAGCAGATAGTCGCTGGTGCTTATGTGACAGAGAGTGTCATGCGTAATTTGGATCTACGCGAACTAGAAATTTGCCCGTGGGCATTACGCGAGGGAATCGTTCTGAAATATATGGACTGGATGGAGAAGAGTCTCTAACGCTTAAACCGCGGGAGCGTCCATTCGATCAATCTGGAGTACTTCTTTCTTATTGTGGTGCAAGATCCATGCTTCACCTGGCTGTAACTTGTTATCTGGATAATCAAAATCGATTTTTTTTGTCAATTTTTCCATCATCCTTGGAAGCACGGGGTTGTGGCTGCAAAGCAGTACTTGTTTATTCTTTTTTATTAAATCTTTCGCGTAATCATGTGCCTTATCTTTGTTCTTCTTATATGTATATTCGCTAAGGTCTTCTTTGATCATTGGAATAATGTCTAACGCTTGCGCCATAGCGATCACGGTATCTAAACACCGAACAGCATCAGATGTATGAATCTCTTGCAGTCCAAATGCTTGATACAGCGAAAGCATTCTTTTCGCCTGAAGTTGGCCAATATTCTGCAATGGGCGGTCGTCATCTTCACTTAACCATTCAGATCTATCTAATGCCTTTGCATGACGCAGCATTATTAATGCAGATGAATCGTAAGGAACATCTGCAAATCGCTTAAGAATATCCTTATCACTTTCACGGGTTGCCTTTATTAGCGCAGCATCCAGTGTGAGCCAGAGAACATCATCAACTTCTTCGTTGGGATGGAAAGGCTCATTCTCTCCAAGTATTGATGCACTCCAGTATGCAACGTGTTTGAGACCATCGGCTACGAAATATTCAACAGAGCCAATAAACGGACCAAGTTTTATATTAAGCCCTGACTCCTCCATCAGTTCACGATAAGCACAAGCGATAAGCGCTTCACCATCTTCAACTTTACCTTTGGGCAGCGACCAATCATCGTAACGAGGACGGTGGACGAGCAATACTTCTGTCTGATCTTCTGAATTTTTACGCCAAACAACTCCACCTGCAGCAATAACTGTGGGTGTCATTCGTGAGCCCTGTACCAATCAATGGCTGTAGCATGAAAATCGTGTAGTCGAGCACCATCTGCTCCAAATTTAATCTCAGACCAGGTGCCGTCGGGTTGCATTTCCCAACGAATAATCTCATTAGATAAATAACTATCCAATGCACCCAGTAAGAACCGCTTATGATCTGTCTGAGTAATCTGGACCAGGCTTTCTACCCGTCGATCTAGATTGCGGTGCATTAAATCAGCGCTTCCAATAAAGAGATCGTCATTGCCATTATTGGCGAAATGAAAGACCCGAGAATGTTCTAAAAAGCGACCCAAAATAGATCGTGCGGTTATGTTCTCTGAAAGTCCAGGAATTCCAGCACGGACTGAACAAATCCCGCGAACAATCAATTCGATCTTCACTCCTTCGATTGAAGCTTTATACAAGGCTTCGATAAATTCTTCATCTAAAATTGCATTGAGTTTCATCCGGATGAAGGCCGGCTTTCCTGCCTTCTGGTTGGCGATCTCTCGATCAATTCGCTCTAGGAGTCCAGAACGCATTGTGCGGGGTGCCACCAAAATTCTGGTAAACGCAGTCTGCGGCGCAAACCCTGATAACTGGTTAAATAATTTATTGACATCTTCGCCCAGGGTCGGATCAGCTGAAAGAATCCCAAAATCTTCGTATAGACGGGCTGTCTTTGGGTTGTAATTACCTGTGCCCATATGAACATAACGCCTAATTCCGTTGCTCTCTTGGCGGACAACCAAGGACAACTTCGCATGGGTTTTTAAACCAATCAGGCCATATACAACGTGAACACCTGCATCTTCTAACTTACGGGCCCAGCGCACATTAGCTAGTTCATCGAATCTAGCTCGGATCTCGATAACCGCTAGCACTTGCTTACCCTGCTCTGCCGCTTCGATCAGCGCCTCAACAATCGGAGAATCTCCCGACGTTCTGTACAAAGTCTGCTTGATCGCCAAAACATGTGGGTCTGTGGCTGCAGATTGAAGGAATCGGAGCACGCTGGAATTAAAGGATTCATAAGGGTGGTGCAGCATGATTTCGCGGCGACGGATTGCGTCAAAGAATTCATCGGTCGAATCCTTATCTCCTTCACGCAGATCAGGTGGGACTTGATTCCTAAATGGTGGATATTTGAGTTCCGGCATATCTATATCGGCCAATTGATTGAGTCCAGTAAGGTCCAATGGCTCTTTATAACGACTGATATCTTCTTCTTTCACGTTTAATTCGTCCATCAGGGTTACGAGTAATTCTGGCTGAATATCGCGATCGACTTCTAGGCGCACTGGTGGACCAAATTTACGGCGCAATAGCTCTTGTTCCATCGATGCCAACAAGTCTTCCGATTCTTCTTCTTCAAGTTCTAGGTCAGCATTACGAGTCAGGCGGAATGTGTAATGATCCTTAATTTCCATACCCTGGAATAGTTCTGACAGGTTTGCAATAATCACTTCTTCCATCGGCACAAATCGACGGGTACCACTCTTACCGGTCTCGACAAAGCGTGGAAGATTTGAGGGAACTTTCACACGTGCAAATAAGTCATCATCGCTCTCTGGTTTTTTTACTACTACCGCTAGATTGAGTGAGAGGCCAGAGATATACGGGAACGGATGCGAAGGATCCACCGCAAGAGGAGTCAGGACCGGGAATATTTTTGATTGGAAGACTTGATTCACATGGGTTCGCTCAGCATCATCGAGTGAATCCCACTTAGCTAATGCGATTCCATGTGTAGCTAGC
>Ga0214164_1000256_pt1 | contig 37065 bp, 51 predicted proteins | sample TroBogepilimnion_13_FD_153003 | JGI IMG/M metagenome (GOLD analysis project Ga0214164, IMG submission 153003) | Freshwater microbial communities from Trout Bog Lake, WI - Practice 03JUN2009 epilimnion v4 | ecosystem: Environmental > Aquatic > Freshwater > Lake > Epilimnion/Euphotic zone ...
ATCAATTTCTTCTGCATCGTTACCGGGCAAATGATTCATATCATGCGTATCGCTGAAGTCGCCGCCTGTCCACGGATCCCACATAGCCTCCGCCACACCTTTTTTCTTATCATTGGGTTCTGGTTCAGCAAACTCATATATGATTTCAATCCGAGATTCGGTAATATCAGATCTAGTTGGTTTTTTGTTATTGTTAAATATGTCGTATATGTTCATTGTGATTGTCCTGCGGTTGGCATTGCCATTTGTTGTCCTGGTTTGGCAGGCTGTCCTGGAGTCTGCTGTTGGCCTCCTGGTGTGTTAGTGCCTATTTGTTGCTGTGCCTGTTTTACCTGTGCTTGTTTTTTTTGATCTGCTTGGTCTGCTTTGGTGATAACTTGTTTTAGTTGATTAGCTGTGCTAGGATCTCTTAACGCCTTGCTGGCAGCAACTGCCAGCGGTCCCAATTGGTTTTGTTCTTGATTAGTAAGATCAGTGTTAGGAGTTTGATCTAACTTGCTCATAACATCACTGAACTTGAGTTTGTTAGTGGGTTGTGCGGCACCTTGGCTGTCTAAGGTAGGTGCCACTAGGTTAGTGCTTTTTTTAATCTGTTGTGCATCTAGGGCCTGTTGAGCTTTAGCAAGGTCTGGAGTACCATCAGCATTATCTGTGCCCTGTGGAGCTTGACTGGCAGCACCATAACCACCTACACCACCATACTCGGTAACAAATTCACGATACTCACGCATTAGATCACGTTTGATTTCAGTGCGTGGATTTTCTTTTAATTGTTGTTCAAAATCTTTAAGGATACTTTCTCCGCCAACATATTTTGTTTTGGCTTTGCTGGCATCATCTGTGCCTTTCCACTTGCCAGTAAATTTTGGACCTGTAGGGTGACGTTCAGCAGACTTCATGCTACCGGCTTTTTCTTCGGCAACAATACCATCTATGCGAACAAGTAGATTTTTAAAGTCCATTAGCGTTTAATTATACTTTCTTTTTTAGCCGACTTTTTACGAAATGGATTAGCAGGATTTTGATAATTACCACCAAATAGCGTACCACCACCAACTGCGGGTGCAGTGGCAACACCGCCTGCTGAAGTAGTTTCGCTAAGATCTAGTCCAGGACTAAACTTTTTTTCTCTATTGTACTTTACATCCAAGGCCCGGTCAATGCGATTGGTAGTGGCTTTGTCTAAGGTGCGTAAATGATTGGTGTCTTTTGTGCCACCGTAGGTTGAGGTGCTACGATGTTTTTTACCTGTAGCAGTTTTAGTGATTTCACCTTCCGCCACACCGAGTTTAGCTTTTAACGCGGCCTTGAGTTTGGCCTGTTGTTCTTTTTCGTCGCCACCTTCGTGACCTAATGCTCTAGCATGAGCAACTTCGTGTCCGGGTTTTCTTCTTCCAGCCAAAGGATCACCTTGTTTTTTGCCTCCAGCCATTTGAGCCCACTCGTCTCGACCACCACTAATACCGCCAGTTTGTGGGTGTCGGCTAGCGTATCCTGCTTCATCTAACTCATAAGGAAGATCGCTTACGACCTTCGTTAATTCTTTAGCGGATTGCACCAACAGATCAATTGGAGCATTGGCAATAATAGCATCAATATCGCCACCGTATTGGTCATCACCGAATAGATTGTACCATACCGGAGCATTGCGATCAAGGTATTCCCATCCATCATCTTCGTATTCAGAAATCTTACCAAAGCAACGATTAATAATCTTACCAGCTTTGGCACGTTGTGGATCTATGCCTCCTGCTACACCTTGCTCTTCACCTAACAATTCAGCGTACTGACGTTCAGCACTTTCCATGCTAAATGCTTCCATTCCGCCCGGCATCATGGCTTCGTTAGTTCCGCCCATAACATCGTATTCTAACCATTCAGTGACAGTTTTTAAGTAGTCGTTAGCCAGGCTAATCTTTTCAGCAGCCCAAGCATCTAATTCGTGTCCTTCTGGTAGTTGGCCCAGTAGTTGATGTAGTTTGATTGCATTAGCGGCACTGTGATAGCACTCTTCACGTAGCATGTGATGTTGATGGCTCTGGTGCATTTGGTGTGCGTCATCACCAATAAATTCGTTTTCTTTTAGAAATTCTTGTGGTTTCATGCTCTAAACTCCAATATATTATAGTATTTAGCGATTAAACAGTAAAGGATAAATCTTGCTGATCTTGGGCCACACCATTAACTATTAAATTTTTTACGCCAAACCCATCAAAGTCATTTAATGATTCGACACGTACCTGATGCTGTCCTGGGTCCAAATTGACTTCTATGTGTTCTCGTATATACTGTTCGTGTCTAGGCCAAATCCAAGTTCGTTCCGTCAGTAAGTCCTGATCTACATAAACACGATAAACAGGCTCGTGTTCGTAAGCTGATTCACAATAAACATCCACAGATACCCGATAAATGGACATAATTACCTTTTGGGAATATTGAGAATTTTTTGCTGTAAATCGGCAATTTTCTTTTTATAGTGAGGTTTAAGTTCAGGATTTATAGATGGGTCAGCGATTAAGTCGCGATAGTAATCAATGTCGTCTCGATATTTCTTAATAAGATGCATGGACACATCTGCTATTGTACTGCTTAAATCAACCTCTGCTAGATCAAATGCACGTAAATTTTTATTGATTTGTCCAGGACGCACATCCTTAGTAAGGCTCATGCTGTAGCGTGGGTCTTTTGCTTGACGCTTAGTAGCAATCACTCCTGACGCTTCTTCGCCTAATACACTTAATAATTGTAAGGCACGTCGGGGATTGGCAGGATATAGTGTTTGTGCAATTTTTGCACGACCTGCAGGATTGGCTTTGGCCCAGGCAGCACGTATTTCACTGGCGCTGGTTATACCACCTGCAAATTCTACAGTGGGCAAGTAAGCCATATACCCATGCTGGCTCATTGGTTTTAAATGCTTGCTGATTGGTTGTAAGTAACTGGCACTGCCATCTTTTTTAACACCACCAGCCTGTGGCGGTTCGTTACGATCTTTTTCACTGCGAACAAATATCAGTGCTGTGGTTTCAGGGTCATAATGTTGGATTATTTCTTTTGCCTGAAAAGGACTTTTAACCTGCACAAAGTGTCCTTCGGGAACACCAGCAATGGTAGCCAGCTGTTGTTTAACATCGAAAGGTATAGGACGATCTGTGGTTTTGTTGGTAGCAGCAATATAAACATCTGCGCCGGGAAATGCTCGTACTGCGGAATTGTAAAGTGCCATATGCCCTATATGGAACGGATGAAACCCGCCAGGCATAATGACTAGTTTTTTAAGGTGTGAAGCCGGGGCTTCAAAAAGGTCTGCTACAAACATAAAGAATTCCGTCTATAGCAGTATTTAGCTTTAGATGTTTTCCAACAACCAAATGTAAAACGGGTTAACCCACTGTAGTTGCCAAGTGCCATTCCAGCCAAGATTTACACAGTTTTTAACCAGCTGTGTAGTTTCTCCCTGGTAATCCACAGGCCGATTCGGATGGTATTCGCTCAAACTGTAAATTAAATTTCCAAGATCAATTTTATCGATTTCTACACTTACTATGTTTAACAGCAGATCTTTGACTATAGCAGTTTTATCTTCGTTTTGTACAGTATCTTGATCTGTTTTGTTAAGCAATGATATTTTTAAACAGGGAGCATCTGCATCAGTTTCATAGTCAAACTCAATATATTCAGTTTCATCACTGGCACCAGTAATGGTGCCAGATTTAACAACTTCATCGCCAATGGCAATACTATACTGGGGTTTTTTATCCCAGTATGTACCACTCAGTCCAATACGAAAATGCAGTGATTCTTTATCGGCCATAATAGTTCCTTTTAATTTTTAACAGACTGTGGTTGCCCAGCCACAGCCATATTGACTGCATCACGTAGTGCTGCTGGAACATTGTCGGGCAAATTACCTGCTTCAACAGACGGTGCAGTTTTAGCACGATCGATAATATCAATTTTGCTTAGGTCACCTTGGAATTCAAAGTGTCCAATATGATTTAACAATACTTTGCTGTGTACCCAAATTTCACCGCCCATGTCTTGCCAACGACGGCAGAACAACCAATCTTCACTTAGATAGTGTCCGCGAGCATCGATTTCGCAATCAAAAATACTGTACATCATTGGCTCGTACTGCTTGCCTAAGCCAACATCATCTACGTATTTTGTCTGCGGATACCGAGCAATCATTTTTTCATACACTGATCTCTTAAATAACAAGAAACCTGTGCCGGTTGTATCTACTGTAAAGATGTCACCTTGGATCTTAGTTTCTGGTTTTAGGTTAATAACATAATTAACCGGTAGAGCTTTTTTAGGATACAGTCCGCCGATAACTTCTTTGTCACAGGCAATCATTTGCAGTATTGATTCTGGTTGGAAACGAATATCTGCATCAATAAACATAAAATGTGTGGCCTGTGTATTAGTCATCATTTTAGCCATTAGATTGTTACGAGCACGGGTAACCAAACTTTCATTAACCATAGTATCTAAACTCCAGTTAAGTCCAGCCTGTTGTGCTAATAGAATAAAGCGTAAAAATGATGTCATTGTAGGCTCAGACACCATACCACCGTAGCAGGGAATACCAATGTGTAGATGTACTTTACTAAAATCAAAAGGAATACCTGGCCCTGGTTGTGGCTGTGGTTGTGCTTGTTTAGCCTGTGCGGCCTGTTTAGCAGCCGCGGCCTTGATTAAAGCTACAGCATCGTTTTGGCTGACTTTTTTATCAGCAGTGTTTTTTGTGCTCATTGAATTTCCTTAGGGTTATTGATTATTTTACGTCGATTTCTATTAGTGCGCCTGCACCAACTAATTCCTGTAATACTTCTTCTAAACTGTTTATTAATTCTGGACTCAGACTGGTTCCAATGTCATCTGCATCTTTTATCAATTTACTGATTGTAATCGTTACAACATCTTCTTGTAATTTTGCCATCATGGGCTCCTTGATATAATATGCTATTATTTAGCGAGTCACATTGACCATGCGATGAATATTTGATATTAAGTTTGGATCAATTAGACTGATAAATGTAGCTACCTTGTCATCCTGGGCATAAAAATACACTGACCATATGCTGGGATAACTTCGATTTAGCATATCCCTACAGGTTTTACTCAGTTTAATATCGTCACCTAGTACGGTTAAGTAGTTGAGTAATTGTTGTTTAATTTCACCACTGTACCTACCATCTCTTATGATAATCTTATAGTTATAAGTAATCGGCACACGACTGATAATAGCACCAGATTCTAAAAACGATACAGTATCACTGTTTGGACCAGTTATGCTTTCTATGCACAGCCGATTACTTAGATTTTTGGCTATATTTTTAAGTGTATGTTCGTTGCTAGCATAAAATTGTATCCGCGGTTCTTCTACGCGAGTTTTAACCTGACCAGCAAAGTTAGTTTTAATTGTTCGCACTGATTCCAGCAACTCAAGATCCACCTGGAGAGGAGTCAACTGTCCTCGATGATACCAGGAACCTGGATTATAAAATTTGGCCATTTGTATTCTGTTATCCAGTGCTTCTGATAAATTGGTATTTTTTGAATCTAGTAATTTGCCACCTTCTGCTCTGATAACCATACGCCATAGGTATCGATTATAAAATTGTTTGACCGTTGAATCAAACACTATTTTTGGGTCAAGATTATTCCAATATAACGTATCCATTGGCGTCCACAGTGGCTAGTTGATTAGCTGCAACAACAGTAAAGGTTATTTTTTCTTTGTAATCTACTGCTATAGTTGAATTCTCTGCAATATTTTCAAACAAGATTTTTTTACTTAACGGTACTTTAATAAGATCGTTGATCTTACGACTCAGTGGTCTGGCACCCATTTTACGATCGTAGCCGACTTCTGCTAGATAATCAACAGCAGATTCGGTAAGCCTGACTCGTATCTGACGATCACCGAGTAGTTCATTGAGTTCATTGATAAATTTAACCACAATCTTTTTCATACTTAAACTGTCTAGAGCAGCAAACTTACAGATTCCATCTAGTCGATTACGGAACTCAGGTTTAAAAAACTCCCGAACAGCTCGATCATCTTCGTCGGTTTTGTCAATACTGCCAAAACCAATACTCTTTCTTTCGTTATCAGCGGCACCTAGGTTACTGGTCATAATAATAATACAGTTACGAGCATCGGCCTTTTTGCCGTTACTGCTGGTAACAACACCTTCATCCATTAGGCTTAATAATACACTACTGACATCTGGATGTGCCTTTTCAATCTCGTCAAATAAGATTATGCTGTTAGGATTTTTTTCAATATCGGATATTAATAATCCGCCACCTAATTGTCCATCATCATAGCCAACGTATCCCGGGGGAGCACCTATCAGCTTACTGGCTGAGTGCTTTTCTTGGTACTCGCTCATATCGTACCGTAACAGTTTCATCCCAAGATTCTCAGACAACAGTTTTGCCAACTCGGTTTTTCCTGTGCCTGTGGGTCCTAAAAATAAGTAACTACCAATGGGTTTGTTTAAGCCTTTTAAACCTGCACGACTTACATATATTTTTTCTAATATAGTATCAATAACTGAATTTTGTCCATACAGTTTGTTTTTAAGGTTAGTTTCTAAATTGTCCAAACTCTTGGCCGATTCAGCACCAATCTGTTCCGCAGGTATTTTTGTAAAGCGAGCTATTACATCTACTATGTGTCGGCGACTCACAGTCCAATCTAACTCACGTATTTTTAATCTAGCACAGGCCGTATCTATTAGGTCAATGGCCTTGTCTGGTAAGCGTTTGTCAGTTTGATATCTAACACTGAGATCAACTGCGGCTTCAACAGCACTGTCATCAATAACGCCACCGTGGAATTTTTCAAAGTAACCACGCAGGCCACGCAGGATATCTTTGGCCACTGCTGGACTTGGTTCTTCTACAGTCATACGATAGAAGCGACGCATTAGGGCACGATCTTTTTCAAAGCTCTGTGTATATTCTTCCCAGGTAGTTGACGCAATAACCTTAAGTTGTCCTTTACCTAATGCTGGTTTAATCATGTTACTGAAGTCTACACTACTTTGACTACCAGCACCGGCACCACGCATTTGATGTGCTTCGTCAATAAACAGTATGCACTTACCTTTAGATATTAAGGCCTGTATTACATCTTGTAATTTTTCTTCAAAGTCACCACGGTATTTGCTACCGGCCAACAATGTGCCAATGTCTAGATTATATACTGTATATTCTTTAAGATATGCTGGTACTGCTCCTTCAACAATATTACGAGCCAGGCCTTCGGCAATAGCAGTTTTACCCACACCCGGATCGCCTATTAGTAACACATTTGATTTGTTACGTTTGGCCAATACCTGTGCTATTTCATCTATTTCGTTTTCTCTGCCGATTACTGGATCAATGTTGCCTTCTTCGGCCACGGTATTTAAATTAGTACAGTATTCATTTAATACTTCTGTGGCTTTTATATTGGTTGCCATCTTACGTGAGCGACGATTTGAATAGTTCTGTCCGTAGTAGTCAACTAATTTTTGACGATCTTCAAGTCCGTATTTTAATAAGAAGTAGTGTGCGTGACTGTTGTTTTCGGCAGCAATACTAACATAAAGATCAATGATCTGCATGTGTTGACGACCGCTGAACAACACCTGTGTAAATGCACGATTAAATACTCGTTCTAGTGAATGGGTTTTTTTAGGTTCTACACTGGCACTGGCAGACACCATATAGTTTTGTGTAGACAGATACTCATCAAGATCCTGTATTAAACCGGCTGTATCAACTCCATAGTTTTCCAGCAATTCGTTAAACGGTTGATAAACAACCGTGCTTCTTAATAAGTGCTCAAGAGTAACATATTCGTGATTGAGATTTCTAGCGTGTTCAGTAGCAGCCTTAACAATTACTTCTATTTCAGGATTAGGTTGTATCATCCGATCTTCCAAGTTATTTGCCTCATAAAAATATTTATTGCATAGTTTGAATTTGTCGAACTAAGTTTAACTGTGCGTCAGACAGATTTTTAGGCACAGTTATAGCTATTTTAACAAGTAAATTACCTCTTTGCGAGCCATTTAATTGCCAAACTCCCTGCCCGCCTAGTCGCATAACAGCTCCAGGTTGTAGCCCTGGGGGAATATTAATTTTAAATCTACTACCATCAAACCCAGCAACTTCAACTTCTCCGCCGACAATGGCACAAAAACAATCAATCTCCAGGCCAGTAATAACATCTAATCCTTCTACTGAGTAACCATTGGGAGTTTCTACGTGTATAACTACATACAGATCGCCACGAGCCAGCGTATTAAAAAAGTTATCACCTAATCCTGGATACTTGATCTGACTACCTGAAGTTACACCACGTGGTATATTGACTTCTACAGTTTCTCTGTGTCCGTTTGTGGTCTGTACACTGATAGTTTTAGTTTGCTCGGTTAAAGTACTGGCCAAAGAAACAACAATTTCTATTTTTAAATCTTTGTTGCGTCTAGGCTGGTGCGGATTTACAAATGGGTTACCAAATGGATTACCACCAAAGTTAAATCCAAAGTTACGCAACATATCATCAATGTTAGGATGACCCTGCATATCCTGCCCATTTACTGTAAATCTAAAGGCTCCTGGATTGCGACGTTCGTGGTCGTATTGTTGCCTACGACCTTCATCGCCAATGACCTCATAGGCCGCCTGTATTGTTTGAAATGTAGCAGTGTCTCCTCCGCGGTCTGGGTGATGCTGACTGGCTAATTTTCTATAGGCTCGTTTGATTTCGTCTGGAGTAGCAGTTTCGCTAACACCCAAAGTTGCGTAGTGTGTCATATTACTATTATAAATAAAAAACCAGACACAGTCAATGCGTCTGGTTTATATTGCTGGTGTGCTATTAGTTAACCTGTATTTGAGCTTCGGCTAACTTTGATTTGTAGTAAATTCCATTACTGTCGGTGCCACCGCCGCCACCAAATAACGACACGTGGAATGTTCCATTAGTGACTGGCAAAAATTTAACAGTACCAGTATGGTCGCCGGCACCTAGGTCAATTGGGTTAACCAAACAGTCGGCATTAATTTGTGTATCATCTGCACCAGTGGATGAGTAATTTACTGTTATTGGTTGGCCAAGATTTACTGACGTTTCTACTATACTGATATGTAATTCCATTTATGTTGTTCCTGTTTTCTTTTCTTGTGTGCGTCCGTATGCTGCGATACCTAATATAGCACCCATGGCCAAATGATATAGGCCGGCACCTTGTAGAGTAATTGGATTCCACTGTTGCTGTACAGCACCGTGAATCATGGCCTGCATCATTGACCATAACACCGGAAATGCCACAAAATCACAGAAACAGGTAAACATATACAGCCACCCCATTGCTGGACGCCAAAATGATTTCATCCAGTGTTCTTCGGGCTTACCGGCACTGGCAGCAATAGCCTGACTAAATGCACTTGTATCTATAGCCTGGTTTTGCCCTTGACTTCCGCCGAATTGACTTGGCTGTCCGCCAAATCCACCGCCACCAAAAGAACTTGATCCACCAAAAGAACTTGATCCACCAAATTGATTTGGTTGACTGCCAAACCCACCAGTGCTCATACTGTTTCCGCCCAATGGCGCACTGCCGAAACCTGATGTTGCTCCGCCAAATAGGCCTGGCGCTGGTTTGTTAGCTGTGGCTGTAGCCGGTGCGGCTGTGGTTGTTGCTGGGTTTACGGCATTTGCCTGTGAGGCCGCTGCGGCATCTGCTGCAGTCGGTTGATCTACGTCATCGGGATCGAGTTTTGGCATGTTAGCTCCTTGAATTTTTTTGTGTTTATCCTACTGCACCTGCAATAGTTATTAATCCATTAATACATGTATTTAGCGTTTCTTTGAATGCCATCTGGCTCATGTCTTCTACAATGGCCATTTGTCTTTGCACATCCTGTAGTGTTTCTGTTAGTTCTGCAGGTGTCATTTGTCCAGCCTGTGCTGTCTGTACTACCTGTGTAATAAATTGAGCCGCATTGGCAAACTGCTGGTTTCCACTGTTGGCAACTGTGGCAAGTTGTTGGCTGATATCATCTAATGTCATCTTGGTCTCTTTCCTATAACTGACTGCATCAATTTGGCGCTGTTTTCAACTGACTCAAATTTAATTCGACAAAACGCTGGACTTACTTTTTCTCCTGCTTGATATTTTGCTGATAATCCCTGGGCTATCTCATTGAGATTCTTGGCAGCATCTAGACCACTGTCATTGTGTGGTATATACTCAGCATAGGTAGCAAACAAATTAGTATGATAAAACAATGTAATGGCATTTTGTTTGGCCACAGCAGGATCTGCACAAAGGTCAGCGTATATATGAGCTGTAGTTCTGATCTCTGTGATCATGCCATACTCGTTAGGATCATATTTGGTCATCAGGTAAGCATCAACTAAGGTGCATCCTGACATCATTGCGGCTAATAGAATAATTAATTTTTTCATTGTGTTATTCGATCAAAGATCGCCTTTTGTGTATTATACCATGTGATCCAGTCATCAATTTTTACTTTACACTCATAGTAGGTTGTATAGTTATCGGTGACTACATCTAATACATCACTGAGCTGAGTGGTTTTAGGATCAACAAGTTTTAGGTCCGGACAGGCTACCAGCAGATCCTGTGGAACTGCAGGAAACTTTATATTGACCGGAACAGCTTTTTCATTACATCCAGTTAAGGCCAATAGTAAAAAAAATAGTACAAGCCGTTTCATTTCTGTGCCTTTTTAGCAGGATTTTGTGCTGCATCATTTAATATACCAGCAACTTCTGGAGCAAGATGGCAATCTTTGTTGATGACTATTTGTTCTTTCTTAATACGCTCTTTATAAAGAACTCGTCTTTCTTCTAATAGAGCCATTTTCTTTCCGTGTTCGCGTTCCAGTTGAGTATTAGCATCTGCAGACTGTTGTTCAGCAACAACCACACGATCATTCATTTCTTTAACCTGTGCTTGCCATAGTTTAGCAACTCCGGTACCGCCCATCATATAGACGCTGGTTAAAGTTACAAACAATCCTGTGTACTTAACTACTGCACTGGCTACCTTAAAGTGTATAGTCGGAATCATAGCAATTACGCCGCTGAAAGTATAGGCCACTGCACCACCAATGGCTACAACTATCCACAGCTCGACCGGAATCCAAGCAATAATGTGCTCAACTATCCAGGTAATCATTGTACTTGAAATACCTGTACGGCGTGATTAAAACGTGCAGTACGATCTTCTAGCCCTAAGGTACCACCGTTGATAATGCGTGTCACACGTTCAACATCTCCGGCATCGGAGTGTGTGTTTAAATTTTCTTGTTTCCAGAAAAAACAAGCAGACTCTACAGCACCGTCGGGAGTTTCACAATAGGCCACTGTATCATCTAGCTCGCGACCAATTATATGTGCAAATTTTTCATAATTACTGCGACCAGTAAGTTGTATTAAACCTCGTCCGTGGAATTGCCAGCCATCGCCAGATTCTGGACTGCCGTTGCCCATGCGATTACTGTAGGCAATATTAGCAATCATTTCAGGGTTGTGAGCACACTGAGCGGCCACATCTGGTGGGAAACGCTTGGGCCAAATGCGTGTTAGTGCTGCGGCCTGATAGTTTAGATTTTCTTTAAGTGCGGTGTATCCACCGCTTTCGTGTGCGGTTTGTGCTATAAACATAGCCACACGTGGGATAGAAGTTATTTCGTATTTAGGAAGCTCATCGCATAATGCTTGATACCACTCTTGTACGTGTGGGTTATGCGGTAATAATTGTTGTAACTGATCGGCTGAAAAGTCGAATTCGAATGACATAGTGTCTCCTTAATTGATGCTAGTATTTAGCTAATTTAGGAGCAAATTTTATTACAGTAAAATTAACGAACGATTCCGGCCAAATTACGCAGATTTTCTGTGTAATTGTTTTTAGGAGCCTTTTTATCGCTTTTAAGACCAGCTGCTGCTTTCATATCTTCAATTTCGTCTTTGCCAAATTTACGATTATATTCTTCAGCAGTAGTTGGGATCAGGGCTTCTAATGATGATGTTGATAAAGCATGATCTTTTGGGTTATGATAGTAACGCACACGCCAGTCAGTTAATTTTTGACCGGTTAGGTTCATAACGTCCTTCATCATGGTCATAATATTTTTTGCTATTTTGTTGTCGCGTTCGCATTCAATAAACACAATGTAATCACCGTCGTCCATTTCGCCGGAACTTACATCAGCATCTATAACCCAATCGTAGCCTTTTTCAATGAAATTTACCAGATCGTTACCAGGTTCTTTACCATGCACTTTAAAGCTGACAACAACAACATCCTCGTCACGGCCAAGTTTGCTTTTGAACTCATCGATATGTAGTTCGTCGTGTACTAGTCTGTGTAGATCGTTTTTTTCTAGGCCTTCGTTTAGCATAATTACATTCCTTGCGCTGGAGCTGGGGCAGGAGCTTGTCCGGCTGCTGGTGCTGCACCGGCTGCTGGAGCTGGAGCAGTTGTTTGATACATCTTATCATCTAATCCTTGCTCGTAACTTTGTTCAAGGTCTTCACTGTTTAAGTTTTCGTTTTCTAGTTCTAAGCTACCCTGATGTATATCCTGCATGAGTTTTTTAGGCACTGTAATGGTAACTAACCATATGGGCATTTTGCCCATTTTTGGCATTTTAGTGCCGGGTTGGAAATCGTTGGGAGTTTTAAGTTTAATAGGATAGCTGAGTGTATCTTTGCGATATTTAACTACACAACCATAATCGGCTAGTCGTTTAGCACCACGTGTGTCGGGTTTGGTCTTATAAGGCCACATAAAAGTACAGGTAACAAAGTATTTTTCATACTTAGGACCTTCTACAAGTTCGCCTTGTTTCCAGTAGTCAAATGTATAGATATCTAGTTCGTCAATAATACGTTCAAAGTCTAACAGAGTATTGATACTGCTGTCAGTCATGTATATGGCTTTGGTATTTTCTATAACATCTTTGATGCTACGGTCGCTTTTGCTTAAATCGGTCATAATATTATAAAGTTATACTTTATTTATCGACACAATACTGATTATTGTTAAATACTAATTATGTCAATGACCCCAGAAGAATACGCTGAATACCAACTTAACGTCTTTTATGGACCTGCTTGGCTAACTAGAGATACCACTCTAGATCAATTTGAATATTCTGGTTATCAATTAGGCGAAAAAGTCAACATAATGGAGCGAGTAATACACATTAATTGTGTTAATAATCCATTTAAAGGCATGGTTCCAAACCTAACTGGACAAGATCCTTATAATCCAGCAGCCGACGCAAAAATGACTGTGGATCAATTTGCCTATACAAACATAGCACAGAAGTTTAATGTGGCTTTTATATTAGGCGGAATTAACTTTGGAACTTATGCAGAAATTCAAGCTCAAATTGCCACAGTCTGTCGGTTACTGAGAACTCGTGATGCTCGTATGTACTGGCGTGCTTATACACAACCCCCTCCAGGAAGTCCTCCTGATTTTTTTTCTTGGGACTATAATCTTCAGATGAGTATGGCTGAAGAATTTGGATTTCAAATAATTGATATAGAAGCCGACACCGGGGATACTATATACGCAGAATGGCTAAGTTTAAGTAGAAGCTCAACTTACGGCACCACCTAGTCAAATACTTATCTTAATTTGCAAGACTAATAAACACACTTAATTACATTTGTTGCCTTTTCTTAAATATTTGCGTGAACTTGAATCAACATCAGGTTCTCCAAATATGGAACATGACAAGTTCACACTAACTCAAAGGGAGGCACACTTGTCCAAGCGTCGTAATCAAGCAGTTCAATCATATCAACCACAATATTATACTAAACAAAAAAGAAAACCTGACACAGTCTTAAAATTAGTAACTGAGGATTACTACCAAGAAAGACAGCGTAAAAAAGTAGAATTAATACCTAAGAGCTTAAATCAAGAAACCTACATAGACTTATTAACAGATACATCAAAACTAATTATATTTGCCACTGGTCCAGCAGGTACCGGTAAAACCATGTTAGCAGTTATGGCGGCAATACAGGCTTACCAAAGAGGAGATTGTAAAAAGATAGTAATTACACGTCCAGCAGTAGGAGTGGACGACGAACAACATGGCTTCTTACCAGGCGATATCAATGCAAAAATGGCACCTTGGACAAGACCCATCTTGGATGTATTTGCTGACTACTACCGGCAAAGCGAAATCACACGTATGCTAGACGAATCAACAATAGAGGTATCTCCACTGGCATATATGCGGGGGCGGACATTTAAAAACTCGTGGATTATTGCAGACGAAATGCAAAACGCGACACCAAGTCAGATGAAAATGCTGCTTACACGCCTAGGTAATAATAGTAAAATGGTAGTAACCGGGGACACACAACAAGCGGACCGACGTGAGTCAGAAAACGGTCTAATAGACTTTAAACGACTCACAGCCGAATATGAAAATTTGCGCTATGTAGCCGGAGTAGAGTTTGCCGGACGTGATATACATCGTCATGCTGCTGTTGTAGAAATACTAAAAATTTACGGGGAGGTCTAACAGTAACGATATCAATTAGGCAGATGCTATCATACGCTGTATCTGCCTAATTGGCTCTGTTTGCCAATTGGTATTAAATAATAATCGTTGATTATGTTCAACACGGTCTTGTATAGCAGACAATACGGTAGCCTGGTCCATTGATGCTAATCGTTTTATTTGTTCTGCAACCATATTCCATCTGGTTTCTTCATTGGTCTGTTGATCGTAACTTTCATCAATGATGTCGCCAAAGGTTCTAAAACCCAATGACTGTAGGCCTCGCAAATATCCACAGCCGGCAAACACTATAAACAATCGTTTTGCCAGTATAGGCTTAACTATTTTTTCAGTATAAAAGTTACAGTTATACATGGTTTCTGCTACAATAGTATAAGCAGTTTGATTATATATTTCCACAGGCAATACACAGCTAATAGGTAAATTAACACCTTGATATAAGGTAGTCTGTGCAGATTGGTCAGTGATAAAACTAGATTCTCTTAGAGTATTATTGTCAAAGTTATAAACACCAAAATTGGGCCCAGACCACTGCCCAACTTCGGGTTCCCCGTATCGACTACAAAGGTCTTGTATAAACTTGGGACTTTGTTTTTTTATACCTAAATGTACGCCAGGGTCGTTGCCTCGACCATAAGAACAAATACATTGATCTAGTATTCCGAGTTCTAGTAATCGATAATAAGCATAAGACCTGTGTGGTTTATATGTGCCTAATAAGCAGTCAAATAACTTAGGCTTTGTACCTGATTCTAAAAGGTCCAACATAGTGGATAATGTGCTGTACTTATTTGTACTATTGTAGATCCAGGCAATACCAAGCCAGTGTGGATAAAAAGATTGATTGGTTAGTTCTTCATCATAGCCAGGAATAAAAAAATAAAATTCTGGGTGAGCTTGTATAAACGGTAAAGTATTAGAAAACCACTGTGGGGTAGTGTCGTTGGGCCAGGGATACCATAGTTCAGTGCATACTACAATGACCTTTTTAAACTCAGATAATCTTGGATCCTGATAGTTATCTCTTATCCACTCAAATTCAAATATTCCTATTTTGGTATCAGTGCTGGCCAGTGCCAGATCTACATCGTTAGTAAGAGTATATTGATCTGATTCGATATTGTTGAACTGATTGAGGCACTGATGTTTTGCTGAATAAACTAACATACAGTTATTTATTGACCAACTATGCGCTCGTATATTTCTCGCCAGTTTCTAACACGAGGTATAGCTGGATCTTCATAATCCATGTTATGTCCGTGTTCAACTAATAGACTTTTTAATCCCATTTCTGCGCCTACTTGACAGTTAACGATTTTATCTTCAATCCAGTAACAACCACTGCCACGGTATGGCTCAAGTGCTAGGTCTTTATCAGCACCGGTATCTAAGAACACAAATTTTTCAAATGCTGTTTTGCCAAACAACTTACGCAGATTCATTCTACGCAATTCTTGAGCGTTTTCATTTTCACTTAGACTAGTAATACAGTGGAATACGTAGCCGTGCTCTTCGTGAAGTCGTTTAACGTAATACATACTGTCACGTAGTGCCGGTAAGAACCCAATATGAGCTGACTCATTGAATATTTTAATAAGTCTGCGTCCTTGCTCATTATCAATACCGTAACGGACTCCAATGCTGTATTTTAAATTACCACCTTCTTTTTTGGTAAATCCATGCTGTTGCATATATACATCAAATGCATACTCCCAATCCAATAATACTCCATCGGCATCGGTTAATATAATTTTATCTTTCATCTACTACCTTTACATAATTTAAAAAAGTTACTTTACTGTCGCTATATCGTTCTTCACGACGTTGGTTTTTGACACGACCTGTAATAATCGAATTTGATTCTATTTTTTTCTTATTCCAAAATTGCACTAGGTTGCCGGCGTCATCGTGCCCAATGTGAGCAAAATTATCATATTCCCTTAGGTAACGACAGCTGATTAGGTTAAAATTTAATTCGATTTTTTTATTCAACTGTCCAATAAAATTGCTGGCAATACCTAAACGCAAAATCTGCTCACGTTCAGTTTCGTGACGTTCAATGTCAGAGTACAATTTAGGAGCCCAGGCCAATATGCCAAAGTCTCGATTGGTTACAGTTTTTTGTTGTAACAGTCGATTAACTTCTGTTAAAAAATCATTACCGTCTTTGCCGGTTAAGGTATTCATCATAACACGACGATCAAGACCAGCACGAATATTTTCTGCTTGGTCTCGCAAACTATCAGTAACAACCATCCCGGCCGTTAAACAATCAAACATTTTCTGTTTATTTTCAACTTGTCCTTCTACTGTATGCCGTAGAATCTTTTGTCCGTTTTCTTGGTAAGCCAAAATAGCCACTGATAATGCACTAATTGTATCAACTGTGAGTTTATTTTGCTTTACCATATCTGCTCCATTTAGTTACTATATGCTATATTATAGCATTGAATGGATTTTTTGGTCAACCATAAATTCCAGCTTATAAATACTTGATGATCAACTTATATACCCTTGGTGGGCATACCATGGGCGATACACTTATAGCCATATCCTTGTTTAATAGTCTAAACCAACCGGTGCATATAACCACCAGTGCTAATTCTTGGTATATTAGATGGAAAAGAATTTTTGATATCGGCAATCAAATTACCATAACAGTTGATCCAGAACATCCTAATTTTACTAACCCACCACATCCAAGATTTTTAGAAAGTTTTAAATTGTTTAATCGTTACAGACTTAACGATCATATATGTTTATTTGATCAAAATTTTACCATTGGTCGTCGGGGTAAAAAATCTGTGGCTGTAATGATCAACGATGGAAAATATATAAAAAATTCTGAATTTTTTAGTCGATTGGAACAAGAGCCAATAACTGAATACCCTTGGACTAAATTTCACGCTCGATCTACTTACAATTTTATTATTGATCTAGTTCAGGCCGCTGGATATGATCCGGTGATCATCGACAGCCTAGATATATCTGTAGAACACAAAACTTTTATACTCAATGAATTATGTGATTTTGTCATTGGCTACGAAGGGGGTATCTGTCATCTGGCTCATGCTTTAGAAATACCTGCAATAATACTGCCACGCAGGGTCGAAGATACTATACACGATCTTTTACACCTTGATAAAAAAACATATCTTATACGAAATGTAACTGAATTACTCAATTGGTCACCTGAATATTTAACCAACTTAGTTGATGGCCTACATGATGAAACAGGATACAATAATGTGTGGTTAACAGCACCAACTGCTCCGGATCCTGGGCCTATTGTTGATCGTTATAAAAATGCCAGCGATGATAAATTTAGAGAACAATTACCGTGGGTGTTGCAGTATACGGATAATCCGACACTTGGTGGATATTAACGACTGGTAACTCTTTGATGTAAGGCCTGTAAATACTGTGTTTGATTAGTCATTTTAGACTCTAACGCTTCTATTCTGGCTCTGAGTTGACGGTTTTCTGCCTGCAGTTCTTCTAGTGTAGCACGAGTTTCTTTGATAGTTTTTTCGTGACTGAGTAAATTTGGACGCGGAGGAGCATTAGGATCTACTGCTCGCTTGCGAGTCTGCATACTTTTAAAAAATGGATTCATACTGATATTTATTTGTTTTCAGAGTCCAATTCAGCCTGCATTTCATCTAGCATTTGATTAAAATATTCAGCATCTAACTGTGTCATTACCTGTGTAATATATTGATGATAGCCTTTAAAAAAATATTTAAATAACTCATCGAAGGTTTTTCCTGACGTCCACCCATTTTTAACCACAGTTTTGTTAGATAGGTTTAATATAACTTTACTATGCACACTGTCTTTTTTTAACCCTCTGGTAATTTCTACCCGCTCGTCATACCGAATATTGTTAGGATCTGCCATCCATCCAGCCCGTTGAGTCTGTACCCCAGGTCGGGGTTGAGCATAATAAAATGCCACTAGGTTAATATCTTTATTTGCCAATTTGTGTTAACTCCACTAAGGTTGCACTAAGGTTGATTTCGGGATCTGCCACTTGACTGTGACTGACCAATCCCTTGCGTATTGCCAGTATTGCTTCGTCCTGTCCCTCGGGTGTATCGGACCATAAACTAAGGTTGTCATACATCCAACGGAACATTTCATTGATATCTTCTACCGCGGCTTGACTACAGATGACACTACGTCCCTGACGTATTGCGCCCAGTTTAAAAAAGTTTACTGCTTCCAGTTTCCAATCTTTAACTCCGCGATCATTTTCGCCAGGTTTTGTTAAAGTGCCTGTGGTAGTGTTGGACTGTAATAAGTTTAAGCACTTGCGTAAATCTGGATATGTGGCCTTAACATAACTGTCCAGTGTATCTAGGTCAAACTCCATACCTTCTGATACTAATATTGTTGCTGCCCTGGCCGTAAATTCTGTAATATCGCTTTTGTCAATGTGAAAACTCTGGCAACGACTATGTAGTGCATCCATAATCTTATGTGGTAAATTACAGGTAAAAATAAAACGTGCCTGTGCTTGATATGTTTCAGTTAGCCCACGCATGATACCTTGTGCGTTGTGGCTTAGATAATCTGCTTCGTCCATTAACACAACTTTGAAACTGCCAAATGGCATGGTGCTGACAAATCCCTCGACTTTGCCTTTGATAAAGTCTACACCATTATCACGACTGGCATTGATATGTAAAAAATCATAACCATCAATGCCAAGTTCGTTAACCAGTATTTTAGCCAGTGTAGTTTTACCTGTGCCCGGGCTTCCGCTTAATAAGATATGCGGAATTGTTTTTTCTTTAATCCAGCTTTCGACTATCTGTCTTTGATTGCTATCAGTAAAAACATAATCTGCAATGGTGTTGGGTCTGTATTTTTCTACCCATAATTCTTTCATAACATTCCTTTAAACATTTGTCGGCGTCCTTCGATGCCAATTTGATAATCAAAAACTTCTCGAACTCGTTGTAACATGGCACAGGCCATCATTAATTGATCTTCTCTGTCGTCACACATCAGCAACTGTTGATCTACCGGCCGCATCAATTCCGCCATTCTTTGTTCTATCTCGCTCATCGACTTCTCCTAAAAAATCTAAGTAGATTATAAAAACGACTACGATAAGGATCAGCTAAAATTTGATCTAACATACTGGGCAGGTGCGGACATCGACCTTGACGCCAATCACAGTTAGGTCGTGGTATGGTACCACAAAGGCTACAGCGTGGTATTTTTGTTACACCTGTTTCAGTATCTCTACTAGGCGTTCCTGTTCCCATAATTCTTCTCCGGTAAATTTTGGTAAACGACTGTATTCGTCTTCTAACCAACATTTTAACAGATATAACTCGTGTTTGCAAGAACTTTGAGTCCATCCATCATTGTGAGGACTATATATTTCGCCCAAACTTTTACGTATAGCCTGTTGTGCAGGATGCAAATCGGGTTTGAGGAATCCCATTAAAGTGTTTTGGCTTGTGCTTCTACTGCGGTTGAAAGATTGTCGTCGGCCGTAGGTTCTTGGTCCGAAACAAATATGATATCTTTTGGGTCTACTCTACGAATGATGATTTCTTCACCCGCGACACTGACTTTGGCACCACGAGTCCAGCGACCGTGTTCAACTAAAACCCATTGTCCTTCTTGTATATCTTGTTGTTCTGGTCCAGTTCTGTAAACCTGTGCCCAGCGTGGTCGTATACCTGAAGTTTTTAGGTCGTCGCTGAGTAAAACAATACCACTGCTTAAGGTTCGACCTGAAAAGTTCATGTCACGTACAATCACGTGATCTTTTAATGCGGTAATATTCTTGATTTGTGTATATTCAAATGATGACATTGTTTCCTCTTTTAAATGCGTTGCGGACCTTTTGGTTTATTTGGGGTTGGGTCAAGTAGCTCTTGATTTACAGTAACACTACGAGCGATGCTGTCAGCTAGGCTACCACGTAGTTGTGGCTCTGTAGGCACTTCTTCGATTACTGGTGGATCAAAAGGAACGCCACTGGGATCTACTTCGGGTATAACTGGCTGTGCCTGCCCAGAACCTGCTGTGGCACCAGCGCGACGCTGAGTTTCTTGTACCTGATGTATTCTCTGTTGATTCGCAGAATTTACACGATATTGTTGGTCGGCTACCTGATTGCGACCTTTAATTACCTGTCCACCTGGGCCCAGTTGATCACCACGTGCATTAACCTTCATGTTACCTACGGCAATAGTATCTTCGTTTTTTAATCTGATATGATCCATATCAATAGGCTTGCCCTGCGATGTTTTATATACTCTTCCCATACTAATTCTCCGTTATACTGGTATTTATAGCAGTGTTTTTATCATTTTAAAAATTCTCGAACGTCTAAGTCATAATACATCGAATCAATTCGGTGTACTCCCAACAAGTATAACACATAACTGGCTACACTACTACCACGACCAAGTCCCCATATAACCAAATTTGCTCGCATAGTATCTACAAAATATTTTAAATAACGCAACAGATTGAACATATCACGTTCTTGATATAAAATTAGTTCTTCTCCTACACGTTGTAGTTCTGCATCTGTCCGACATAAACTTAAAATATGTTCGGCTATGTCTAACTTAGCGTAGTCCTCGGGCATGTACCATGTCTGTTGCTGACTCCAATGGAACAATTCATCGGGTATTTCTTCTCGTGCGTCAATTGGCACATATGGTTTTAGAATTGGGAATTCCGCATAGGTTGCCTTTACTGACTGATTATAAGTAGTTGGGTCGCTGACATTAAATCTACTTAAATCTAAATCGGGCATCTGATACAACAAATTACAAAGTTCAGATTCGGTAATGTAAGCCTGCCCAAAACGATCGTAGTTCATTGTATATCTATAATAGTTGTAAAACCTTTGTTGTCTTTGCCATTCTTTTTTGTTATATCGTCGATGAGCTTGGCATTACGACGATTAACTTCAGCTGTATAATCTTCTAAGACCATTTGTATCTGTGGAATAAGTTGCGTAGGACCAAATTTATAACATTGAGCTAACCGCTTGTTTAGTTCAGCTACCTTAGTGTTCAACTCTTCGTCTTTGAGTGTGCTTAAATCTTGTGTTAATGGATGCATAAAAAAACTCCCAGTTTCATATAGTATAAACTATTTTAGACCGGGAGTCAAGGATTTTATTGTGTTTGGTTAATATTTGTACCAAACGTTTCCTGATGTACTGTACTGTAATTTTAAAGTAATATTGCCACCGCTGAATATGCCAGATGTAGCGTACTTGATGTTTGCACCGGTGAATGTAGTGGTAGCTATTGGACATAAAGCACTAATAGTCAAGGTGCGACCGTCTTCTACACCAGAGTAAGGCACAAATATAGTCTGTGTTGATAATGTAGCACTACTGGCACTGTCTAGGTACCAGGTAGTATACATAATATTGGCTGTGGTAGTTGACCCGGTTGTGGTTACTACACGGATATAGTTTGGATTGATGTATCCACCGGTGACAGTTAAATTAGCCTGTATATTATTATAATTACGTGTTACATCACGGATATAAAAAGTAGAGCCTCCGTCTAAAGACATGAACTCAAAAATGTATGTGCCGGTTGTGGCAAAAGAAATTACATTGTTACTGGTATTTGCTCCGGCAATTTGTGCTAAACTAGCCGACGTAACACCTGAAGGTACTGTAAGCGTATAGTTTGTAGCAGTGACATTTAACCAAAGTACAGCACTGGCATATTTGCCAGCAGCAGGCCAATTGGTAAATCCCATGGTTATTGATCCACCGGTAGTAATTTCTTGTATATTACCCGAGGATATGTCTAAATTCACTGAGCCACTTAGTGTACCCTGATTATTTAAACTGTAGCCAACTTGACCAAGTGTTACATTGGTTATTGGACCACCGCCCATATTATTAACACCAGATCCAGGAACAGTAGTTAAAGCTGATGATAGTATAGCTTTACTCTGTAGATCTCCAATTTCTGATGCTGCAATAGTAAAGTTATTACTGATATTAGTAAAATTGTTTCTAAAACCTTGGCTGTCGTTATCTTGCCCGGCCACAGGGAAAGATCCGTCGATGTTTGTTGGGTTAATGTTTGATGCCATTATTTAAATACTCCAGTATTAAGTTATTTAGCTGTAATATATCTTACAATTTATAATATTTATTGTAAAATTGTAGTTTTAGGAAATTTTATCCAGGCATCATTTTGACCTGGTGTTTGATATACATCTACATTGTTGATAAACAGGGTTTTATTATTATCAAACACAGTTGAGCTCAAGTAAATTGTATTAGCGTTATTAACCAGTGTATATGCAGGTACTGTTTCGGATCCCTGCAGTGATGCATTATACAGAACTACTCTGGATCCATATTGTACACCATGATTTATTTTTATCTCATCACCTAATTCAGCCGGTTGAACAAAAGTTAAAGTAACTATTGCGTCACCGCTTAGATCAAACCAAGTAGTATCAAATCCAATGCCCGTGGGCTGATCTGTTAGAGTAGTAAATCCAGCACCTCCAGTGGGCCCTATATTAGCATCAAATCCTGATGATGGATTAGTAATATTAATTTGCCATATACCGGCACGTTTGTTTACTATAGAAGGAGTATAAAGATGTTCTTTATATCCAGGCACAACAGATCCGTCAGCAAACACCCATCCATCATGTGGGTCAGTGTATCCGTTGTAATTTTCCTGCTGTGCAAAAATTAAAGTTTGCCCAGCTGTAAAATTAACTGTTCCGTCTAGTCCGCCTAAGGCCAACACGTCAGAAAGCCTTTGATTATTAATACGATCAAATGGAATTCCAACAACAGCATAATCTACATAATATTTGATTGAGTTAGTGTAGGCAACACTGTCAAATGTAGTTAAACTGCCTGCAACAAAATTATTAGACACAATATCGTAGTTAGCAGTTAACACATTATCTAGGTCATATCTGTCAGCTACAAAGTCAATGCTGTTAAACACTATGCCATTGGCTTTTAATCTATAGGCTATTAAGGCACTGGCATTAGGTATGGTATAGGCTAATACTATACAACGAGTAAATCCTAGCACCTTTTCATTGGCTTGAGGTGCAGTCATCCAATTTGGTAATGCACCTTGATTAGCATAGCCAAGCTGACTGCTGACTACGCTCTGCATATTTTCAAAACTGTTAGGATAAACATTACCGGTAAAATTTGTGTAGTTGAGATAATTTGAATTAGCTGGACTATTTCCGTTGTAGATTTCTGTGTCAATTAATGGCACATAAACAACTTCATATTTGGTATTAAAATTTTCATCTACTGCTCGAGCAGTCTGTACATTACCAAACTCTATACGTTTGTTATAATGATTAGTAGAAACTGAAGCAGCATACTCAGCAAGTTCGCTAGGACTTAGCCCTGGTAAAAATAAACTGCGTATGTCTTGGGCTCTTCCAAACCAAGGATCGGTGGGACGATATAGTAAATTTTCTGGGAATATTTCTTGGTTGTTTACTATGTTTAAAAATGTTTCTCTTTGATCTAAACTTGGTAAAGCCTTGATATATAAATTTTCGTAAGGTTCTGTGTTGTAATTTTTTAAACGAACTGTAAATGTTCGAATACTACTAGTTGATCCATCCGTGGCTTCAGCTAATACAGAGAATGTGTAGGTATTATCAAATGTTGTAGCACCACCATCAATGGTGGTTAAAGGAACGTAAACTCCACCGCTGGTGTTGCTGCCGACAATCTGAGCTGTACCATTGGGATTAGTCGCCGACGGGTTGGCATTAATTTCGTAAGCGTCGTCTAATTTAAAATACCGAAAACTTGTACGTCCTGTTATTAATCCAGATGGCAGTAAGGTAAGACCCTGTGGCATTCTGCTAGCATAGGTAGCATCTGTGATTTGATAATTGGGATTGATTTGATTGACTGCACCATTGCTGATAGGAGCCAGACGGTAGGTTAATATCTTACTGGACTCTGCAGGTACCGCGGTCACACTAAGTTCGCTAATAGCACCGTTATCGATTGTGCCTAAATCTGTAGGTGTTGTCCAGGTTATGGTATTGTTTATGTCGCCAAGAACAGTTAAAGTATATCTTACTGGAAGACTTATGTATGTAGGATTTGCTGTTTCAAAGGCCTGCACGTCAATGATATAGTTGATTGATGCTTCTGCTTGTGTAGGTATATGTCCCGAAAACCAACCAGTATAAGGATCTATAGCCACTCCAGATGGCAATACTTCGCCAGTTTCATCAAAGTATGTAGAATCAAATCCTACTATACCACCTTCATCAAACCCACTGGTACCTGGGCTACTTACGTAAAATTGAATTGGGTTACCGCTGGGACTGAAAGCATCAAATTTAAAAGCAAAATTACTGTTACTGCGAATAGTTGGTAAAGTCTGCGGAGGAGTAGTTACAATTGGTATATAAAGGTTATCATGATCAACTGTTAGGTAATTATCACTGACTACATCTCGATTGTTATCCGCAGTCCAGAGACTTTTAGCAGTTACGTTTAAAGTATAGCTCTGACGATCAACATTTAACCCGTCGGATACCTGTACAGTAAATTGATAAGAGCTATCAGTATAGGTTGGAGAATTATCATAGGCAAATTCGTTGTAAAACGCATTACTGTATCCTAGTAGGCCAGCATTGCCTAGCACCGGTATTGGTAATATATATCCTGAAATCAGTCCCGAACTACTTAGTGTTAATCCTGCAGGAAGACTACCTGCAACTAGTGTCCAGTTTAAGGTAGCAGATGCATCTACTTCAATAGCCTCAAGCTGTACATTAAAAAATGTGCCATCGTAGGTTGTACCATCAAAATAATTTCCTAGGTAGTTGGCTTTTGGTGTAATTACCAATGGTACAATATTACTAATAGTTAAACTAAAAGTACGGTCAGCAATTTGTCGTGTAGAGTTTGTAGTACGAACCGAAAATTCGTAGGTTTGATTTAAAGGTATTGCACTACGAATTACAATTGGTACACCTTGTATACTGCCGGCGGAGGTTAATTCTACTCCGGGTGGTAGTTGGCCTGATATAAAAGAATAGGTCAGTGAGCCACCACCAGGATTGTAAGCATCCAGCTGGAATTCATAAAATTTATCTTCGGGTATTATTCCTAGACTGCCTGTGGGAGTAAGCCAAACCGGATATGCCATGCTGGACCTTAGAGTATTATTGCTTCAATTAGTTTAACACCGGTGTCATCACTGCTTTCTAATGCTACTGCAAATACATTATTAGAAGCTGGAACTCCGGCTACAGCATAACCGTTATTAGATGCAATTAATCTTTGTCCTTTGCGTATAGATCCGATGACGTAGACTGGTACACGACCTTTAAGTGCTATATAAGTACCACCTTCCAATTGCGAGTTCATCATATAAGCTGGATTGGCACTGACTGCACCGATAGCCAAATCTCCAAAACTACAGGCAGTAATTTCAGCATCTCCGCCGACGGCTACTACTGTACCCACTGGGTAATCTTGATCGGCTAGGTATTTTTCTGCTAAGTCAGCATATTGAGCATGTACTGCCGTACCATAAATGTTATTCCACCAGGCTGTGGTTGATCCTAAATTAATCGATACATTGGCATTAGGCACAATAGCAGCTGATACAGTCAATCCGCTTAAAGTACCAACTGCGGTAATATTTGTTTGACTTGCAGTACTTAATGTGCCAGTTAATGTCGCACCCGAGTTACCAATGGTAGCAGCATTTACTGTTGCGGCAATTAATGTGCCACTTAGTGTTGTACCAACAAAACTTGGACTTGCAGTTGATCTCAGGTCTTGTGGTGTACTAATGGTTATTGTCTGGTTGTTGGCCGCGGCAGTTACACCATAAGATCCAGCAAAAGACAACGACTGATTAATTAAGGCAACACTACCTGTTCCACTAGTACCTGCAACATTTAACGTTGAGCTAACTGATGCTGTGGTAATGCCAACAACACGACCATAGGCATCTGTAGTAATTACAGGAACCGCTGTTGCTGAACCAGTGGTAACAGCGCCAGGACCAATTGCGGCTAAATTGATTCCAGTTCCACTGATGGTTAAGTTACCTGCACCACTGCTGGTCGAAACAACACGATTGCTGTTGTCGTAAACACCTTGTGCATATAAAGTATTGTTAACAATAGTATTACCACTTACTGTTAGTGCTGTTAATGTACCAACAGATGTTAGACCACTGGCAGTAACACCTGAGGCCAGTGTAGTGCCGGTCAATGTGCCAGCCGGTGCTATTACTGCAGCTGTGCTACTGTAAACAACACGCCCATATATGTCCGTAGTAATAACTGGAATAGCTGTACTACTACCCACCGGTGTTGATCCTGGACCTGTTGGTGTTAGAGAAATACTGTTACCGGTTATGGTTAAATTACCCGTTCCGCTACTGGCACTAACCACACGAGAGCCGTAATCATAAACTCCGGTTCCAGCATATATTGTGCTGCCTGTATAAATGTTACCGCCTACTCCCAATCCGCCGGTGATAATCACAGCGCCAGTGGATGAAGATGTGCTGGCTATGGCATTGGCAAAAGTAGATTGATTTGGAACAGTTCCGCCTGGGAATGAAACAGCAGCAGTGGCCACGGCACTACCATTTATGTATATATTGTCAGTACCATAAAAGTTTAAACTGCCGACTACACGGTTAGTTACAGTTATATTGGCAAATTTACCTAATGTAGTATTAGCATAGGCGTTTTGTATGTTGTCAACAGCCAATTGTAAATTACTAAAATTACCGTTAGTTTTAGTAAAAGCTGAGTAAATAGTGTCACCAGTACCACTGTTTGGAGTGCTGGTATTAATGGTTGCAATCGCGACGTCGGTCATAGTCCTAGTTTATCCAAATATTATGTATATTTAGCCAAACTAGGAGTTACTAATGTATGTTAGAAAGTTTGCGACCAACCGTTTACGGTCTTAGTCCAAATAGCTTTTACGTTACTCCAAGTATTTGTGTCTGTCTTAACCTTAATATTAGATACATAGCTCCAAGTATTTGCGGCTGTTTTAACAGTTGTTCCGCCACTTGATACCATTTGATAAACTATATTGCCCTTCGGGGGGCCTAGACCTGTAACTGGATCCCAATTGGCTGTTGCCGCATAACCATATCCCAATGGATAATTATTATTTCCACTGGTTACATCAGTATAAGCATTTAGGTTTGAATACAGTATCGGGTGTATAGAATTAACCGGCGGGCGTCTGCCACCATTTAACGATATATATCGTGCCATTAACCCTGCCATTATGGGAGTAGAAATACTAGTTCCGCCTATGCCTGCTTGGATAGAGTTATTAAACCACATAGCGTAGCTAAACATTGGAGCAGAAATATCCGGGACTCCTCTACCAACCAGGTATCCACCAACATACCCTAATGCTCCCGAGTTTAGTGTTACTGTAACTCCGCCTGGTGAAGTAGTATAAGTTTTTCCATTTTGCCAAGTTGGGACTGGAAATAACGTACTAATGCCGCCACCCGAGTTAGAAGATGCAACCTCAGACGATCTTGTGCCATCGGGATTCAAACTTATTATTGTTCCACCAACTGCTACAACATTTGGATTAGTTGCTGGATACCCAGCAGATACATATGGTATGTTATTGTCTGATTCAGATCCATAGTCGCCTGTAGAATTAAACACCGTGATACTTTTTGCGGCAGCATTAGCTAACGGAGAGGCTAAAAAATCCCCGTATCCGTTTATTTCATCTGTGCCCCAACTTATAGAGATAACATCACAATTTTCGTTTACTGCACGATTTATGCAATTAGCAAAACTTGTTAAAGAGGGCGGAGATATATAAATTACAATATTAGCAGATGGTACAATACTTGCTATTGCATAAAGGTCTAATGTATTTTCACCGCTTGCAGGACTAGTATCAAATGTTCCGCTGGCTCCATCTACTAGTACTGTAGTAACTGTTGGTGTTGTGCTGATTCCCAAATTGGATAAAGATTTAGTTAAGTCACTCATTTGCCAACCACCACCTAGACTAATAATACCGACCTTGGTATTAGCACCTGTACTAGCTGGAAAATTATAAGCAGTGGCGACTTGAAGTGTAGTAATATTGCCACTTATTGTTGCAATATTGCTAAAAACAGCTGGGTCTAGGGTTACACCATATGAAATAGTTGCAGAATTAGCTATCATATCTTAAAACGTCTGATACCAAATATCGCCAACGTTACCTTGTGTAGGAGATGGTTGCAAGCTATTAACATAGACATTACGAGCGATATTGGATGTCATTGCTATGTTACCATTGCTAAAGACATTTGTTGCCGAAACATTGCCACCTACGTTGACATTGCCAGCAAATCCAGCTCCACCTTTAACTACCAATACACCGGTTGTAACATTACCACTTGTGGTAGTTCCTGTTATAACTATGTTACCACTGCTGTCAAAAATCATTACTGATCTGGCAATATTAGCGCCAATGTTAGTAACATTAACAGCAGCATAAGTACCTTGAGCTGTATCTGTGTAATTTTCGTCAGCAATGAATTGCAAACTTGGAGGAGTAACTCCTTGATGAAATCCAGATGTACCATACCCACGACCCATAAATGTAGCCAGTACATCGTTTTGTTGCACAGCAGATGGACTGTTGCCTGTGCCTCTTGCTCGACGCCCAATAAATGCACTTCCAAATTGGGAGACGTTGGTATTTCCAAAAGTGTCTCCGCCAATGGCAGCAGATCTTCCGTCATAGTTTTGTACGTGTACGGTATTATTTGATGTAAGTGGAGTATAAGTGGTAGGATTGATAGTAATAATTGAGTCTGCACTGGCTATAATGTCTATAGCCGGACCGAATACAACATTACCCAGTATATTATGTATGCTAGTTGAGGCATTTCCTAACACTAAATTTCCGGTCATAACAGTATCATTTATAATTGATACCTGCTCAGTGGTGCTGGAAATGTTTGCACCACTAAAATGTATATTACCAGTTACGTTAGTAAGGTAACTACCATTGCCCTTAATATAGTTTCCAGTGACGTTTCCACTTATAGTTATAGGGCCAACGGTTAGATTAGCCTGCAATAGTCTAATATTAGCTTCGTCACTGCTCTGTGTATTTTGTAAACTTACAAGACTAGTTTGAATAGAACCTACACTGCTTTGTAAAGTTGATATAGCAGAATTAGCTGCTGTAACATTACTGTTAATACTGATTATTTGCGTTTGTTGTTGTACAGTATTGGCATTTAGGCGACTGATAGTAAAATCTGTGTTGGCTGACAAATATGCGGCCACGTTGGTGTTACTGTAAGTGCCAGCTAAATTGGTATTTGCCCAGGTGTAGAATCCACCAATGTTGGCGCTTAATGTTTGTATGGCAGCATTGGCGCCAGTGATTTGATTTAATTGAGCTACAGCATTAGCATCAACATAGCTCTTCATTGCTGTATTGGCTGAAACTACAGCGGCATTGGTAGCTGTTGCACCCAACTGTAGTAGCCTAATATTGGCTTCGTCATTACTCTGACTATTTTGTAAACTGACTACGCTATTTTCAATAGAAGTAGTAGTAGTGGTTAAATTGTTTAGCCAGGTAAATTGTGTCGCACTATTACTCTGCAGAGAAGTAATGTTACTGGCATTGTGAGTGATAGCCAGATTAATGGCTGTTATAGTGGCATCTGTACCAGAAGCAAGATAAGCTGTTACATTTGAATTGCTGTAGGTATTTGTACTAAAATGGGCATTTGCCCAGGTGTAAAATCCACCAACATTGGCACTCAATGTCTGTATAGCGGCATTTGCACCAGCAATTGAATTTGATTGTGCTGAAGCGTTGGCATCAACGTAGGCTTTCATTGCTGTATTAGCTGAGACTATTGCGGCGTTTGTTGCTGTAGCGCCTGACTGTAGCAGAGTTATGTTGGCAGAATTAGCATTCAGACTATTTTGAACAGTGACTATACTGCTGTTCAAACTAGATAAACTGGAATTTTGTGTTACATCGTTGGCCTGTAGCTGTGCTATAGCTACATTAGCAGCGGCTATATTGGCATTTGTGCCTGTTAAATTAATATTAGCAATAACATTGGCTGTGACATTGGCAGTTACGGTTGTTTCTAAACTAGCAATGTTTGAATTTACTATGGCAATTTGACTATTAGTATAGGCATTGGCACTGGCAACACCAGCGGCCACATAGGCAAAACTAGCAGCTCCGCTAATATCATTTATACTTAAAGTCACGTTACCGGTGCGCCCAGCTACACTCTGTACTGGCGCATAAACCGTGGCCGAACCATTGGCTATATTAGCAAAATTAGTGTTTATTGTGTTGAATGCGTTGCGAAGAGGATCACCTGTGCCATCATCGGGGTATGACCCTATGTTAACATTGCCAAATGGATATGTCATAAAAATCTGTCCTTGTATGCTGTATTTAGCACCAAAGAAGATATTAAGTTATTGGTTTATTAGAATGGACTAAAACTGCTGCCGCACCCACAGGTGGTCTGTGCGTTGGGATTTTTGATGCTAAAAGTAGCACCCATTATGTCGTCTTGATAGTCTATTTCGGCACCTTGAAGGTACTGTCCACTCATACTGTCGACTAAAATTTGTACACCATTGAAGTCTAACTCCCAGTCGTCTTCGCCGATTTCTTCGTCCAAAGTAAAGCCGTATTGCATGCCGGAACAACCTCCACCTTGTACAAATATACGAAGTTTTAAGTTGGGATTATTTTCTTCGGCCAGTATATCTTTTATTCTTACTACTGCTGAGTCTGTAATGGTTATCATGTTACTAATCTTTCTAGTTCTGTTAAAATACTAAATTGTTTTTTAATTAGATCAATTGATAATTTTCATATACTATCCCGATCAAAGGAAATATTTTCGTAATCTAGTAATGTTCTCATATATTTAACATAGGATTCATCAAATTGTTGTTTAAATTTCCCCCAATCTAAATCTTTTAGTGGTATATCTTTTAATTCAGATATATCGTATCCATATGTACATAAGTAAAATAAAGGAAAATTTGCTAGTTTTTGTTTACCACTATTAAAACCCAGAGACATATAATGTCGAACCAAACGTTGACATTCAGCATAGTTCCAGGTATCGTTATACCAGTGTCCGTTTTCGTCAAGTTGATAACCGTAATCGGCATAATTTGAAAGAAACTCACTAGGGAATCTAGATTTGTATATTCCCAGAGGTTTTAAATCAAAATAATCGACAGGAGAATTATGATCAAGTACCCATTCCATTCCCTTAGCTAGTGTTTCTGGTGTTTCGTGTGGTAATCCTGCAATTAACCCAGCAGTGGAACTAAATGTATTTCCTAAAACATCTTTTATTTTATAAAAAGTATCTTTAACTCGGTCCGACGGGATACCTTTTCCTATGCTAGCAGAACTCTTATCGTTAAAACTTTCTATTCCAAAAAATGCTGCTTTAAATCCCATGTCTTTAAGTAAAGGAAGTTGTTCGGGGAATCTATTAATTAAATCAATTCTAAGATATGATGTAAACTCTAAGTCAATCTTAGCCGCATCTCGGGCTCGTAAAACTAATTCTAATTTTGAAATTGTTTCATTGAACGTGTCGTCGACAATAACATATTTGGTAATACCAAACTTATCCCAATTATATTTTAATTCATCTGTTAAACATTTTTCTTTTCTATGATATGCTGGATCAGTTTTTTTGCGACCTAATAATGGATAACTACAGAATTTGCATTTAAACATACACCCTCTGCTAGTTTCTAAAATTAATACATCGCCATAAGCAACGTGATCGGTATCTTCAAATCTAGTAGTACTATTTTGAAAATCAAACGATGCCCCTAATTGATCATAATCAATGATTTTCCACTTATGGTTTAACGAAGGTCGATACTTGAGAGGAGTCTTATTTTTTAAATGGTTAGCTAAATCAACAACAGAGTTATCTGCCAAACCGCATACTACATAATCAATTTCATCAACTAAGTCAGCATCCGCTAGTGCATACGCACCGCCATATACTATTTTAACGGTAGAAAACTTTTTCTTAATATACCTCAACCAGTATACAAATTCTTTTTCTTCAGCTGGGTATTTTGCCGGCGTTGTGTCACCTAATGCAACTGACTGTGGTCTGAATGCATTGGTATTATCTTTCCTATTAAAATTTCGATAATCGCCAAAAAAGTTACTGCTCCATCCTACAAATAAAGTATTGGTACCTATTAGCTTGTCTAAGAGGGTTTTAAACAATACCTTATTAGCCATTATCTTTCCAACAAAATCGATCACCTTAACAGAATATCCGTTGGATCTCAGTTCTGATGCGATTCGATAAGCACCAAGGGGTTTAACATGGCCATACTGAACCGCCATATCTGTAAATATAATAATATCGTAGGTCATTGAATAAAGTTTATAGTCTTCTATTAATAGCGTCCCAATCTAGGATTCGCCATAGGTTGTCTAAATATTTTGCTTTGTCAGCATGATAATCTAATGCCCACGCATGTTCCCACCAGTCAACTAATAAGGCTATATCGGTGCGTTTTTGATGGTTACGTATTGTTTTGATCTGCCCTGACCGGCTCAAATAGATCCAATTTGATCCCTGCAATTTCATTGCTTCTTCTTTAAATGCCTGTTTAAAATCAACAAAGTTATCGTGATGACGATTGATTAAATCTAAGATCTGTCCCTTAGGCTGACTGGCCCTAGGGCTACGAAACTGACCGAACCAGATGCTGTGTAAGTAAGCGCCGGCTTCGTTAAAAGTTTTGTCACCTTCACCCTTATTAAATCGATCAACATAGCCCTTGTATAGTTTACCATAGTGTAGATCTATTGTGGCTGAACTCATAACCGGACTTAGTGCTGTGTGACTGTAAGGCAGTTTAATCTGCTCAAGTTCTACTTGACTTTTGGCTTCTAGTAGGTCTAGTGTTTGGCGAATATCGTTCATACTACTATTTAGTGCGATAGACTATACGTCCACGATTCAAATCGTAAGGACTCATTTCTACATCGACCCCATCACCTAATAATATGCGTATATTATTCTGTCTAAGTCTGCCACCCAAGGTAGCCAGTATAACGTGATTGTTTTCTAATCTGACACGAAATGTCGCATTAGGCAATACTTCATCAACTTTCCCGGACATTTTAATAATATCTTCTTTGCTCAAACTACCATTTCCTATCTCCTCATTTTACTTATGTCAACTGCTTCTTCATCGGAGAAAATAGGTACGGCATTACTTTTGTGCATGGTACCAATGCCTTTTACTTTGGTGCCAGTGTACATATTGTCACGACCTTTAACACAAGGGATCATTCCTGTGTTGAGGCTAGGATAGTGCGGTGTTTCACGACCTGGAGGAATTTTGGGACTGGTGGTTAACACACCTGCTGTCATGGCACGACGTTTGCGTTGTTCTTCCTGTTCGATACCCTGTTGTTTTAGAAAAGCCCGCCATTCGCGATCACGCTGTTCGGCTTCACGTTTATGTTCGGCTGAAGCCCATTTACGTTTACCTTTGGGTTTACCGGTTGTGGTCAGTGCTGGGTGTGCTAGGTGCATGGTCATAATGTTATTATACTATAGAGTGATTAGTTGGTCAAGTTTTTTGTAATTTTAACCGGCGTAAATTCAGGACCGGTTAATAAAATCTGTTGCTGTTCTAACAAAAATATATGCTGTTGCCAGTATTGTCGTAGGACCTCTAGTATTTCGTCGCCAGTACGACCTTGTGCTATAAAACTATTATCATCGGCATCATACCAGTAGGTTATACCGTTATGCTGTTCGATTACAACCGAATGTACACGACTGACAATATGTTTTACAGTATCTTCTATTTCCTGATTTTGTTTGATCAATCGTTGCTGTATTATTTTTAAAACAAATCCAACAACCAAGTACCAAAAAACAAGTTCTATTAAAAAATATAAAAATTCTTGAACAAAATCTATCATATATCAAATCCGTAGGTAGGGTCAAAATTATCAGCTGTATCTTCGTAGCCAGAATAGCCACGTGGATTACAGACAATACGAGTACTTCCAATCATATAATCAAATCTATGATGTGTATGACCGTGTGTCCAAAACTTGATCTGCGGGCGATCAAGAATAAATTCTTCAAGGTTACTGCTGTAGCCACCATTCATTAAATGGTCGTTGAGATAACGCTCGTGAGTGCTCATACGACTGGGTGCGTGGTGTGTAACCACTACATACCGTCGTGTTGGATCCTGTGTCACAATATCAATATACTGCTTAGATTTAAAATGATCCGCGGCAGTACGCTCAGGTGTCAGTCTATGATAAACCGATTTGGCTTCGTTGAACATGGTAACACAACGATAGTCGTTCATGCATTGTTTGAGATGGTACATGGTCAGGTCATCATCCTGGTTACAGTCAGTCCAAAGTGTAGAACCAACAAAAGTTATTCCGTCAATGTCACGAGTTTCATCCTGCAACAGATGTACATTGTTGGGTAAATTTGCCTTGATATGATCGTAGGTTTTTTGATAGTTAAAGTGATAGTGCTCGTGGTTGCCCATGACATAAATTACTTCCTGATATTTACTGCACTCTTCGGCCATAAATCTGTAGTAGCGATCAGCTCTACGGTCTGGTCGCTCGTCGGGCAAGGTAACATACTCAGGGTTATACATATCCTGTTTTAGATTTTTAGCTTCTAACACGTCACCGGACAGGATTAACACATCACCACCGGGCAATGTCAAGTCTGCAAACTCTAAGTGTAAATCTGATATTACTGAAACTCTCATGCTAATCCCATAAGTTCTGGAAATATTTTCCAAACAATTCAAAACCACGTTGCATACGATCGTGGACTTTTTTAGCCGCTTTATAATCATACTCGTAAGTATGGTTGGGTCCTGGTTCCCAGGAATACATCGTGGGCTTACCTGCTTTGTCCCACTCACAGGCCACTGACTTTCGGTCAAATTCGCCTGAGCGGAATTGTTCTTCCCACAAGTCATCTACTTTATGCTCAAAGGCAAAAATCATTTCCGCTAACACCCAATCCCACCGAGCAAACCAAAGTTCGTCGGTGTCCCACTCGTTCTCTTTTGGTGGCGCACTGGTGCTACGCAATTTTTTTGGTACGTCCCGGTCGTCGACATGCGGAGCACCGTGCTTGGTCTCTTGCAGTTGTTTCAGCATAGGCAAGATAATGTCGGCTAAGGTATGATCCATACTCCAAGTGTCCCACGGATCGATTCGAACATAATCAACCTTAGGATGCACAAAATCTAAAACTCGTTGTACAGCATAACAAATCGGTGTTAAACGATTGACCCAACGTTCATAAGGTGCATTGGGTCGATCCTCATGGTTGTAAAAGACGTCCTCGTCCCGTTCCCAAAAACATACAGTTTTTAGAATTGCGTAAGGACTTAACCAATGGTCGCGATAACGGTTTTTATAAATCTTCATTTCATCTCTTTTAAACGATCTGCTGCTTCTAATGCACTGGCTCTAATCTGAATTAGATTATACAAAATAAACGCCATAATCGAAATGCCTAATCCTATAATAATTTCGTCGGCACTGGGTTTAAAATAGGCTAATATCAAACTAACAATGCCCGATACTACAGCACCAAAAACCATTAATCCTGCTACTTGAGCAGTTGCTCGAATAATATACTTATTCATTTTTTAGTCCTTTCTATAATCTTTTACAATACTTATATTATACTACTATTGTCTTTTCTGGTCAACCAAATCTAACACACTTTTTGCATACCACCCAATCCTACCTTCTGGGTCCATACGCTGTACGTCCTCTAATGCTGTGCGTAATAACTCATTTTCTTCTTGTAATTGATACACACGATTGCGTAGATTACTGGCGTCTAACCAAGAGCCAACGGCGCTGATTGAACGTGCAATAAGATAGCTCCAGTTCATCAGGTGTACTTTAACTCAAAAACCAAGTATTTTTGCTCATCGGCTACTTCGTAGGTGTTAGACAGATTAAAACCGTCGCGAGCAGGTATAAGTCGAATACCATATTCTGCCAACAACCACTGTCGGAAATCTCCTGGTAATACACCTGGGTGCGGATCTAAGACATCATAATCGGCCTTACAGCGTTGCATCTTGCGCCAAAAATATCCAGGATCGGCCATAATGGTATCGTGTATGTGTTCTTTAGTATATAGTTGATTATCTGTCATGACCACCTTAACACAAACATTAAATAATCCTGCTCACGATTAAACTCAAATACACCTTCACCCTGGTACCACCAACCGGTGTTGACAGTTTGCTCGCACCAGCGTATGCAGGGTGACCATCCTGGATAGGTTAGGCCAATTATTTCTTGCAGACCCGGAGATTTCACGCTGGCTATATATCTATCTTGTTGACTGTTCACGACCACCTCAA
>Ga0214164_1000258_pt1 | contig 37015 bp, 46 predicted proteins | sample TroBogepilimnion_13_FD_153003 | JGI IMG/M metagenome (GOLD analysis project Ga0214164, IMG submission 153003) | Freshwater microbial communities from Trout Bog Lake, WI - Practice 03JUN2009 epilimnion v4 | ecosystem: Environmental > Aquatic > Freshwater > Lake > Epilimnion/Euphotic zone ...
ATTAAGGAGCTAACAAATGGCTATTTCACGCGCACAACTATTGAAAGAGCTGCTCCCAGGCTTGAACGCTTTGTTCGGTTTAGAGTATGCACGTTACGGTGAAGAACACAAAGAGATCTATGAAACAGAAACCTCTGAGCGTTCTTTTGAAGAAGAGACAAAACTGTCTGGTTTTTCTGCTGCACCAGTCAAGCCTGAAGGTACTGCCATCAGCTATGACAATGCACAAGAAGCATGGACTGCTCGCTACAACCACGAAACTATTGCCCTTGGCTTTAGCTTAACAGAAGAAGCTATCGAAGATAACCTCTACGATTCTTTGTCTGCTCGCTATACCAAAGGCTTGGCTCGTGCGATGGCATACACCAAACAGGTTAAAGCTGCTGCCGTTTTGAACAACGGTTTCAACTCTGCCTACGTTGGTGGTGATGGCGTGTCTCTGTTCAATACAGCTCACCCCTTGGTGTCTGGTGGTACTAACGCTAACACTCCTTCTACTCCTGCTGACTTGAATGAAACCGCATTGGAAAATGCAGTTATTCAAATCGCTGCATGGACAGATGAGCGTGGCTTATTGATCGCTGCCCGTCCCCAGAAGTTGATTGTTCCTCCTGCTCTCCAGTTCGTTGCAACTCGTTTGCTCGATACTGAATTGCGTGTTGGTACAAACAACAACGACATCAACGCTATCAAGAACAACGGTTCTGTTCCAGAGGGTTACACCATTAACCACTTCTTGACAGCTACCAATGCTTGGTTCTTGACTACTGATGTACCTAACGGTATGAAGCACTTCGTTCGCACCCCCTTGCAAAATAGCATGGATGGTGACTTCGATACTGGTAACGTTCGTTACAAGTCTCGTGAGCGTTATAGCTTCGGATGGTCTGATCCATTGGGAATCTACGGTTCCTATTAATTAAAAGCTCCCCCCTGAGCTTTTGGCCCCACCCAAAAAGTGGGGCTTTTTTATTGTAAAAAACATTTGCATTAATTTTAAAAAGTAGTAATATTAAGCATCTGGGAGTTTTCCTCTTGTTGCTACTGGCCCAGCAGACGATGCAACGATTAACAAGAGACTTTTGCATAAGGAATTATTATGGGACGCAGTACCTTTGAAGGGCCAATTCTTGCAGCGGATAACCGCTTTGGCCCCCAGCGTGATGCTGGTTATGTGTTGTTAACACAGCAAGCTTTTCTTGATTTTTCAGTTACAACTGCTAATACCGCCAATTATGGTGGTGGTTCTGGTCAGTTTGTGGCTACGAACAACATTCCAAATAGCAATGCTACGATTTGGACACCACAGAATGGTTCATACAATACTACTGGCCCTACAGTAGCTACTGCACCTACTGCTGATGCAACAACTACTGTTTACCGTGGCGTATCTTTTTTGATTCCCCAAGGCTCAAACATTACTGATGTTATTCTTGATATCGGTGTGATCCCCAAAGATACTGCTGGTACACCTTTGGCAGTTACTGCTATTCAACCATATGTTTCAAATAACTTTGCTACATCTACTGGTGTATATGCAACATTTGCCAACATCTCTAGCCCTGCTACTCAGAGATATACTGCTACCTTTGTTGGTACGCAGTTGGATTACTCTTATGGAACATTGCAAGATGTTCAAAATCTCCAACCTGGTCAGCAACCTACATGGTTCTCTCAAGTTGTTGTGACTTTGAAAATGACTACATCAACGGCCGGTCTTTCTTCTGGTCAACTTGCTGTTACATTAAAGTATGCACAACAAGACTTGAACATTGGTAACACTACAACTTACCCCTACGGTAACTTTGACTAATTAATCGGGGGCTTCGGCCCCCTCTTTAAAGGAGATTAATTATGTCTGCACAAACCTCGTCCATCACCCGCAACGGGAAGACGGAACCGTTTGCCCTACAAGTAGCTCGTGGTCAGATAGCACAACACAGTGCTGTTAATATTTTTGGATATCAAGCATCTGTTGGAACTTCATTCATTCCAATTTGGGAAAATGCTGCTACATATCCAGCTTATTTGACCAGTCCTTCTATAATGACGATTGGCAGTAATAGCGCATCAGATATTGGTGCAACTATCATTGTTAATGGTTTGGACAAAAACTTTAATCCTATTTCTGAGATTGTTATTATGGCTAGTGGTGGCTCTGGAGCTACTGCTACTACTGTAAATAGCTATCTAAGAATCCAAGGATTGGTTTTAAACACTCCAGCTGGATCACAAAAAACCAATATTGGGCAGATTACTTGTACAGCAACAAACACCAATGTTTATGCGTACATTAATGCTGGTATTGGTAAGAGTCAGATGGCGGTTTATACCGTTCCAAACAACTGTAATTTTTACTTTACTCAAGTAACAATTAACACTAACAACGCTTACACGGCATCAGGAACATCTACACTTGTATATCAAGCTGTATCTTATAACAGTATTTCTGGTGCTCAGTTAAGTGTGTTGCAAGAGCCTTTCGTCAATAACTTCATTGTTACCAAAACTATTCCATTCCAGTTTGGCCCTAAGACTGATATTCAGTATCAGCTAAAGATTGGCACAGGAACAGTTGGTGCTGGTATTGTTGTTGAGGGATATCAGGTTTTCAACTCGGACTCTGGAAGCGCATAACATGGCAACGACCCCAGCTTGGCAACGCAAAGAGGGTAAGAACCCGAACGGCGGTTTAAACGCAAAGGGTCGTGCTTCCGCTAAGAAACAGGGGATGAATTTAAAACCTCCCCAGCCAAAAGGCGGTAAGCGTAGGGATTCTTTCTGCGCCAGAATGGAAGGCATGAAGAGAGAATTAACTTCAACAAAGACTGCAAAAGATCCTAATAGTAGGATCAACAAGTCTTTGAGAGCTTGGAACTGTTGATATGCCAAGTAAATCAGCTAAGCAACACCGTCTTATGGAAATGGTTGCCCACAATCCAAAGATGGCCAAGAAGGTAGGAATACCGCAATCCGTGGGTAAGGACTTTGTAGAAGCCGATAAAGGCAAACATTTTAGAAAAGGTGGAGATATGCCAATCAATCCTAACGCAGTTAGAGCCATGAAGATGGCTGCAAGACGTCCAGCTCCTACGGTAGCTGCTACTCCTATGATGGGAGCTCAAATGCCTGGTGCTGCTCCTATGGGCATGAAGCATGGTGGCTTGAGCAAAGAACACCATAAGACATTGGCTCATCATCACTTGGCTATGGCAGAGCATCATCTCCATATGCACAAAGGTGGCATGAAGAAGATGGCTCACGGTGGCCCAGTTGAGGATCCTGAAATTGAAGCAGGTGAAAAGCATCTTAAGCATGGTGAACATGCTGTTCAAAAGCGTGGTCATACCCGTGCTTTGGAAGAGAAGATGAAGGGCAATGACGTTGGTAACTATAAGCATGGCGGTAAAGCTCATGTGAAAAAAATGGCTACTGGCGGTCATGTTAAAGAAACACACATGAAGCACGTTGAAGCTGGCGGTCATTTGAAACATGGTGAGCACCCTGTTCAAAAGAAGGGCCACACAAAGGCAATGCAACCTAAGATGAAAGGTAGGATGATCTAATGAAACACCACAAAGAAATGCACGAAGCAGCTCCACACCACAAGCACAATGTGGATCACGTTGAGCACCACTACGGTCATGGACATGATCATATGCATGAGCAACACAAAGTAAAGCACATGCACCATGAGCATAGTCATGGTCACAAGATGCACCACGAGCACGTTAAAGCTATGTGCTACGGTGGTATGAGTCACAAGTAAGGAGCTATCATGGCAACAAGTGCATTTGGTAAAGCTTTTAGAGCAGCAAGAGATGCAGGTGATAAGACTTTTACCTTTAATGGTAAAACTTACACCACTAAGATGAAGGAAGAAATGCCTGATACTGAGAGAGAAACTCAGGGTAAGAACATTGCTTTCTACAAGAATGCACTTGATGCGGCTAAGAAGTCAGCAGCTTCAGGCGAAGAAAGAGAGGCTATTGTTCGTAATTTGAACAAAGCACAATCTGATTACGCTGGAAACAAGGCAGGTCAAGAAATGACTACGGCCAACTATGTTTCTAGAAAACCTACGATGCCTGATGATGACTCTATGGGATTCACCTACGCAGGAAAAGCTCCTCCAACAGATGAGCCTAAAGACATGAGTATGCTTGGTATGCCCATGAAAAAGGGTGGTAAGGTTAAGCATCATCACGTTAAGAAGATGGCTTCTGGTGGTCATGTTAGCTCAGCATCTAAACGTGCAGACGGTATTGCCATGAAGGGCCGTACCAAAGGGAGAATCTGCTGATGATGGCAAGCCGCGGCATGGGGGATATCAATCCCTCTAAAATGCCTGGTAAAAAGATCATACATCGTAAGGATAATCCTAACGATGTAGAGGTCTACAAAGAAGGCGGCGCTGTCTGGGATAAACCCAACCCCAAAACAAAGCATAAAAAGCTTAGTCCAGAAAAGAAAGCAGCTGCTAAAAAGGCTGCTAAGAAAGCTGGCAGAAGATATCCAAATTTGGTTGACAACATGAGAATGGCAAGCAAATGAGCTATCCAATATCCACAACGACTACTGGAACGACCTCCTTTAATCTAAATGTAAATGATTTAGTTGAGGAGGCTTTCGAGCGTTGTGGTTCTCAGTTGCGTACTGGATATGATCTTAGGACTGCAAGGCGCAGTTTGAATCTATTGACCATTGAATGGGCTAACCGAGGCATTAATTTGTGGACGGTTGAAGAAGGCGCTATTCCTATGGTGACTGGGCAAGTGGCTTATCCAGTTCCTATTGATACGATTGACTTGTTAGATCATGTGATTCGACAGTATCAGGGCAATACGTCTAACCAAACAGACGTCAATATCAGCCGTATTTCTGAATCAACATACTCGACTTTACCTAATAAATTGACGCAAGGACGTCCTATTCAGGTATGGTTTAACCGTCAAAGTGGTAATGTAAACGCTACATCGGTAACAGTTTCTAGTGCAGTTTTGTCTACAGATACTGTTATCAACGTCACTACGACTACTCCTTTAGCCTCATCAGGGTTTATCAACCTAGACAACGAGACTATTTACTATTCCAATGTTAACTATGGTACGCAGTTGCAGAACTGTTTCCGTGGACAAAACGGAACAACTGCCGCAGACCATAGTGTGGGGACTTTGGTATACCAGAATTGGTTGCCAAACATTAATGTATGGCCAGCACCAAATGCAGGGGGTGGATATGTATTCGTATATTGGAGAATGCGTAGAGTCCAAGATTCGGGCAATGGTATCGAGATACAAGATATACCGTTCAGATTTATCCCTGCAATGGTTGCAGGACTTTCATATTACCTATCAATGAAGATACCTGGTACTGATCCAAACAGAATCATGGGATTGAAGGCGGATTATGAACAGCAGTATGATCTAGCGGCTCAAGAGGATAGAGAGACTGCTCCTGTCCGATTTGTACCTCGCAACATGTTCTATGTGAGATAGACATGCCAAATAGGTTTGCATCAGGCAAGTATGCAATTGCGGAGTGTGATCGGTGTGGTCAGCGCTACATGCTCAAGGAGCTGAAGAAAGAGATCATCAAGACTCGGCTTTTCAACATCAAGGTATGTCCAACATGTTGGGATCCAGATCAGCCCCAGTTGTCGTTAGGGTTGTATCCAGTAAATGATCCACAAGCGGTCAGGGATCCAAGGAATGACAAGAGCTATTACCAGTCTGGCGTTAGTGGTTTAATGACACAAGTTGGTTGCGGAACGTGCAAACAGCAGTCAGGATTCCCACAAGACGGCAGTAGGCAAATACAATGGGGGTGGCAACCTATTGGCGGATCGAGAAACTTTGATGATGGTTTGACACCAAATGATCTCAATCCTAAATGGGCAGTAGGTACAGTAACAATCACGACAACGTAGGAGTTTGAAATGGACAAGAAACAAGTAACAAAGATTGCAGATAAAGAAGCTGCAAAAGAAGTTCACAAGCATGAAAAACACATGCACCAAGGTATGAAGCCTACTAAAATGGCTAAAGGCGGTGTGACCAGTAAAGCTATGAAAGCAGTTGGTCGTAACTTGGCTAGAGCACATAACCAGAAACCTGGGAGCAAATAATGGCTACTCAAATTAAAGCAACGACTAAAAATAGTCCAGCTCTAAAGGTAGGCAAGAATCCTGATAATGGCCCTGCTGAGGAATATGCAGGTCGTTACATTGAGGCTATGCCTGAGTTGGATTCCAGAGTGGATCGCAGCAAGCTTGAGAATCTTAGCATGACCGTCAATGGTGTAAGCAAGACTGTAGGCGAGCAGCATCCCAAAACAAGCGGTATCAAGATTCGTGGAACTGGTGCAGCTACTAAGGGCATTATGTCCAGAGGGCCAATGGCTTGAACTACATTCAGCTTACAAATGCTATTCAGGACTACACTGAGAATACATTTACTCAGGTAGAGCTGAACACATTCATCATCAGCGCAGAACAGAGGATATTAAACTCTGTTCAATTGCCGTCTTTGAGAAGGAATGTGACTGCATATTTGTCAGCACAGAATCCGTATTTGCAAGCTCCTTTGGATTTCTTGTCTGTCTTTTCTTTTGCGGTAATTAATCCTACTACTGGTGAGTATTACTACTTACTAGACAAGGATGTGAACTTCATCAGAGCTTCTTTTCCAAGTCCAACTTACTACAATACTCCTGCCTACTACGCCATATTTGGGCCTAGATCAGACAATGAGGATTTCCTTACCTTTATGATGGGGCCAACCCCAGATCAGAGCTATGAGGTAGAACTGCATTATTTCTACTATCCTACTTCTATTGTTCAGGGAAGTATGTACTTGGTGTCAATTACTCAACCTGGAATTGGGTATCCTAATGGCACTTACTACAACATTTCAGTAACTGGTGGAGCAGGATCAGGAGCTTTGGCTACGGTAACCGTGGTTGGCGGATCAGTTACCAATGTCACGATTGATGCAGGCGGTTCATTGTATTTGGTTGGAGATGTGTGCAGTATTTCTCCAATTAACGGACAGGGTTCAGGATGCACGTTTAGTGTGACCAATACAACCAATCCATCTGGTACATCTTGGTTGGGTAACAATTTCGAATCGTCTTTGCTATATGGTTCTTTGATTGAGGCTTACACCTTTATGAAGGGTGATGCAGATATCATGGCCGTATATACAAAACGTTATGATGAGGCATTAGGACTTCTCAAGCAATTGGGCGATGGCAAAGACCGTGGCGATGCTTACAGAGATGGTCAAGTTAGGTATCCAGTTAAATGATAGTTCAAACCGTCACCACTTCGTTTACCTACAATGCTTTGTTGGGCAATATCAATTTGCAGACAGATCAAATCTACATGGCACTTTACAACGGTAATGCGGCCTTAGATAATACAACTGCGGTCTACACTTCAGTCAATGAGGTGGCAGGAACAGGCTATACGGCAGGCGGTCAGTTGATGACCAATATATCGGTGAGCTTTGACAATCAGAGCAACACGGTATTTATTAATTGGGCAAATGTTGTATGGAGTCCAGCAGCGTTTACATGCAGAGGAGCATTGATCTATGATAAGTCACAGAACAATGCGTCAATCGCTGTGTTAAACTTTGGTTCAGACAAAACTTGCAGTAATTCCTTTACTGTAACGATGCCTGCGAACACAAATACGACAGCATTATTAAGGATATCTTAAGGAGTTTTTATGAGCGAAATAGCAAAATTTGGAGATACTTGTGATGCTACAGTCACTCGTGGCGCAGGCACAACCGAGATCATGGGCTTAGAAGGAGTCTATGAAGCGGTTTGTTACGACAAAGATGGAAACATCAAGTGGCAAGATACCATTCAAAACTTGACCACTAACGTTGGCCGTCAAAACTTGTTGCAGTTTTACTTTGTAAGTCCTGCTTCAACTAATGCAATTGTGATGGGTTTGATGGGTGCAAGCGGTGGTTCATCTACTCCTGCCTATACAGACACACAATCAAGCCATTCTGGTTGGTTGGAAGTTGGCGGAACGAATGCTCCTACCTATTCTGGCACACGCAAGACACCTAGCTTTACCACAACCACTACGGCTAATCCAGCTGTATTGGCTACTAGCGCATCAGTTGTGTTCAACATGACTAGCTCGGGTACTGTGTACGGTGCGTTCATTAATGCCTCTGGTTCATCAACCATTGATAACACAACAGGCACATTGTTCAGCGCTGGAAACTTTACTGCTGGATCAAAGACAGTCAGTAATGGTGACACAATCAACGTTAGCTACACATTATCAGCCGCAGGCTAATAGGAGCCTCTGATGGCTTTTGCAATATATGATCGAGTTCAGCAGACGGCATCGGCTAACACCACAGTTAGTTTCACATTAAGTGGATCAGTAACTGGGTATCAGTCGTTTGCCGTTGTTGGTAATGGCAACACCACTTATTACGCAGCTTTTGATGGAGCTGGTAACTGGGAGGTGGGTCTTGGAACGTATTCCACTACTGGGCCTACACTAAGTAGAACGACTATCTACTCGTCTAGCAATTCGGGTAGTGCGGTCACGTTCAGTGGCACGGTCAATGTATTCATCACTTACCCATCAGAGTATGCTTTGTGGTCAGGTGGCCCTCTTGGTACGCCAAGCTCAGGCACTTTGACCAATGCGACTAATTTGCCTATTGCAACTGGCGTAAGTGGGCTTGGTACTGGTGTAGCTACTGCTTTAGGCAATACGGCTAACGGTGCAAGTGGTGTAATGACTAAAGATGCCAATTCCAATATCACTTGGAATAATGAAGCACCTGGATATACCAACGTAGTTACCGCAGCTGGAACAACTACTATTACCGCATCTGGTACTAGGTATCAGCACTTTAGTGGCACAAGCACACAGACTTTAAAGCTTCCAGATGAAACAACTATTCCCGTTGCAATGGGATATATTGTTGATAATGATTCAACTGGAAACGTAACAGTTCAGGATAGCGCAGGAAATACTTTAGCTACTGCCATACCTGGTGGAGCTGGTTGGATTTATTCTTTGTCCAATAGCACGGCTACAGGTAATTGGGCTGGCTATTTATTGCCTCCAGGAAATAGCTCTACTGCACCCTTAACTTGGGGTACTGCAGGTTTAAATATGTCTGGTCAGTATCTTCAGGGTGTTACAACCTTGAGTATGTCTGGACAATTGACCAATACAGTTGCTACAGGAACTGCTCCATTCGTGGTTTCCAGTACAACGCAAGTGGCTAACTTGAATGCTGCTACTGCTGGTAGCGCAGGATCAGTAACCAATTCTTTGACTTTGAACAATAGCGGATCTGGTGCTAGTTCGGGTACAACTTACAACGGGTCAGGCGCAGTTACTTTATCCTATAACACCATTGGCGCATCTCCTTTGGCAGGTTCAGCAAGCATTACTACCGTTGGAACAGTTACTTCAGGTACTTGGAATGCTAACGTTATTACTGGTACATATGGTGGAACTGGAGTCAATAATGGATCCAACACCATAACAATAACAGGTAACTTTGCTACTTCTGGCGCCTATCCAATAACATTGACTGCTACTGGTTCAACTTCAGTAACTTTGCCTACATCAGGTACATTGTCTACTGTTTCTCTAAGCGCTGCTAATTCTTGGACTAATACACAAACGTTTAGCGGATCAACTAGTGTATTGGGTGAAGTCTTAGCTAACGCAGCAGAAACAGTAAATACGGTTGCAGGAACAGTAAATGCTAATGCTACGGCTTATTTGAATACTGGATCAGTAAGCTATTACACGACTGCCGCCTCAGCAACATGGACGCAGAATTTGACGTTTAGCTCTGGCACAACAATGAATAGTGCTTTGTCTACAAACCAAGCTGCTACATTTGCTATTCTTGTGACGCAAGGATCAAGTGGCGCAAGCTATTATCCTACTGCCGTAAACGTGGATGGATCTGCTTCGGGTGTAACTGTTTATTGGCAAGGCGGTTCAGCCCCTACAAAAGGCTATGCAACAGGCATTGATGTTTATACTTATACGGTCATTAAGACAGCTAGTGCTACTTATACCGTATTAGCTTCACAGACCCAGTTCTAATATGTTTGGGATAACATCATTTTCTGCAACATCTTTTGCGGGGAATCCGACTGTTATCAATGCCGTTGCGGTTACAGAAACTGTAACGCTATCGGATGTTGAGTCCGCTTCATCATACCTTGTTGGAGCTACAGTTGAGTCGTTCAGCTTAACAGATTTAGAGCCCGCAACGTTCATTTTCTATGAAACTGTAACAGATAGTATTACAGTTACGGATGCTGAGACAGGTGGATTTGGTTCTTATGTAACCGTTCCTGAATCATTTAGCTTTTCTGATGCGTATATAGGTGCAGGTGCATTTGCAGGATCTATTGCAGATACTATAACTTTAACTGTTTTACAAGTTGGAGGTATAGCTTTTTCAGGATCGGTATCTGAAACTGTTACTTTAAGCGATGCCATAACTGCATTTAGAGGTCAAAATGGTTCTGTAAATGAAACCATTAATTTTTCTGACAACTTTACTATGCGAGGTGTGTTTGTTGGGGCAGTTTCAGAGCCAGTTACTTTGTCAGATGTTGTTGGTGGTAATAGTAAATTCGTGGGTAATACAGTAGAATCAATTTCAACAACTGATTCATTTGCTGGTAGATACTTTTGGGAAAATGTTAACGATACTCAATCGGCAACATGGGTTGCAGTAAAAACGGTGTAAGGAAATAAAATGTCAACAAGTTATACGTCATTGTTGGGTCTAGCTCTACCAGCCACAGGTTGCTTGTCTGGCACTTGGGGAACTGTAGTAAATAACAATATTACGCAATTGGTTGAATGTGCAGTCGCAGGTTCAGCTACTCAAAGCGTCACTTCAGCAGATTGGACGCTGACCACAACTGGTTCAGGAGCAGCTAATCAAGCTAGACAGGCTATCCTTATTCCTACTGGTACACCTGGTGTAAACAGAAACATCATAGCTCCAGCACAAAGCAAAACATACATTATTGTTAATCAGTCAAATTCTACTGTGACTGTTAAAGCATCTGCTACAACTGGTGTGGTCATAGCTGCAAATTCAAATGCTGTTGTTGTTTGGAACGGTGTTGATTTTGTAAGAGCTAGTATTAATGCCGCTGGTTCTAATACTCAGATTCAATTTAACTGTTCTGGATCTTTAGGTGCAACATCTAATTTAACATTTGACGGCACTAATGCTTATGTTGGTTCAGGTGGTGGCATTAAGTTTGGTAATACTGCAAATACTCATTATGTTGGTTTTAAGGGCGCTCCTTGCGGTTCAACCAATATTCAATGGCAGTTACCTTCTGCAGATGGAACATCTGGGCAAGTGATAGCAACAAATGGTTCTGGCGTATTGTCTTTCCAACCTGCCTGCGGAGTACAGTTAGCAGCTAACAACACATGGACTGGCACTCAAAACTTTACTGGCACAAGCTCCAAAGAAGCCATGAAGATTTTGAATGCTGCCGAGTCTGCGGTCATAACTGGTACGGGAATAGCAGGAGCAGTAAATTTAAATGTTGCAAGTGGTGCAGTTATATATTCTACTGCTGCGGCAACGTCTAATTGGACAGTTAATTTATCCTTCTCATCTGGTACGACATTGAATACTGCTATGGCAGTAGGTGATGTAATCAGCGTAGCTTTTTTGGTAACGCAAGGTTCTACTGCTTATTACAATACGTCAGTAACTGTTGATAGTAATTCTCAAACTGTTTCTTGGCAGGGTGGATCAGCTCCAACATCTGGAAATGCAAACGGTATTGATGTTTATACTTACACAATTATTAAAACTTCTTCAACTCCAACATATACTGTGTTGGGATCTTTAGTTCAATTTTAAGAGGTAAACAATGCCACTAATTATAACTAGAGGTGCAGCTTCAGCTAAAGGTTTTGGCTTTGCTGGTTTTGTAGGCAAAGTTCCTGGTGCTCCCACAATTGGCACTGCAACCGCAGGAAATGCATCTGCATCTGTTACTTTCACTGCGCCTTCTTGTACGGGTTATCCTGCTGGTATTACTGGCTATCAAGCCAAATCATCGCCCGGTTGTATCACAGCAACAGGCGCTTCCTCTCCAATATCAGTAACAGGACTAACAAACGGCACTGCTTACACATTTACAGTTAGGGCGCAGAATGCTAGTGGCTATGGGGCTTTTAGTGCTTCATCAAATAGTGTCACACCTGCAAATATTGGCTCTCAATCTTATACAACTCCCGGAACTTACTCTTGGGTTGCACCTGCTGGTGTTACTAAAATTTCTATTCTTATGATTGGTGGAGGTGCTTCTGGAGGCAATAATTACTGTTGTTGTGGTTATCCTTTTAATGGTGGCGGCGGTGGAGGCGCTGGTGGTTTGGGATGGAGAAATAATATTTCAGTTAGTCCGGGATGTTCATACACAGTTGTAGTGGGACTAGGTGGTGCTAGCGGAGCAAATCAAGGTGGTGGGCAAACTTATTTTATATCTCCAGTATCATCAAGGGTTAATGGTGCTAGTTCTGTAAGTAGAAATAATGGTTCTAATGGCGGTGGTGCTCCTTATGTTGGTGGTGGCTATACTGGAGGAAAAGGTGGAAATGGTTCTAGTGGAACTGGCGGAGGTGGAGGTGGAGCAACACCGGGTTATACGGCCGCAGGAGTTGATGGCGGTAATTTTAATGTAACTGGAACAAATGGTTCTGGAGGTGGTGGAGGTTCTGGAGGTGGTGGTTCAGGGTGCGGAAATTACGCTGGTGGTTGTGGGGGTGGCACAGGTTTATTTGGCAATACTGGAAATGGAGTTGGTGGTGCAATAAAAGGAAGTGGTACTGCTGGATCAGGTGGTTGTGGAGTAAATTATGGTGGTGGAGGCGGTGGCGCTGGAGGAACACAATGTGGCGGTTCTTGTAAAGGAAAAGGTAAAGGTGGCGGAGTTGGTGCTTTACGGATTGTTTGGCCTGGTGACACTCGTCAATTTCCTTCAACTTGTATTGGCACGCCATAAGGAAAATTATGAATTTATATATTCAAGTTAAAAATGGTCAGCCTATAAATCATCCAGCAACAGAAGAAAACTTGCTTCATGCTTTAGGTGCAATTGATAACACATGGGAAACATTTGTTAGAACTGAAATGCCTGTTTTAGGTATTTATGAAGTGTTTGATACAGATTTACCTTCATATCAAAAAGTTGATGGTGTATGGACTGATTTTTGGCATGTTCGTGAAATGACTGATGAAGAAAAATCAGCTAAACAACAAGTTGTAAAAGATGAATGGAATTCTTTTCCTAGACCAAATCAAACAGCTTGGACATTTGATGAGGCCACTTGTACTTATATTCCTCCAATACCTCGCCCAACTGATGACAAGCAGTATTTCTGGCAAGGTACAACAAACTCATGGGTTGTAACACCCGAATATCCAACTGATGGAAAACAGTATAAACTAGACATACCCACAGCAACGTGGGTTGCAGATTCTTCAACGCCTAGTGCATAATGTAGTTTTTTACAACCAAAGGAAAGACAATGTGTTCTGCTGCTGAAGTTATTGGGGGAACTGAGGTTAAGGAGGAGGCTCCACCGCAGAATCAATTGCAAGCTCTTTATTATTTTCCTACTGCCATCTATACGGTAAATAGGCCAGAATATTTAGAATTAACTAGACAGGTTACAACTGAATATATAAATAAATCAAAAAAAGGTAAGAAACTTGATCCTATTTATCCAGTCATAATGACTGAGAACTTATTCAATGATCAACGTATGTTGGAGTTTTCAACATTTGTTGGTCAGACGGCATGGAATATTCTTGAGTCACAAGGATACAACATGGTCAATAAGACAACCTATTTCAGCGAAATGTGGTGTCAGCAACACTATAAACATTCTGCAATGGAGCAGCATGTGCATGGATTTGGATCACAGATTGTGGGGTTTTATTTCATTGACTGCCCTCCAGATTCATCGCACGTTGTGTTCCATGATCCTAAAGCGGCTAAGGTAATGATCAACATTGATGAGTTGGTTCCTACTAATGCTACTTATGCAAGTAACATGATTAACTTTAAGCCTGAGCCTGGAACATTCATGTTTACCAATGCTTGGCTTGCTCATTCATTTACTAGACATGCATCGGCTAAGCCCATGCGGTTTATTCACTTTAACCTTGGCGTACAACTGGCTAATGTAGTTCCCCCTACTACGCCAGTAGAAGTGGTTTGAAGTACAGGATTCGGTTTAACAAGTCCAGAGGTCAAGCAGGCAGAGGTTCAATGGAGCACGTTTGGCGAGTATTCGAAGGGGAAAAAGAATACTTGCTAAAACACTTCATATTGAATGTGCCAAGCAATAGCGAGATCGAGGTTAATGGGCAGGATTGGAATGTGGTGTGTGAGGGCGTTATGACGATAGATCGTGCTACGTCAACGGCAGTCATCAATAAAGGAGAGTGACATGGCTGAAAAGTGGATACAGAAAGCAATTAAACATGCAGGCGCTTTAAGAGAGCAGTTGCATGTTCCTGAAGGTAAGAAGATTCCTGCAAAGAAGCTGGCGGCTGCTGCTAAGAAACCTGGGAAACTAGGGCAGCGAGCCCGTTTAGCGGAAACCTTAAAGCACATGCACAAATGAGTGACGATGTGGATAAGCGTTTAGCTGTGCATGAGGCAGTCTGTACGGAGCGATATAACTCAATCTCCAAGTCCTTGATGGATGGTTCCAAGAGGATGTCAAAGATTGAGTATTTGCTTTATGCGGTGATCATTGCTGTTCTCATGGGACCTGGTGCGGCAGCTGAGCTCTTTAAAAAGATCTTTGGGTTGTGATTAAATTGATCCATTCACTCTTGTTGCCCTTGCCTCTGGCGCTTTCAAGCTCTGTAAAGATGCTTGTGAGATGTACAAAGAGGGTAGGCAAATTGTTGTTGATATTGCCCATGAAGTTGATGGAGTTGTCAAAGACGTTAAGGCAGTACAAAAGAAAGCCAAAGGGCTTCTTGGGTTCTTAACTAGCGTATTTGGTAAGAAGGAAGAGGAGCAACAAACTCCTCAACCTGCAAAGAAGGTAAAGAAGAAGAAGGAGCCTCCTCCAGAGTTTGATGAAAACCTCATTTACCAACAGGTCAGTGATGCTCTCATTAAGTTCTATAGAGCGTACAACGCCCTAAAAAACTATACGAAAGAACAGGAAGAATTTGCTCTTCATGCAAATAATGAGGAAGGCCAAGAGGCTGCAATTAACATAACGATTGCCAATTTGCAGATGGAGAAATTGAATACGGAGCTGAGTGATTACATGGTGTACCACGTTCCTCTTGAATTGAAGGATTTGTATACTCGGGTCAATCAGCAAATTGGTCACATTGCCAATGTGCAGGCGCTTGCAAGACGAGAGGAAATGCTGAAGGAGCGTAGGGCAAAATGGCAACGGGAGCAAAAGGCGGATCTAATAAAGGGAAGAATGGTGGCTTCAGCAATTACAGTGCTGATGCTAATGTGGGCATGGCTAATGATTCTCAGCATGACACACTCGCCATCTTATTGATCATTGTTTTGTTGGTTGTTTTGCTTTTACTGATTCCGTTGATTGCTTGGATGTATGTGGATGTAAGGCAGATGGAGCTGAGGGTTAACAAGGCCCTACAAAGGATTGAAGGCAAATGATTAAAAAAGCCAGTTTTATATACACATCTATACTGATATGTATATTTTTCCCATTTTTGTGTACAGGTTGCCATGATTCTTATCGCTATACATGCCAAGACCCTGCACACTTTCAGGATCAAGAATGCCAAAAACCGATGTGTGAGTTTACGCAAACTTGCCCTGAATATTTAGTAGCCCCCATTTTGGAGAAAAAAATTGAAGGAATTACTTCTAGCATTCCTCAACAGTCCCAAGGAACGCCTGTCTGCCGATGACATAGAAGTCCGAGTAAGGGCTTTTGTGATTATTATGGTAACCTTGATTTTGTTCTTTATTGTGGTCACATTGATCTATAGCATCATGTTTGTTTCTCAACCGATCAAACAAATGGCCCCGATAGATCAAGCTTTCTCCAAGATGCTGAACGATATTGTGCTTTTGATTGTTGGCGGTATTGGTGGAATATTGACCAAGGGCGTAACCAATGAAGCTACGAACATGATGAACGCAGCAAAGGCTAATACTGCTGCCTACGTTGCTCCGCCTCCACCACCACCAGCTCCAGTCGTAATGATGGCCCCATCAACGCCACCCAACTGGACGCCACCTTTTCCTCCTCAAACACCTCCTTACTTAGAACCTGACCATGAGAGGGAAAGAATGGCTAACGCTAGGGCGCAAGCAATATGATTAGTTGGCTATTCGGTGACTTCATGTATTATTTGGCTTTGGCCGCCATGTTTGGCGGTATGGCCATTTTTGTAATAGGTTTTTTTGCGGGCATTTTCCCGTTGTTAAAAGCTCATGCACTTTTGATAAAAGTTGCTGGAGCAGTTTTGTTTATATTAGGAGGTTACTATGTCTCAGATCATCACGGCTATGAAAGACGGGTTGCAGAAGATAAAGCAGAAATTGAGCGACTTAATGGAGAAGCTCGGGCAAAAGAAGCAGAGCTCGGACAAAAGCTCTCAAGAGCCACCAGCCAATTAAAGCAGGCTAAAAATGATATCAAATCGAAGCAAGCTAGTATTGATGCTCGCATTGATGCTGGCGAGTTGCGCCTCCCCTCCACCTGTGGTGTACAAGCCAGTGCAGATGCCCCCAATGGAGATCAAGCCAATGGAGCCGAATCTGACAGACAGACTGTTAAAGATATTGTCTCCATCGCAGCAGACGGAGACAAAGCAATCGTCAAGCTCAATGCCTGCATTAGCCAATACAACGAAGTGATGAAGACCGTGAATGAGGGTGTGAAATGATCACAGCAGAAAAACTTCATGCCCTACAGATTGGGCCAGAATGGGTTGAGCCACTTAATGCAACGATCACAAAGTTCAACATCTTTACCGTTAAAGAACAGGCGGCTTTTATTGGTCAGCTTTCCCATGAATGCAATCACTTCCGCACTTTGGAAGAGAACTTAAACTATAGAGCTGAAACCCTTCAAGCTCTCTTCCATACTCACTTTAAACCAGAGGAGTATGCCCTTTTTGCCCATCAACCTCAAAAGATTGCCAACCGCATTTACGCTAATCGTGGAGGCAATAGGAATGAGGCAAGTGGGGACGGTTTTTTGTACAGGGGAAGAGGTACGATACAGCTCACCTTTCACGATAATTACTGGCATTGTGGGCAAGCACTTGGTCAGGATTTTGTGAAGAATCCAGATTTGGTGAAAACACCTATGTATGCAGCTATGAGTGGCGGATGGTTTTGGGCTACGCACGGATGCAACGGATTGGTGGATAATGACGAAGCATTGTGTAAACGCATCAATGGTGGTTTGTTTGGATTAAATGAGCGCAAGGAATTAACTGCTAAAACTCTTGCGGTTTTAAGCGCCTAATGGGACAATAAGTTATGCCACTAAAGAAGCTTCTATTCAAAGCTGGCGTCAACCGTGAGAACACAAGATATACCACTGAGGGCGGGTGGTTTGACTGTAATAACATACGGTTTCGCCAAGGTAGCCCTGAGAAACTGGGAGGATGGAGCATCATCTCCAACAACACTTTTAAAGGTGTTTGTAGAGCTCTTTGGAATTGGTCTACTTTATTCAATGAATCGTCTTTAATTAGTTCTGAAAACCTAATTGGCGTTGGTACAAATCTCAAGTATTACATTGAGCTGGGTGCTGCTTATTACGATATCACTCCTATTCGCTATACGAGCGTCATACCAGAAACTAGCTTTACAGTTACTGGCGGATCTTATACGGTTAAGGTCAATGATCCTGGGCATGGAGCTATAACAGGTGACTTTGTAACCTATTACAACACGATCACTTTTGATGGAGTCACGATTACTGGTGAATATCAGGTAACGGTTATTGATAGCAATAACTATACTATTCAAGCATCTACTACTGGCGTTTTGGGGTGGGGATCAGGCACTTGGGGTAGTGGTACTTGGGGTGTTGGTACTGGAACAGGTACTATTGATACTACGACTTTGACTGGCATTACGATCACAGATACAACAGGTGACTTTGCTTGCTCATCTCCTGCCAATACGCTTTATGTGGGTCAGCCTATAACCATTAGCGGAACGTTTGGCGGAACAGGAAGTATTTCAGGTTATGCTAATCCAACGACTTATTACATCATTGCCACGAACGGCTCAACCACTTTCCAGTTATCAACAACTAGGGGAGGAACTGCCGTTACAACTACTGCTGGTACACCTACTGGTTTGACCTATACATTGGGGCTAGGTGTGATAGCTGAGTACCAGATTAATACTGGGCCAGCTTATGTGATTTCAAATAGTGGTTGGGGTACAGGCCCTTGGGGTTTTGGCACATGGGGTAATGGTCAACCTACGGCTAATAGTATTCAGCTTTGGAGTCAGAAGAACTTTGGAGCAGGACTAGTCTTTGGCGTCCGTGGTGGTGGAATGTACTATTGGAATCCTAATGTTCCAGTTAGCGGTTTTCAAGTTGCCATTTCTGTAGGTAGCCCTGCTATTATTACCTTGACATATTCTTTGGTGGTAGGAACGGCTATTCAATTTTCTACGACTGGGGCTTTGCCAGTAGGTCTACAGTTAGGAACTATCTATTATGTTATCAACGTATCTGGTAATACTTGTAACGTTTCTACTACTGTCGGTGGAAGTGGGGTTAATACTTATGCTGCTGGTTCTGGTATTCAATCTATCAGTACAAGAGGCATTAATCTCGTCAATCTTGCTAATGCTGATGTTGACACTCCTGTAGTTAACAACGTTACTTTTGTATCTGATATCTATCGTTTTGTCTTTGCTTTTGGATGCAACGACTATGGTACGACTGTTCAAAATCCCATGCTGATTCGTTGGGCGGATCAAAACAGCTTGACCACTTGGGCTCCCTCTATTACCAATCAGGCGGGTAGCTCGTTGCTATCTAGAGGCTCACAGATTGTGACCGCCATTCAGACACGCCAAGAGGTTTTGGTGATTACTGATTCGGCCACTTATTCTCTGCAATACGTTGGCGCTCCTTACTTCTGGGGCACATACTTACTTACAGATAACATTTCTATCATGGGGCAAAACGCAGCAGTTTTGGCTTCAGGAGCTGTTTACTGGATGGGCTTTGATAAGTTCTACGTCTATAGTGGCGGAGCAGTTAATACGCTTAATTGCGACTTGAGAAGGTATGTATTTACCAATATCAATCAGAATCAACGCACCCAAGTTTATGCTTCTACCAATGAGGCGTTTAATGAAGTTTGGTGGTTCTATCCATCAGCTAACGCCTTAGAAAACGATAGCTACGTTGTCTATAACTACTTAGATAATATTTGGTACTACGGTCAAATGTCTAGGACTGCTTGGATTGATAGCGGTATCAGCACCTATCCTACGGCAGCTATCTACGATCCAATTACACAAACAGGCAAGTTGCTTAACCATGAATTTGGTCTTGATGACAATTCTACGGGTACGCCTCAGCCTATGGATGCCTACATTACCTCTTCTGAATTTGACATTGAAGATGGCGAACAGTTTGGTTTTGTTTGGAGGATATTGCCTGATATTACCTTTACAGGTTCTACGGCTACCAATCCTCAAGCTACCATGTTCCTTTATCCATTGGCCAGTTCAGGTGCAGGCTATACCAATCCAGCTTCAGTTGGCGGTACTAATTCAGGCACATTGACAGAGACTATTTCCTATCCAGTCGAGCAGTTTACGCAGTATTTATACACCCGAGTTAGGGGACGTCAGCTCGTATTTAAGATTGAGAATGCTCAGCTAGGAACAGCATGGCAGTTGGGTGCTCCTCGTATTGATATCAGAACAGACGGTAGAAGGGGTGGATAATGTCTAATATTCAGAACACCATTGCTCCTAACCTACCTGCTCCCTCGGTTACATATGATCCCAATACAATCAATGTCATTGAGAATGCGCTTAGGCTTTATTTCAAAACTGTAGATAATGCCATTCAATTGTTGATTGTTGACGATAACAGTCAGCAGACCATTAACTGGCTTGGGGGTATATAGTGGCTAACTTTCAAAACATCGTTGGCTATCAGCTTGCTCAAGCAGCTTCTACGACCGCAGGAGCTACGATCTATACGGTTCCAAGTACACCGCCTACTTTGACCTTTGTTAAGAACATGATGATCTGCAATACAACTGGCAGCCCCATCACGTTCAATCTTCATTTAGTTCCATCTGGGGGTACGGCAGGAACAGGTAATGCAGTTTATTACGGCACATCAGTTGCGGCCAATGCTACGCTAGAGTGGACTGGAACAATGATTATGAATTCAGGTGGAACTATTTACTTTAAAGCCTCTGCAACGGGCTTGACAATCACAATTAGTGGTGGTCAAGGTACTTGATGCTTAACGTTTTTAAGTCGATAATATACAAAATTGCGAGGTGAATTATGGCTGGTGGTGGAATAGATACTGGGGAAATGCAATTACTTAAAACGGCAATGGGTAGCCGTGGATCTAACGTTTCCGATACAAACTCTACTGCATATATCCTCAAAAAGTATTTTGCTGACCATAATGTGTCAGTTCAAAAGGCAATGAAAGCGGTATTGCTTGGATTACAGCAAGGCGTAAAGCTTATGCGCCACAAAGATACTGTGATGGCATACAAAATCTTAAGCCAAAACATAGCGCAGTTTCACTTTTTCACAGAAGATAATCCACACAACTTTGATATTTCTGTGCATCACTTTCTAAATTTCTTGCGTAGCAAGGGCATTAAAGTAATTTATGATGTTGAGTCCGACTCATCATTAACGAAAGCATTACAAATGTCGGGCGCACGAATACTTACTTCTGACATTCCTAAGTATAAAACCAAGGCAATGATATGACTGAAGTAGTGCATTCGATTGCCAATCAATATGCAAATAAGGTTGAGAATCTTATTGCAGAGGTAAAAAAGCTACCTGCTTTGGTTCCAGAAGAAAGACATTATTTTGGCCCCAATATTTACATCAAAGAATTGGTAATGCCTAAAGGTGCTGTGGTGATTGGTAAGCCACATAAGACGCATCATTTGTGCAATATGCTATCAGGACACATGATCATTGTTAATCCTGATGGAAGCAGAAAAGAGCTAAAAGCGCCCATGACTTTCATGGCTCCTCCAGGAAGAAAAGTAGCTTACATATTAGAAACCGTGGTGTTCCAAAACATATTTTCTACCGATGAAACTGATGTAGAAAAATTGGAAAGTATGTTTATTGAAACGCCTTTGCTAGAGGAGAAATGACATGGCATTTGCTGATGTAATGGCAACTATTGGATTAGAAGATTTAGGCCCAAGCCTTTTGATGGATTCAGGCAGCGCTGATGCCATGAGTGGATTGACTGATCTTGGGATGGCGCAATCTGCTGCTTTAGCTCCTACCGCAGCTGATTCAGTTGTTGCAAAAGCTACTGTTCCTTTGGCAGAAACTGTACCAGTTGCACAAGGATTAAATTCTGCTGGCGCATTTCCTACTGAGCTTTCGTATAGTTCTCCAACTGGTCAACCGTTCACGCCTATAGGTGGTGGGCCAACCGCTATCGAAGGATCTGGGATTGGTTCAAGCATTACAAGTGGCATCAATAACTTATTGGGTACAACTTACACGGCTAATCAAGTGATGCCTTGGGCTCTTGGAGCTGGTGCTTTGGGAGCTTATGCCTTAATGCCTAAACCAACAATACCTGGAGCTCCTAATTATCCAGGAGCTATGAACAAGAATGCCGTAGGGTTTAACGCACAGAATTTTACGCCTACCAACTTGTCTCGTTCATTTGCACACGGTGGCATTACAGGTTTGCATCAATCAAACCTAGGCTCTTATTCTGATGGCGGTCATTTGCTCAAAGGCCCAGGTGACGGCATGAGTGACGATATTCCAGCAACGATTGCGGGCAAACAAGAAGCTCGTTTAGCTGATGGAGAATTTGTAGTTCCTGCTGACGTAGTTTCTCATTTAGGTAATGGTTCTACTGATGCAGGAGCAAAGCATTTGTATAAAATGATGGACAGAGTTAGGGCTGCTAGAACAGGCAATCCTAAGCAAGGCAAACAGATTAAACCTGAAAAATTCTTACCCTGATGATCATTCAACAAATTCCACAAAATTTTGTTAATCAAATCTGGGAATCTGTTCGGGAATATTTTGAAGCAGCGTTGCAATATAGTCATGGTGACTACACGCTCGACCAGATCAGGATGTTTTTATCACAAGGTCAATGGATTTTGTTGGTAGCGGTAGAAGATGGAAAGATACATGGGGCGGCCTCTGTTTCTTTTATCAACTATCCAAATGACAGGGTAGCATTTATTACTTGTATTGGCGGTAGATTGATTTCAAACCGAGATACATTTAAGCAGATGGGTGAGATATTCAAGGCGCATGGTGCGACAAAGATTCAGGGAATGGCAAGACCGTCTATTGCACGTTTGTGGAAGCGGTACGGATTTGAAGAACGATCAATGCTTGTAGAAACCAAGCTTTAGGAGAATGATATGGCAGGACTAGGAAATATTGGGATGCCCCAACAACAGACAGGAACTAATAATCCTGGGACTAACAATTACTCGCAACCTACACCTTCATGGCAAACTCAGGGTCAAAATTATCAAACGCCTGCTAATAATTTCTACCAAAATCAAGGTGCAGGTGGCCCGCAAAATTACGAGCAAGGCGCATTTAATATTAATCCTTATGGATATGGTGGAATGTATGGTGGAAACTTTAATCCAAGCCAAGCATCTGCCAATATGAATCCTAGTGGTTATACTCCTCAACAACCAACTGGCGGTGGATTCTCTGGTCAGTTTGGCGGTGGATTGTACGGATCAGAAGCTTCCAACTTTGTTCCTCAAGCACAAAATCCTTTTGTATCAACTCCTTACAGTCTTAACCAAGGTTATAACGGTTTAGGTAGTTTTGGTGCTATGGGTGGTTATGGTGGCGGTTATAGTCCACTAGGTTCTATGATGAACTATTACAGGGGGGCGCAACAAGCGACTGCTGCTCCTGCGCCAACTACTGCTCCTGCAGTTAACTTCAATCAAGCAGCTGGAAATATGGTAGCTCCTGCAAGTGGTCAAAGCTCAATGTGCTTGTCCAAAGGAGGTAAAGTATGAGTGGCGGAGGAGGGTCATCAGCACCCGCAACACAAACAGTAAATACGAGTAGCATTCCAACCCAATTTCAGGGGTTAGCTAATACGTTGCTTGGTTCACAGATGATGAATCAATTCAACTATCAGACCAATCCTGATGGTTCTTTGGCTACTGATGCGGCAGGAAACTACATTCCGACAAGTCAAAAAGGCTATACGGCTTTTGGTCAAATGGTTCCTCAGACCAATGCAAGCGGTCAACCTTTGCTTGATGCAAGTGGTAATCCAGTTATGGGGCCAGCAGGCTTTGGTGCTCAGCAAATGTCGGCAGCTCAGCAAGCGGTAGCAGGCTTTTCTCCTTTGCAGCAACAGGCTCAAAGTGAAGCTGCGAATATGCAGATGCCTGGCCAGTTTGGTGCGGCTACTAATTTAGCTAGTGCAGCTGGACAAGGGGATTTAGCTAGTGCTTGCGTTGCTTATGGCTATGGAAATATGGGAGCTCAATACGGAGCTCAAGGCGCTGGATATGGTCAAAAAGCAGCAGGACTTGCTTGTGCGGCTTTAGGCTATGGCGGATTAGGTGCTCAGATTGGTCAAATGGGTTTGGCTGCTCAAGCTCAAGGTCAATGTATTGCTGCTAGGTCTAAGTGCTATGCGGCTCAGCAAGCCGCAGCAGGCGCTAACTTTGCTAAGCAAGCTCAATGTGCTGCATTGATTCAGTCAAATATGAATCCATATTTGCAAGATTCTTTAAAAGCTCAAATGGCTTTGATGAATCAGCAGTATGGTCAACAACAGGCTAATCAACAAGCCGCAGCTACTCAAGCAGGCGCTTTTGGTGGTGGTCGTTGTGCCGTTTTATCTGCTCAGAATACCCTTAACCAAAACTTAGCCAATCAGAAAATGATTGCTTGTGGTTACAACAAAGCCTATTGCGCTGCTACAAACTATATGTTGCAAGGCGCTCAACTTGGATTAACAGGTTTGGCAGGGGCTCAGTCTGGTTTGAATACTGCTTTGGGTGGTGGACAACTTGGATTGTCTGGTATTGGAACTGCATTGACAGGAAACGCACAAGGACTGCAAGGTGTTTGTGGAGCTAACCGTGCTTATCAGACTGGCATTCAAGGATCTCAAGCTGGTATGCAAGGCGCACAGGTTGGCTTGCAAGGTGTTCAAGGAGCTCAAGCGGGTTATGCAGGAGCTAACAATGCAGCTGGTACTTTATCCAATATTGGTACTGCTTGCCAAGCTGCACAGATGAACATTATGAATACCCAAAATACTTTGGGTGGTCAGCAACAAGCTCAGCAGCAGAATGTTCTTAACCAAGCCATTCAGAATTACGGTAATACACAAAACTACCCAATGACGCAGGCTACCAATATTATGAACTTGCTTCGTAATACGCCTACAAATACTACTGCTACTACCTATCAAGCTCCTCCTTCAGCGCTATCTGCTGCGACTGGATTGGGAACTGCAGGTTTAGCGGCTTATCAACTGACCAAGAAAAAGGGCGGTAAGATCAAAGAGCCGAGATATTCTGGTGGGGGAATTGTGTGCCTTGGTATAGCCAATGCGCTGAAAGGTAGAAAATGATTGGATCATTAGCAAGCCGTGAATATACTGCCGAGAATTTGTCGGTAGAGCAATTGCAAAAGGCAATTCAAGACGGGACTATTCCTGCTTATGTTGGCGTACCTATGTTGCAAGACAAGGTTAACCAACAAAAGACTGCTCAAGGTTTAGCGGCGGCTAAGAACCAACCGCAACAGACCATTGCTCAAGGCATCATGTCTGAAGCTGGTCAAGGTGTAACTGCGTTGCCTAGCAATATGCCAGTAGGTGCTAGTGGCGGTGGCATCGTTGCTTTTGCTGATGGCGGTTTGAGTGAAGATGACGATGATGATGAAGAAGAGCGTCAAGATTCAGCTCTGTTTAAGTCGTTATTGGGAAGACTTCAAGCACCAGTTTCTGGTGAAGAAGATGAAGATATTGACGTCAACATGACGGAACCTGAGCAACCACAAGCACAGCATCAGGCTATTGCCGCATTACAACCTGCGCCTCAAGCTATGCCCCAAGCTGCTCCTCAAGGTATTGAGCAGTTAAATGAAAAGCTTAAGCGTCACATTCTTGGAAAAGAAAGTGGTGGTAGACGCTATGACAAAGAAGGGCATTTGCTGAAGTCTTCTGAAGGCGCTTTGGGTGAGATGCAAGTCATGCCTGCGACTGCCAAGGATCCAGGTTTTGGTATTGCGCCTGCTAAAGATGTTAACAATCCTGATGAGTTAAAACGGGTAGGCGAACAGTATGCTGATGCGTTGTTGCATAAGTATCAGAATCCTACACTTGCAGCTATTGCTTATAACTGGGGGACTGGAAATGCTGACAAATGGCTTGCTAACGGTGCAGATATCTCCAAGCTCCCGAAAGAAACCCAGAACTATATCAAGGGTATTAACTTTGCTAGAGGTGGCATTGTTGGTTTGGCTACTGGCGGAGAAGTAAAGCACTATCAAGGTGCAGGTGGTAGCCTTGTGTTTAGTGATATTGCTGGTGGTGAACCATACAGTTTAGGAGCTAACAATGCATTTCAATCCTCGGGTGGCATTGGTAATCTCGGTACTTCTACTGCTGCAAGCAGTGCTCCGTCTAATGCATTTACTGCGGATGAATTAGCGGCTGGCGTTCAAAGAGCAAAGGCAGCGAGCAACTTTGTCCCCAAGTATCCTCTTGCCTCTGGCGCAGCAGAAGCTGGCGCAGCAGGGCTTTTAACCCCAGCAGGCATTGTAGGTTTAGGTGCTCCTATTGCTGCAACGATGGCATATAAAGGTTTGACTGGCCCTAACAATGCTGACATTCCTACCGCTTTGGGTGCTAACCCAGGTGGAGCTACATTGGAAGAAATTGAAGCAGCAAAACACCCTGCTTTGATCTATCCTAATATGGGTAAAAAGCGTATTACACAGAACGTACCAATTAGAAAAGATGAAGCTCCAACTGCGATCACTTCTTTGTTACCTGCTCCTGCTGATGTAACGCCTTCTAAGCCATTGCCTGCGGCTACTATTGGTCATCGAACAAAAGGTGGACCTGGGTACGGTGAAGTCGAGGCATACAATAGTACGCCTACTACTCCTCCTTTGGGTGACATGGATATTGGATTTGGTGCTAATCAGTTTGAACCTACTGGTGAGCCCGAGAAAAGACCTACGGGAATTGAGGCATTACCTACTAAACCTGAAGAGAGCTCAGACATTTCTGACTTTAGACAGAAGCTTAAAGACATGGAGTTCGATAGCAAGAAGTCTAAAGAGCAGGATATGTGGCTTGCTGTTTTACAGGCAGGTCTTGGTATGATGGGTGGTACTTCACAGTATGCTATGTCTAACATTGGTCAAGGCGGAGCACAGGGTCTGCAATACTTGGCTACTGCTAACAAGCAACGTGGCGATGAGCAGAAACAGATCATGGCTGCTCAGCTTGGATTGTCTAAGACAGAGCTTTACGATCAAATGCGTAGAGATGCATTGGCTCAACGTTCAGAAGCTCAGAAGGCTGAGACAGAGCGTAAGTCAACAAGTGCTGCGGCTAACTTGGCTCAAAGGCAAGCGTCTTTAAATGAGCGACAACAGAAAGACTTGTCGGACTACATTTCTAAAGCAGAGAAAGATGCAGAGTTAAATGCAGTAGCGAATACCAAGGGTGATATATTAATGAATATGAACCCTGCTCAACTTGAGCAAGCAAGAGCTGAAATGAAGCGTAAAGCTTTGATGGGTAATGCTTACTATAGACAAGCTCATCAGAAATTAGGATTGCCTGATCCTTTTGCCAATACGCAACCTACAACCACAGGCGCAACCAGAATCAAATACGATAGCAGCGGAAAACAAATCGGATAAAACATGACCATCGAAGCAGAACTCCCAGACGGCCGTATTCTTGAATTCCCAGATGGTACAGACCATAGCGTAATAGATAAAACGGTACAAGGTCTTTTGGGTGTTGAAAAGGGTGATTTTGTCCGTGGTTTTGAGTCTCTTGCAGATTCAGACAAAGAAGTTCTTGGTGGTATGCAAACGCTACTGGGAGCTGGTGCTAAGCACGTTCTTGGTCAGGGCGTGGTATCCGATTACCTATTGGGTAAGGGCGCTAAGAATATCCATGAAGCCAATGAAGCTCAGCAGAGAGAAGCCAAGAAGTCTGATGATTTGCAAGAGGCATGGAAGCAAGGCATCGGTACAGTCGTAACCGATTGGTTGCCTTATCAGGTTGGTCAGGGTATGGCCAACATCATGGAAACTGGTGCGTTTGCTTTGGCTGGTGGACTACTTGGATCTGCCGTAGCTCCAGGAGCTGGTACTGCCGCGGGTGCTATGGAAAGTGTAGTTAACCGTTCTTTGGTCAGAAAAGGCATCAAAGAAGCAGCGGAAAAAATACTTCAAGAGCAATTGGCTAGTGGTGCTACTAAAGAAGAAGCCAAGAAAGCAACGGCTGATTATGTGGCTGCTCATGCTATTGATAGCTTGAATGGTGAAGAGTTGAGCAAACTGGCCAAGTCTGGCGCAGCGGCTTATGGTCAAAACTTAGGCATGGCTGGACAAGCGGTATTTCACGGTACAGGTGAAACGACAAGTCGTGCTTTGCAAGAAGCTGGTTATGATCCTGAGCAGATCGACATGAGTCGTTTAGCTCCTGCCGTAGCCGTTCACTCTCTTGCTGATTATGCGGGTGAGAAGATTGGTCTTGGTGGGCTAAGCAACATTGCTAACAAATCGACTAGAAACCTATTGCTTGATGTAGGCAAAGGTATGTTGGCTACTGGTGCTAAGGAAGTACCTGCTGAAGAGTTGCAACAGGCCGCAGAGCGTTATGGTGCAGGCTTGTCGGTTAATGACAAAGACGCTATTAACGAGTACATCAATACTGCAGGCGGTGCATTTGTCATGGGTGCAGTACCTGGTGGTGTGGGCGGTATCAGGACTAGGATGAATGCTCCTGCTATCCAAGCTCCTGCTGAAGTACCATTGGAAGTACCACAACAAGAGATTGCTCCTCCTGAAGCTCCTCCTTCTGCTGCGCCTTTAGCTCTTGGTATGAATAAGCCATTCACTCCACAGGTATTGCCTGATGGATCGGTAGCGCTTACTCAGGCTGATCTTGATGCGTACAACCAGTCTCAGTTTGAGGCTAAGTATGCTCCACAACCCAATTTAAATAAAGCAGAAGTAGCTGCTACGCCTCCTCAGTTAGGCTATTCTCCATTGGCTGGTGTTCCTAAAGTAATGCCTAGCGGTCAAGTTGCGCTGAATGAGCAACAGGAATTTGAAGCTAAGTATGCTCCTCAAAAGGTACGGATGACCCAAGAGAAGTGGGCATCTATGTCTCCTGAAGAGCAAGAGGCATACATTGTTCAATATGATTTAGAGCAACAACAGGCGATCAACGAAGCAGCAGCTCAAGAAGAAGGCAAGCCTACCAAGCCCAAAGTGGATAAGGAAGGTAACCTTATTGCGCCTAAGACGCCTGAAGAGGTATGGCAAGCCCAAGGCTTTGAGCCTAAAGAAAAGAAAGCTCCAGGGCCGTTCTTTAAGGCATCTGAGCACCCATTGAATGTGGGTAAAGATAACGTTCTGATCAAAGATGGCGGTGTGCCATTTGATAATCCTATTCAGGCTAAGGCAGCACAGAAGCTTAATCCGACCATGAAGATGGTCAAGGTTGCGGGTAAGTTTGTTTTGTCTCCTAAGACGCAGGCTGAGCTTGATCGTGAAGCAAAGAGTCAGATTGGTCTACCCATGACTGCATCGGGTGAGCCTATCATTGGTGCTAAGGCGTTTGTTGCAAGCCGTGGTGGTTTGCATACAGACGAAATGGCAAACATGAATTACGACAAGAATGAACAGGTTGGTAACAGACCTTTGTTCAGACCCAACGGATTCAGGATGGATCAGGTTACTGAAGCTTTGCATCAGGCTGGTTACATTCAGAATGAAGATCAAGCAGAGGCAAGACAAGCCATTGCGACTAATGCGGTAAAACCTGAAGACATTGAGAAGATTGGTGGTGCTTATAAAGAGCAACAGGTTGCAGAAGAAGAGCGTCAGTTTGAGGCTGATAAGGCTTTGCGTGGGCCAGTTACTGAGGATTGGTTTGAGAGTCAGACATTGCCTGAGCTCTATGACAATGCTCAAACTTTAGGCATCAATCCTGATCCTATATTGACGGCAGTACGCTACCAACACCCTCAAGAGGCTGATTATCAGCGTGAGGGACATAATGCTTTGATGGCTGCTGTTCTGGACAAGTTGCACGATAGGGTTGAGACATTGAAGTCTCAGTCTGGTGAGGGTACGTTAAAGTCTAAGACAGGAGCTATTGAGCAAGCGCCTAAGCCTACTTCTGAGCAAGCAAAGATTCAGAAAGAGTTGACGGGCAAGTCAATGGTTCAGGTAGCTCAATGGGCTATCAACAATGCGCCCAATAAGTTTACAAAGTTTGTGATGCAGAAAGTCCTGAACAGGATTCAGGCTTTGGCTAAAGAAGGCGTGACTTATGAGTTTGAGATCCAAGACGGAGATCAGCGCAATAGTCAGTTGTTTGATGCTAATGGGGTAACGACTTTCTACTGGGGGCAGAATGGTGATCATACGCACATGCGTATATTGCTCAATGGTCATCCAGTCGTAGCAAATCAATTGGGCTATCCATCTGGCATGAGCTACAAGGTGGTGATGCATGAGCTATTGCACGTTGCTACCCGTGGTCAGTTGAGATTCCTGAAGTCTACTGATCCGTTGGTCAAAGAGCTTGCTACCTTGTATAACCAAGTTGTTAGGCACTATAACGCTGAGTTTGCTAAGAACAAAGGTGCAGATCTGCCTTTGGTTATCCAAGAGTTCATGCGTGGCAAGAACAATGCGTTGTCCAATATGGACGAGCTTGTATCTTGGGGTATGACTGATGAGGGCGTACAGAAGTTCTTGAACGATATCAAAGTCGGGGAAAAGACTGTATTCAATCACATTGTTTCCTTGATCCGTGAGTTGCTTGGCATTGCTAAGCCGTTTGAGACTGCCTTGGATAAGTTGGTTAGCACCACAGATTCTATTGTGAGCAGCGACTTGGTTGATCTTAAAAATGGAATGATCAAGCAGAGCTATGCCTTGGGTAAAGCCAAGAAAGCTACTACTGCATTTACTCAACCTAGATTAGAAGGGTTTGCTAGTAGAAGAGCAGGGTTTTATTTCAATGCCAAAGATTCTCCACTTTATCAAACAAGGACTGCACAAGAAGCTGGTGCGGTTCCTGAATCTGTTGCTGACGAAGCCATTCGTTCAAATGCCAATGGCAAACGAATCATGGAGAAAAATGTCCAACTTAAAGATGGAGATTATGTTGGAGCACGGCTTGATTTAAATATATTGAAACAAACCAAAGTTCCAGTCCAAGCTATTCACATGGGAAAACCATCTACTCATGTTGGCGGTGCAGGTTTTTATGGTGGTGAAGTCGTTAAATATGCGCCAGTAGTTACATTGAAAAATGTATATTTCAAAGTCAACCAACCGACCAGAGAAAAAATAGCTTCTGGCGTGACAAGTAAAAGCCCTATGGCTAGTGCAGATGGACAGTTTGTTAAAACGTCTACGCCAAGTTTTGATGGTGTTGAGTTTAGATTCAATCCTAAACGTGATCATTTGTTTAGAGATGTGTACGGCCGTGTTCTTAAACATGCTGATGAAATCACAACGACTGGCAATTCCATATTTGCTAGGGGTAATTTAGAGTATTACGGGGAAGAAGATGTTCCAAATAAAGTAGGAATAGCCCCATCTGAAGGCGTTTTATTGCAACCAAATCAAATTACGCCTGTTGCAGACCAACCTAATGGACGTATTTCCCGTGCACAACAAGAGTCTTTGTTTTCTAAGCAAGGCTTGCCAAGGTATGATGAAGCGGACTCAACATCCCCAAATTTGGAAAGTCAAGAAGAAGACTACCTGAAGATGATGACCGCCCATGAAGCAGGTCGTGTTTTGGGGGATAAGGTTCAGCAAGCCCTACAGAAGCGTTCTCCCATGAATGTAGATGCCTTTGCAGGTGTTGATCCTAAGCTGACGTCACAGATTCAAAGTACGTTCTATGCCCCCAACAAGACGATATTAGATCGTGTTGTGAGTATGAAGGGTAACTTCTGGAACACATTGGCTCAGAAGATTGTTGATGAGTTGAGGGCGGTTAAAGACTATTCGCCTATCGGCTACATGCAAGCCCGTTTATCCAAGGCTACTGACGGAGCTTTGGAGGGTATTTTGCATTATGGCCATGCGTTCCTTGATGATGGCGCTTTGAATATCAAAACTGGGGACAATCACAAGGGCTTGATGCAAGCTCTTGCTCCCCTTGGTAAGGAAGTAGATCGTTTCCAAGTCTGGATGGCTTTGAACAGAGAAGCCAATCTGCCTGATGAAAAGCGTTCTCCCAACTTGTCGAGCATGGTTTCTCAGCGCAATGACTTGATCAAGGGTGACTTGAATGGTGTGTCTAGGGCTAAGCTTTATGAGCAAGCTCGCAAAGACATGATGGCCATTAACAAGTCTGTTCTGGACGTAGCCTTAGAGACAGGAACGATTGATAAAGAAGCCTATGAGCGCTTTGCCAATGACGCTTTCTATATTCCTTTCTATCGTGCGATGGAAGATGGAAAGATTGAATCTATCAGAGCTGCGTCTAGGTTGACCAATCAGCAATTCTCTAAGATGCTGAAGGGTCAGAATGAAAAGCCATTCGGTGATTTGATGGAAAACGTGATGCGTAACTGGTCACACATTCTGTCTGCCTCGATGAAGAATCAAGCAGCGGTCACGATTATCCAAGATGCCTCTGGTCAAGGGGCAGTTACTCCTAACTTGAAGCCTGGTCTTTACTGGGCTGACGGTGCAGTTCACTCTGCTGAAAGTGGCAAGATCGTAGGAAACGGTGATGTTGTCCAAGAGCGTGTAGATGAAGACGGGAAAAAGTATTTGGTCAGCATGACGGATTCAGGCAAGGATACCGTTAAGGTTTTGATCAATGGTAAGGATGCCTACTTCCATGTAAATGATCCCATGCTATTAGAGTCTATTGGGGCTATTACATACCTTGGGCCACAGTCTAAGGTCTTGGATGTGATGAGGAACTTCAAGAACTACTTGCGGTTTGGCGTCACTTTATCTCCTGCCTTTAAAGCCAGTAACTTGATCAAGGATTCGATTCAGTCTGCTGGTTTGTCTGGTTTGTCCAACAACTTTGTTAAGAATGTTTATGATGGTTTTGCTGACAGTAAGCCAGGTTCCGCTACTTATATCGCTGCTTTGGCTGGTGGTGGCGTATTCAACTACGGAACAACGCTAGAGGGTGATCGCAGTCAAGTGGTTAAGAAACTGCTTGCTAGTGGTGTGAACGGTGAGAACATTGTCGATACCAAAGAAAAGGTCGAACACTTCCTCAAGAAGCTTTGGCACAAGTATGAAGAGATTGGTAACCGTTCAGAGAACATCAACCGCATAGCCTTGTATAAGAAGCTCAGAGCTGAAGGCAAGACACACTTGGAAGCTAGTTTCGAAGCTCGTGACTTGATGGACTTCTCCATGAGTGGATCATCAGGCGCTATTCGTTACTTGTCTCAGATCGTTCCGTTCTTGAATGCTCGTCTACAGGGTTTGTACAAGCTTGGTCGGGACGGGATAAACCCTACTGTTCGTGTTTTTTACAACACCGCTACAGGTAAGCCAATCATTCAGGACGATATACAGAAAGCCAAGTCGTTTTCTACTGTCGCAGGCGCAGTTACTTTGGCGTCTATGGCTTTGTACATGGCGTTCAAAGATGATGAAGACTTCAAGAAACGTGAGCAATGGGATCGTGACTTCTTCTGGTGGTTCAAGATTCCAGGAACAAATGAAGTGTTTCGCATTCCTAAGCCTTTCGAGTTTGGCTCATTTGGTACATTGGCTGAGCGCAGCTTGGAGCAGATCGTTGACAAGGGCGTAGAGGGTAAGGTGTTTGGGGATAGCATTCAGCGCATGGTGTTCCAGACATTCTCTATGAATCCTACTCCTCAGTTCTTCAAGCCTTTGGTGGACGTTTATGCGAATAAGGATTCCTTTACCAATGCGCCTATCGAGACTGCTGGTATGGAGCGTCTATCCAAGCAAGAGCGTGTGAGCAACGATACAAGTGCTATCGCTAAGGCTTTGGGTGGCGTGTCTCATGTGTTTGCTCCCATAGCGGGAACGGAGCTTTCTCCAGTACAGATTGACTACATGATCCGTGGATACATGGGGTGGTTGGGCGGTACGATTGAGACTACTTCCCAATACGCCATGATGCCGTTTAACGATGGTGTATATCCTGATGCTGACTGGACTAAGCGCATGAGCTTGGGCTTTGTTCAGAAGTTGCCTGCAACACAGTCTACTTATGTAACTGACTTCTATCAGAACAATCAGAGAATATCTGAGTCTTATGCTGACATGAGGCATTATGCCGAGTTAGGTCAATCGGAAAAGGTCAAAGAAATATTGACTGAGAAGAAAGACGATATTGCTCTGGCTAAGCTCTACGATAAGACTGCCAAGGATATTGCCAATATCCGCAAGCAGAAGTTACAGATTGCTAACCCACAGAACAGGTCAATGACTGGGGATCAGAAGCAACAAGAGATTCAACGTTTAGATCTGTTGATATCTCAGGTTGCACAACATGCTGAGGAAATTAGAAAATCGCTGAAGAAAGCTCCTTGATCGCACGTTGAATCGTGATATCAAGGGCGTCCATCTCGTCCATTTTTTTAATAGCCCACATTCTTTTCTGGCCATGCCAACCCATGACGGCTCCTTGGTGGCATGATTTACAGAGGGCAACAACAGTAAATTGACGATGTTGCTTAACGTGGTGTGCATCACTTGGGCCTGATGCATCGCAGACAGAGCACGGCAGACTCTTAACAAGCCTGACGTACGCTCTCTCTTTAGCGTTTAGTTGATTGTTCATTAATCACCACAAAAGCAAGCTATTGCATCTTCATTAGGATCAAATAAGTTTTCTTGTCTTTTTACATAGTCGTACATTTGTGCATACGATGGTCTGTCTTTGCGAAATTTAGCACCGTCACCATATGTTTTATTGCTTGATTGTGCAAATTGTTCCATTTCCATCCACCAAATTGCCCTTTCAGGCTTTTCATTGATCAAGCTATAAATTTGATTGGCAGGCTTTAAAAAACACAAATCACAGTTACCGTGCATAGTGACGCCATTGTGATTGGGGAGTTTAAGATCAAAAGGTTGCGATTTCCAAAAATTACCAACGGTTTCTTTGGTAACACCATCTACAACCAATGGAGTTCTTTCCCTTCCAATCTTGGCTGCTCTGCGTTGCTCGTCTGCTCTAATGCCAACCCAGTCCATCTTTTCATTGTGATCCCATCCTAAAGATTTCAAGTATTTATCAATGACTCTGATCTTTAAATTGATGGTGCATATTCTTGCAACAGGGTTGGGCAAGTATGGCTTTCCATTTTGGTCAATTGAAGCAGCAAAAGGTTCTCCATTGCGACTAGCTGTTTCGTAAGTCACTCTTTTAAACCTTTTGCTAGGTTCTGCATGAGCTATGTACTCAAGCCAATGAATCTCGACATTCCAATTAACTTCGCAATCATGCACAAACTGAAGCGTTTCCTCCATTTCTTTACCAGTATTTGCAAAACAAACAATAGCCTCTTTTGGCAACTTACCTCCTCCAGCTTGCAATACCTTGTAAAGCATGTAAGCAGAAGTTCTGCCTCCGCTAAAAGATATGCAAGTTGGTTCTGTAATAAGATATGGATTCATAGTTGTCCTAGATTCGTTGTGCTCGTTCACGCAAACAAGCGTCTGCAAATTCAAACACCGCCTTGGCGTTCAGCTCTGGATCGTCATGTATCATGCTGATACAGTTAGCTCCAAAGGCTGCATACCAATCCAATAGAGTGATCTGTTCTATTGGCACAGGGTCTTGCTTGGGGCGTAGCAATTCAATCCCCTCTTTTTTTCTTGCCATTGCTTTTCCTATGAAGTGATTGGAGTTGTGATGCCAAGTGCAAGTCCATTGCCTTGTTCTTAATAGACAATCCTGAGAGAAGAGGATCCTTCAAGATTACCTTGATGCAGTCGTTAATGCCTTTTGTATATCCAGATTCAAACTCTGAACCACCCGACAGATAAGAAGTTAGCGCCTCTCTGATCAATGCTGAGCCCTTTCGTTCTCCAGCAGCGGCTTTCATTTGGATATAGATATCTTCAGGCAAATGGACTGAATACGGAATCAGTTTTTCCATGCTTTGAATTCCTCATTGATTGTAAATAGTTGCTTTGCAGCTTCTATGTTGTGCTTGAGCTCGGTGCGAGAAAGGATCTTTAACTCCTCTCTCAACCATTTGACTACTGAGTCTTCGTCTTTCACAAAGATATTTCCTGATTCATGCAAGAATTCATGGAACAGAGGATCTTTACAGAGTATGCCTGCCAGTCTGACTGGATCACGCATGTTCTCTTTTCTATCCATTGGTTTGTCTTCAGCGTCAAGCCGAACCATAACTACCTGATACCTTGCTCCTACAAAGTCACGCACAAGATCATCAGGTATATCGTCTGGGTGTATGTTCAAGGTGAGCATAAAGCCAGTCTTATCTTGCTTTAATGCTACCTTGATTGCCTCATATTGAATCGTTTGCATGGTCAAAAGGGAATATCCGAGTCATCTAATGTGTCTTGCTTGGGCTGAACGTATGGATTAACTGGAGCTTTGGGCTTGTAGTTATTCCATGATAAGCGTACCCATTCTCCATGAGCACCTTGCATCTTCCATGCGCCTAGCTTGATGGTGACTTCATCGGCAGGGCTTTCCGCCAATAGCTCTTTGATAGCGTCTTTGGTCATTACCAATTCACCTGTCATATCAGGTTTCTTTGGATTGTCTTTGTACTTGTTGGGGGAAAGTTTACCGCTATTGGGAAATTGATTAGCCATTTTGTGCCTCTGTAAGTTTGTCTTTGATGTTCTTGAAATCTAGCATGAGTTGATCGAATCTATCTTTTCTAGCCTCTTTCAAGGCGTCCATGATGGTCTTGTTGACCTGATAGATCTTTGTTACATGTTGGGGCTCTTTAGCCGTTTCCGCCAACATAACCGCAGCTTCGATCACTACGTCTGCCCATACGTCAATATCGTCTGTCTTAGAGTCGATCTTGATCTGCCATTCACCAGGTTTGCCTTCCACTACTGGAGGAGCTTTGGGCTTGTGTTCTGCCTTTGGCTTGGGTGGTGGCTCTGATCCAGCAGTCGCATCAATAGGGTCGTTCTCTGTCAGCTCCATCGCAGCAGACCATAGGTATCTTCTTTGGTAGGTTTCGCAAGCACCAAGATTTTGAATGTCGTGTGCGCCTTTGAGCTCCGCATGGGCCATAGGTGAAGTGATGACAATCATTGATCCATCGTCAACGTCTGTGATGTTAAGCGTAGCGTACTCTGTTGTGAACGTGATCACACCGCATAGTCCAAGCTCGTTAAATATCCTTGTAGTGGGAGGCAAGAAGTCCCCCAATTCAAAATACTTATAGCCTGCAAACTTGTTGTGGCCAGACTTCTCAAGCTTTGTGTCGAGTAATTTAACTCTAGCTTGCATTAGTTTTTTATG
>Ga0214164_1000260_pt1 | contig 36845 bp, 45 predicted proteins | sample TroBogepilimnion_13_FD_153003 | JGI IMG/M metagenome (GOLD analysis project Ga0214164, IMG submission 153003) | Freshwater microbial communities from Trout Bog Lake, WI - Practice 03JUN2009 epilimnion v4 | ecosystem: Environmental > Aquatic > Freshwater > Lake > Epilimnion/Euphotic zone ...
GTCCGCCGTGGTAGGACCTCATCGTATCAGACTTGTCAAATCGGTGTACGCCGGATCTGGGCGAATTTCGGGGCGCGATGCGGCGATTCGCTATACGCCACTTGGAAAAGTCCAAATCTCAAAAATATTTTTGGGCTATACTGGTAGTGGAGGTAATCAAATGATCTATGAAATCGTTGTTGTAGTAGGACTGTGTCTCCTCGGGTTGTATCTGACCAGGAAGAAGGGGTACTTCTGGGAATGTCAGCGGTGTGGTACGATTGTAAAGGCAAAGACCATGGAGCTCAGGGACCGCGGTATCCAACTGCATAACAAGTTCCTAAACTGTAGCGGAGGTAAACATGACTGATGACAAGGCTGTAATCTTGACCAAGACGGTCACCATTCCAGAGAGCGAGTATCACGCTCTTCAGCTGGTGGCAAACAACGCTAAGCGCGATTACTTGGCCATTCAAACACAAAACTTTGACGATGTTCCTACTTCATTTGAGTGGGCATCTGCTATCGAAAACCTGGAGAACTGAACATGACCTCACCTACTTCTACTGTCACCAGCGCTATTACCGGCGCCGTCGAGTCGAACGCCAAGTCCATTGTTCGAACCGTCGTTCCGATTGTTATCGGATTTGGTGTTAGCATCCTTGCCCACCTTGGCATCAAGAATCCGGTTGAGATTTCTGCCATCGGTTCAGGTGCGGCGATTGTGTACTACACCGTTATCCGTACCCTTGAGACGCGTTGGCCCAAGGTTGGTGTCCTGCTTGGTGCCATCGGTGTTCCCCTGTACAGGACCACTGCTTCAGTGACTCCCATTATTACTACAAAGACTGTGACAACCACGCTGGCTGCTCCGGTAGTCACTACGGTAGAATCGTCTCCTGTAGTAGTTCCTACAACGACAACCGCCTCGACTACTCCCGCCCCGGCAGCTGCCACCCCTGAGGTGACGCCGGCTCCGGTAGTGCCTCCCGCGAGCTAGTCGGCGGGTGGGGGTGCGCTAACACAGGCACCCCCACTATCTCTTCTTATGGCGATTACACCAGCACAGAAGTCTAAATACATGGCCCTCCGGTCAGAAGGCTGGACGCAGGCAGATGCTGCAAAGAAAGCTGGCTTTAGTTATGCCACGGCCCAGCGGATAGAGAAGAACCCCATCTATCAAGCCAAGGGTGCCGAGAGCAAGCTAATCAGGGCCACAGAAACCATTGGCGAGCCAAAAGATTATGACGACCTTTGTGATGAAGCCAAGCGCGCGTTAGAAGATTTCACTTATTTCCAGGAGCGCTACCTTGGTCGTATCGGTCTTCCTTGGCAGAAAGATGCTGCTGAAAAGCTAGAATACCTGCTGGAGACTGAAAACGAAGAGTACGTTGTTGTCAATGCTCCTCCAGGATCTGGTAAGTCCACTATCTTTGTGCACGACATTCCGCTGTGGATGATTGTTCGAAACCGCAATATCCGTATCATGATTGGCTCAGCGACATTTTCATCAGCTAAAAAGTATGTTCGACGTTTGCGTCGTACGTTGGAAAGCGTAGAGCCCTTGCGAGCCGACGTAAACGAACTGCGTCGCGGCGAAGCGATGGACGCCGTAGCGTCATTGGCCGTTGATTTCGGACGTTTTCGACCAGTAGACCGCGACCTGTGGACGGGCGATACATTTGTTGTTGCCAAATCTGGTAGCGATAACACTGTGTCTGAAAAGGAAGCTACTGTCACCGCATACGGTATTGACTCCAGTTTTATTGGTCAGCGTGTTGATGGTGCTTTTTGGGATGATCTTGTAGACCCCAGAAAAACTCGTACCTCAGATCAAAAGGATGCGCTGCAGGAAGTCTTTCAGGACGTTGTAGAAACCCGTCTTGAGCCCGGTGGCCTATTGGTGCTTCAGGGCCAGAGGCTTGATTCTACGGACCTTTACCGCTTTGCCTTGGACCTCAATGCCCCCTATGAGCCGGATGATGATAACGATGAAGAAGCGACAGAAGTCACACCGCTTTTTGGCGAGGACCGTGAAGGCAAGAAGTATCATCACCTTGTATATCGCGCTCATTATGAAGACAACTGCAACAACTTGCACAAAAAGTCTTCACCGCCTTGGCCAGAGGGGTGCTTGCTTTCTCCTCGCCGACTTCACTGGGGCAAGCTTTCATCGGTAGAGTCTAATAGCGGCGAGCGTTATCGCGTGCTTTATCAGCAGGAAGACGTGGACCCGTCTGAGGTTTTGGTGCCCAATGCCTGGGTTTTTGGCGGCGATGAGTTTGTTGGTTGCATTGACAGGGACCGCAACAGGCTTGAGATTCCTGCAGGTCTTGACCCTGGTTCCTGCATCAGTATTGCAACTGCAGACCCCAGTCCTACCAACTATTGGTCAGTGCAGTGGTGGATTTATGACCCCAACTCTGAACGCCGCTATCTTATTGACCTTTTGCGAAAGAAGATGGACGCCCCAGATTTTTTGGACTGGGACGCGACTCAACACCGTTTTGTTGGAGTAATGGATGAATGGCAAGACGCAAGTCGCACCTTGGGCTTTCCTATTACTACTTGGATTGTAGAAGCCAATGCCGCACAACGTTTCATGCTACAATATGATCACGTACGTAGGTGGCGTTCTTTGAATAGCGTTGATATTCTCCCGCACACAACATCAAGGAATAAGTCAGATCCTCAGTACGGTGTTGAAACTATTGCACCACACTGGCGATTTGGTCGGGTTCGACTTCCGGGATTTGGGGATGGCAAGGTTATTTCAATGCGTCTAATCGACGAGGTGACGAAGTATCCCCATGGACGAACGGATGACTGTGTAATGGCAGAGTGGTTCTTTGAGTGGAATCTTCCAAATCTGAGTATTCCGATTGCGCCCACGCATTCCGCATGGCGACCGAGCTGGATTGGTTGATAGTGAAGACAGCAGAAGACATCGTATCGCTTTATCACCAGCGCCTGCAGGCACGCGGTGATTACTTGACGCGCATGAAGGACATTTCGCGTCATTACAACAATGAGGTCACCGTTCCCCTTCCGGAGCTTGACGCTAACGAAAAGCCCGCTGTTGCCAATCTTCTTGCTCAGGGCATTGACCAGTTTGCCCTTCGAGTTGCTTCCGTTATGCCGGATGTTCAGTTCCCGCCCCTTCGCGGTGGTTTTCAGGGTTCTCAGGAGCTTGCACGCCAGCGCCGGCTTGCAACCCTTGGTTGGTTTGACATGAACGACATGCAGATGAAGATGCGTCGTCGTGCCCGCTACCAGGTGGCGTATGCTTCTTCGCCCGTTTCCATCTCGCCCGTGTCGCTCAATCCCAATGACAAGCGTGGCATTCCGTTTTGGCGCGTTCGTAATCCGCTTTCTACATTTCCTAGCGACACCGTAGACCCGGACAACATGGAGCCGGACAACTGCATTTTTGAGGATGGACGCACGCTTCGTTGGATCAAGGAAAACTACCCACAGGCCGCAAGCGTCCTTTACACGGGAAAGAACACCGATGACGCCATTTTCAACATCCTTGAGTACGTGGACGCTGAAGAGACTGTCCTTGTTGCCCTGGGAGCTCGACGCGAATCAAAGGGTTTTTTGTCAGGCGAGCAGCAAACCGGCGTCAGTCAGATTGTCCTCAACCGAGTTCCAAACCGTGCTGGGATCTGTCCAGTGGTCGTACCTACAAGGATTGCGCTCGACAAGGTAATGTCCAAGTTTGAAGCGATGATGGGAATGTTCCAGCGCCAGGCTAAGCTCGACGCGCTTAACACCATCTCCGTCATGCGTAGTGTTTTCCCTGACGAGTGGGTCGTTTCCCACCCTAATAGCAATGGCCAGGCTCCGCGCATTGTTCGTCCCGCCGATGGCAAGTCCGGCATTCGTGGTGAGATTATTGGTGGCACTATTCAGGCAATCAACCCATCACCGGGGCAGGCTACTGGTGACACCATTGACCGCCTCGAGCGCGCCGCCCGCCTTAGTGCCGGAATTCCTGCAGAATGGGGAGGCGAGTCCGGTTCCAACATTCGTACCGCCCGTCGCGGCGATTCGGTCATGTCGGCCGCTGTGGACCCTGACATTCAAGAAACACAGGAGATTTTTGCCGCTTCCATGGAGGCAGAGATTCGTCGTGGCATCGCATTTCAAAAGGCTTACTACGGCTCTAAGCCCACACTCTTTCTGCTTGGCATGGACAACAACGTTGGCAAGTACCCCGACTACACGCCTAACGAGGCGTTTGAAACTGACCTGTGTAAGGTGACTTACCCAATGCCGGGTTCGGATGCTAACCAGATGGCAGTCATGATTGGTCAGAAGGTTGGCATTGGCGAGCTTTCTATTGAGTCGGCCATGCAGCTTGACCCGCTTATTCCAGACCCCGAACAGGAAATGTCTCGAATCCACATGGATGGTATTCGCAAGGCACTTCTTACCGGTCTTGAGCAGCAGGCTTCCCAGGGTCAGTTGGACCCAAATACAATCGCAAGGATTGCTCAGAAGCTGGCCGATGGTCGCAAGACACTTGAAGTTGCAGTATCTGAAGTGCACAAGGAAGTTCAGAAGGAGCAAGCCGATGCACAAAACCAACAGCAGCAGCAAGCTCAACAGGGTGCCCCTGGTGCCCCTGGTGTTCCAGGAATGCCGGGAATGCCTTCTAGCCCAAATGGGCAAGTTGGCTCCCCGCCAGAAGCAGACCCCTCTGCACAGCCGGGTTTGGCAAACCCGATGGGTGATCAAGGTGCGGAGCAGGGAGCTCCTAGCGTTTCTGCCCCTCCGCAAGGGCTTATGAACCTAAAGGATTTGCTGGGTTCGTTGCACGGAACAGCACCAGCGCCGGCGCCAATGCAGTGATTGGCGAATGCTGGCGCTGTAATGAAACTCTTCCTTTGGAGGAAGACCCGCTGTTGCAAGATGGATTGATGACAGTCTGCTATGATTGTGCCGAAGAGCGAGCGGACATAGCGGATGAATACGAGGAGTTGAGAAAGAATGCCTAGGACTGGTAAGGGTGGTAAGCAGCAAGGCGCAAGCCAGACTGCTTACGGCAATCGAAGCGATCTAAATAACCGCGGACCCGAGCCGATTACCGTTGCGCCCGGAGAGCCGTACGGTCAGCGTCAAATGCTGGAAGACGCTCAGAGGGCCGTTCCCGTTGCAGGGGTACAAACCCCCGCCCCTGCACCTGGAGCGCCTCAGGCGGCAACACAGGCACCTCAGGCGGCACCTCAGGTTGCTATGCCCAATCCGGGAGAGATTCCCTTTTTGCATCCGACAGAGCGTCCAGATGAGCCCATTTCAACTGGAATGAACCCTACAGTCAAGAATGCAGGCCCCCTTCTTGATAAAACTCATGCAAATATCTTGTCTGCATTGGAGCACGCAACTCAATCGCCTGCTGCTTCTCCTCTTGTTCATATGATGTATGACATTATGCAAAAGGCGGCATCTTGATACAGCGCGATTCGTTTGAAGGTAGTGGAGATCGGGATCCAGCACTGCATCCCGTGCCAGAAACACACATTGATAAAAATGACGTCTATGCCCACAAGATGTCAGATGTTCTTAGTGCCGTTCCATATTTTATGCAACATCCAGATTTGGCTCATGCTGCAGTTGTGGGAAGCGAAAATGGCACTAATCACATTGAAAATGCGCAAGGTATTGCACTTGCTCACATGATGCACACTGGTGCAAACGATATCATTAATTATGCAAATCGTGGAGCGCTGCATGATCACGTTTCTGCAACCATGCAGGGAAATGAACCAACTCCCATTACCTATAACGATCTTAGCAATTCGCGCGTTGAGCATGAGCGCAATCGCTCTCTTTTGATTTCTGCAACTCAACCAGAGCCAACTAATTCTATATTGATGTCAAATGTTCAGCCGTTGGGTAGGCCGCGTTCATCTAAGTCGGCAGGACCAATCAATCCACAAAATAATCTTGATTACAGAATTCCAAAGCCCGGTAAAGCGGTTGGTCCTTTTTCTTCAAAAACAGCTTCAGCTGGACCAACTTATTATAATCCGTTTGATGACATTCATCTTTCAAATCCTTTCAAAAGCACCAAATACAGTTGGGGATATGGCGATGCCATTTCTCATACGCTAAGGGGCGCAGGTCCTGGCGCCAAGGCTTTTGGTGAAGGGCTTTGGCATCTTGTTTGGACAAATTGGGATTCTGCCGCACATCCAAATAAGCATAACGAAAATTTCTTTACGTCAATGGTACACCCAGTGTATTATGCGCATAGCTGGAATCCGGTTCATTGGATTACAAATACAGCAGCACAAGGCCTAAAGGCTATGACCAATACCTATGGAAGCATTACTAAGGCTTGGCAAGCTCTTGAATGGACCTATAAGCACAAGGGCGCCGATGCTGTTGTAAATCAAGTCATTCCCATTCTTTGGGCCTCCGCCATTGGGGCAGCAACAACCGATGGGGCAGGAAGCCTTATTGGTGCTGCAAAGGGTTTTGCTGCAGGGGGAGCAGAGGCAGCAACTACGGCTGCAGAAGAAGGCGCAACGCTGGGAACAACGGCAACCGAAGCAACAACTGCCGCCACCGCGGGAACCACAACTGCAACTGCTGCAGAAACTGCGGGAACGGCTACTACCGCAGAAACTGCAGGGACTGCGGGAACTGAAGCTGTTGCAAATACTATGGAAGCTTCTCCAACCATTAGCAATACTGCTGCGCAAATTGCAGTTGAGGCAATTACTCAAAATGCACCTGATGTTCTTGCGGCCGGCATGAAGGAAATTGCTAATGCCGGTCTTGAAAATGAAACAAGCGCAACTCAAGTTATAAACACTGTTTACAAGTTGGTCAATGCTGCAAAACAAAGTGTTGCAACAAAAATTGGTTTGGATGTTGTTGATGGTGTAAAAAACGCTTCTATTGAAACCCAATCCTTGGCATCCGATTTTTCCGATGCATTTTCAAATCTCTTGAAGGCAAATCCTGAACTTGAAGTATCAAATAATTTGATGCAAGCTATTGAAGAGCATTTTACTCAGGCAGCTCAAGACATTGTTGATCAGCAAGAACTTATGACTCCTTTTCGAGCAGGTAGGCTTTTTGGAAGTGCCGGAATTGACGGAATTGACTCTACTGTAGGAAAGTACATTGTAAAAAGCCTTGGTCTTCCGCTCAAAACTCTCAATAAGCTTTCTTCAAGTCGCCTTATGCTTTCAATGGAAATCGGCGCACACGGATATTTTGGAGCAGAAGCACCTGACGCTTGGAACAAAAGCATTCATGAATTGACAATTGGTCAAAGTGTTTCAGAGGCTGCGGGCCTTGGTAAAAACTCCACACTTGGAGGCGCGCTTGATTTTATTGTCAATCTTGCTGGTCCGCAATTTATGGCGGGTCGCATGTTGGGCGTTGGAAAAGATGCGGCCGGCATTGTTGGAGATCTTGCTTCATCGGGAGATCGACTTGACCGCGCTTTCATGTTTAGCGCAAGGTATCGTAATGCGCTTGAGTTTATGAAAAACAAGACTGCCGGCGAACTGATGAGGGTATTTGACAACATGCCTTCAGAAATTGCTGAAGCAATTGCGGGCCTTGATAAAACTGCCAAGGCCAAGGATATCCATCAAATCTTCAAGGATTCACTGCAGGCTGCAGATCTCTCAAGTAGCGTTCACATTCCGCGGATGGGAATTTATGGCGCCATCAAGGGAACTGCAAAGTTGTCAGACAATGCGTTTTTTCAAAAGGTAAGTCAGGTATTTGCACAAATGCCACTTACTTGGGATGAAGAGCGCGGCATCCAAAATAACATTCAGTTTCAACCAACAGACACCAACGCCATTCATGGTATTGGTCAAATGCTTGCAACAATGAAGGTTCCAAATCGAACCATTACAATGGTTCTTGATAACCTCAACAAGGCCATCGCCAATGGCGATTTTGATACGTTCTATGACACATATTCCAATGTCGTCAAAGACCACCTCAAAATGCGTCTTGAGCATGCTCTTATCCATGCGCACCCTGGAGTATTCAAGACCGTCAAAGAAATCTCTGACATCACGCGCAAGCTTAGCTACGATACCATTACTGCCGCGGAACGAACAGATCTCGAACAGCGACTTAATTCGTTAAAGACTATTCTTGGTCCATACGAAAAGTTTTACAATAAGATTGACACCTCTATCAATGAGTTTGTTGACAATAGGCTTGGTGGTCCAAATGGAGCCGGCACGCGTTCCGCCTTTGGTTCAGATGCAAATGGTCACAGTTTCAAGATTGATGAAGAAAATCCTCGCGATGCTGCAACGTGGTTCAACGAGCGCGGCAACTATCAATTCACAACTTATCGTGAGTTTGATAAGGAAGTTCGTGAGATGCTCAAGACGTACACACCGCAGCGACGAACCTTTGAAAAAGAAGAGCTGGCGGCCATGGAGCAAGAAATTACAAACATTCATGAAACTGCCATTGGTCGGCAACTTACTTCCAGGGAAGCGGGTCGAATTCTTCAGTTGCAAGATGACGTAAATCAAATTCGCAAAAATGGTTATTTGATTGACGCAACAAAGTCATACAAGGCCGCAGGGGCAACCGCATTTTTTGATGCATCTGATTGGCTCAACAAAACAATCAACAATGCTTTTTTCAAGCCACTTGCTCTTGCAACTCCAGGATGGGCAATCCGAGTAAGTTCTTCTGAACTTGCACTCAATACTGCTCGCCTTGGTCCTATCAACATGGCGGCTGGATTTGCTGCATCAAACTTGCGTCGTCAAATTGGTCAAGCACTCAAAACCGCCGACAAGCGAGCCATGGCGCGAGGCTTTGAAAAGGCATCTTCTCAAGATATTGAGAAGGAGCTTTTTGCTGTTCTTGATAAGGAACAAGACACTTGGGAATCTTTGACGGGGGCGTCGCGTAAGGTTGAAACGGCTGTTCGCACTCCAGAAATTGACAAGATGAAAGCAGAAGCAGAAGCCTTACGTCCTCCTCCGCGCGCGCGCGCCATGATGACAACTGATGGCGTTGTCAAAACCCTTGGAAAGCGCAATTACAGCGTGACTCGCGATGTTGCTCGAAATATTGCTCTTTTCGTTCGAGGCGTCCTTGCCGGCGTTGATTCAAATCTTTTGCGATCTTTGGGACACGAAGAATTCATTGAAGCAGCAACATTTATTGCACATCAAAATGACTCCTGGCTTCCAATGGGAGTCAGCTCTTCACATGTCAATGTGACTGAAGGATATGACACAAAACAGCGTCTTTATTCTGTTGGCAAAAATGGAAAGATTGTCAAAAACCGCGTTCAATACGGAGATGCTTACGGACCAATTGGTTTTGAAAACAGCGCGTTTTATGAAGCCTGGCGTTTCAATGCCAACAAGATTGCATCCGATGATCTTTTTGGCAATCGTTTGGCAGCCTCGTATCAACAACTTATTGAGTCTGGACTTGAAGGACAAACACTTCATGACGCGATTGTTGAACGAGCGTGGAATCTTTTGAAGACTCTTCCGCCGGAAGAACTTAGGACAATGGAGCGATTCCATAAGAGCGCTAAGGATTTCAAGTATGACGACAAGCTGCTTTCTTGGGCCCACGCTGCTGCTGGTTCGCTAGAAGGCGTTGTTCTTGGACAAGATGGCACCCTTCACAAGGAATTGCTTGATGCCATTGTGCACCAAAGGAATCTTACTGATACCGGAAAATTTATCAAGGACTATGGTCTTGATAAAAATGGCAAGCCGTTCCCTTCGGAAAAGTTGGCATCTTCACACAACGCACCTATTCCTGATTTTGTGTTTCGCAAGGCCGGTATTACAAACATCACGAATGCCATGCATGAGCATTTTCTTGGTCCAATCGTAAATCACATTTCACGACAGCCAACCTATATTGTAGAGTTTGTTCAAGCTCGCAAGGCTCTTGATGGACTTGTAAATGATGGCATCATTACAGCAGATCAAGCAGATGTCAAAGCGCAAACAATCGCGGCTCAGAACATGGTTCGCTACATTCACAATCCTATGGACAAGATGCGCTTTGAAGAAAACATGCGCGTTGTAGCGCCATTCTATTTTGCTAAAAACCAGGCATTTCGTCGCATCGGAAGGTTGTTTGCAAGCAATCCAGGAGCAGCCATGCAGTACGTCGCGAGCATGCTTGCAATTCAAAACTGGATTTCCAAGACAACCGCACAAAGTGGAATGTCAGTTTTCAACATTCCTTATTCGGCATTTTTGTTTGGGCTTCCCTTTACCGGCTCTTTTTCATCAATGCAAACCGTTGATCCATTTGCCGACCCGAGCGGAGCAGCTGCCGATTCAAGTGCCATGCCTTCAAATATGTTGCAACAAATCTTTGGTTTTGCCACTCCAAATTTTGGTCCCATCATTACCGTACCCGCAAAGGTTGCATTTGGAAACAGTGAGTTTTATAAGGCAGTAAATTCGCTTGCCAAGGATCTTCGTATTCCAGAAATACTTCAGTTGTTTGGAGTCAAGAATAAGGACACAAGCAAATTCATTGAAGATAGTACGGTTGGCAAAATTGGCGAACAAACTCCACCCTGGGAAAGCATTATGCCTAATAGTCTTTTGCGACAGGCTGGTCAAGATGCGGGATACAAAGCTGGATGGAAATCGTTTGGATTTGACAATCAAAACATTCAAATTCAAAACCAAGCTCAACTTGAAACCCTTAGTCAAATGTCGCATGCCTACTGGGCAAATGAACTAAAAACCGTTCACAACCAAGGTGATTATTTCAATGCGCTTATTCACCTTCAGCAATATCAGGCAAGTATCATCAACCCCGGAAGCTCAAAGTACGCTGAGTTTCAACAGCGTGCAAATAGTCTTGCTTCAAATCTAATGGCAACGCGCTTCGCCGCGTCTCTTTTTTCGCCAGTATCAATTAGTGTTGGCGAATCAGATCCGGCACAACGCGCACTGTACAAGAAAATGCAAGCTAAGTACGATACCAAGCTTAGTCCATATGCTGGTTCGGACCGGTTCTTGTGGGAGCACCCTGATTTTATTTCAGCAACAACGGGCAACACTTCTTCGGTTCTTGGAAACTACATTCCTGAAACCAAGGACATGGCAACCGTTCTTAGCAATCCAAAAAATGACGCCATTTTGAGGAAGTACAAGTTGGGTGGATTTGCGTATACTGGTGGCCTTGCACCAGAAAATAAGGACAATTCTTATTCAAATACGGCAACACAGTTGGCCCTCCAAAATGGCCTTCGTCAGCGCAATTTGCCAAATGAATCCCTCAAGGTGCTACAAATTGCACTTGGAAATCAATACGAATATTCAGTTATCAAGCCGATTCATGATGCAGCCCTTGCTATGGGGTATACTAAATCACAAGCCTTTCATGTTGAAACTGGAATGGCTAAAGATTATGCCCTAAAGTACAATGGAACTTGGGGTCAGCAATACGCGACAAAGCAAGTATTTGGCAATGTTCCCGCAAATGAAGCATGGATTCAAATGCAGGAAATGGCAAGTATGCCGGAATTCAACACACCAGAATACAAGCCAGTTTCTACCGCAATTCAAATTATTCAACCGATTGTCAAAGAACTTCAAGGATACGAACAGGAACTCAATTCCGGATACGGAACATCAGGTCTTACTTATGCTGCCGTAAAGCAATGGTGGGATAATCAAATCCAAACAACAATTAAGGAACTTCAACCCAAGCATCCTGATGTTGCAAAAGCCCTTCAAGACAATGTATTCCCAATCATCGCAGGACTTGCATAATGACTGACACAATGACAGCTTCATCAGACGACGAACAGGCCGAAGCGCCTGAAACTGAAGCGCCTGAAACTGAAGCGCCTGAAACTGAAGCGCCTGAAACTGAAGCGCCTGAAACTGAAGCGCCTGAAACTGAAGCCGCGGAAATGAAGGCAGATGAAATTTCAACAATTCCTAGTCAGAAAAAGCCTAAAGGAATAAAAGAAGAAATCAAGCAGATTGCAGATGATTTTGTTATTCCAATTTCAGAACAGGCAATCAATGCATGGGCCAAAAATCTTGACAAGGACACAAAGCCTTTCAAAAAGTATGCAGAACAAGTGGCCTGTGGTCTTTATCCCACACTTGCGTCGCAAATCGAAATGGGCATTCCAACTCGAATTCTTCTTGATCCTTACATTCAAGTGGCTCAACAAGTTCTTGGCTCAGTTATGACTGAACCAAATTGGACAGATCCAAAATGGTCAAAAGCCCTGCAAGGCGGAGTCGATCCAAAAACGGGACGCCCCGTTCCCATGGTGCTTGATGATTGGAAAAATTTCTTGATGAATGAACCGGGTCACAATTGGGAATTTAGTCAAATGGCCCATGAGCGCGTCGCGGCTTTTGGCAAGGCCCTTCATCGATCTTTTATGGGGCAAGATATTGGTGGACCATCGAATACTGGAGATAGGTAATGGCTAAAAAAAAGAATCCTTCGGAAAGTGCTGCTCAACAATATCTACAGCAATACGCAAATCAACAACTTCCTGGCCTAAACACGACTCCTTATTATTCACTTGGTGGTTGGGATTTTTTGCCCAAGAACGTAAGCTTTGCAGAAAAATCTGCTGCTAAAACTGCAGAAGATCTTATGGCGTATGACGCCAAACACCACACAAATCTTTTGATACTGGCGGCCGAAGCTGCTACAGGTCAGCAGCCAGCAAATGAAATTGAAGCAGAAGCGTGGGTGACTGGTGCTCTTGACAAAGCAGGTGCAGGAAATAGTCTTATTTCAATCTATGGTCCCGGAACGGGAATAGTCTACGATCCAGTCAAGAAGGCAAAAGCAAAAGCTCCCGTGACAACTACGCCACCCAATAATGGTGGTAATGGTGGTGGAACTCCCGCCGCGGGAGTAAGCTCAGAAAGCGCTCAAGCGCAAATGAGCGCGTACGACACCATGTACAATGACTTGACAAACTGGGGGCTTCAAGATCTTGCTAGTCAAATGTATGACGTAATTACCAAAAACGGCGACATGACCAATGTAAATGGTGCAATGGCGTGGCTTCGGCAGCAGCCAGAATACAAAGCCAAGTTTCCAGGCAATGCTATTTTGATGGCTAATGGACAAAAGCCCATGGATGAAAACACATACATGCAGCTTGAAAACAACTATCTTGGTGTTGCACATACATATGGACTTCCCGTTGGATTTCTTTCAACTCAAGAAATGGGTCAGTTGATTGGCAACAATGTAAGTGCATCTGAGTTTCAATCTCGAGTTCAGTATGGCTATGACATGGCAAAAAATGCCGATCCCGCCACAAAGGAATATCTTCAAAGGTGGTATGGCGTTGGCCACGGTGACCTTGCCGCATATTACCTTGATCCCCAAAGGGGAATGGATGCTATTTACAAGCAAAATGTTTCCGCGGGTGCGGCGGGCAAGGCCGTTGATGTCGGATTTGGAAATCTTTCTAAGGCCCAGGCCCAGGAAATCGCAGCTCTTTATCCTACTCCAACTGGTGGAGCGGCAGACACTACAATTGGTCAGATTGGTTCAGCTCTTGGCAAGGAAGCTGCTTATGTTCCGCTTGAGGCAACCCAGATTGGTCAGCGTGGCCAAGCAAAGGTGACGCAACAGCAGCTTCTTGGGCAGGCATTTGCGGGCATGAAGCAGGAAACCGGCACAACTGCAGCCGGCGATGCCGCGGCGGTTCGCCTTGCAACGCAAGCCCGCACAGCCGGACTTCAGGGCGGCGGCGGCTATGCCTCATCCGCCAAGGGTGCAGTTGGCCTTGGCCGCGCATCAACCGCCGGCGTGCAAGGCACGTAATGTGCTACACTTGTAGCAGTGGAGCTTTGGCCGGTGTGGACACCGCGAGCTAAGGCCGCTGCCCGGTAGGGGGGTTGGCAAACCCTGCTGCGTATTGGCCACCGAAAACAATACCCAATCAACTATCCGTGTTCACACCCTCCGGTGGATGCGCGTATCGGGAGGAGAGACCAACATGAGCAACTCAGACGAGTTCTACGAGGACCAGGAAAACGATAACCTCGACCCCAACATTCGGGCCGAGCTTCGTAAGTCCAAGGAGCGCGCAAAGGAAGTGGAGTCCGCAAGGGCCGAACTTGATGCTTTGAGGCGCGATCTGGCTTTTACGAAGGCGGGTATTCCTGAGACTGGCGTAGGAGCGTTGCTCCGCAAGGCGTACGATGGTGACACTGACCCAGAGGCTATTCGAAATGCAGCCGCTGAGTATGGCATCCTTGGAAACCAGCAGAGCACCACTTCAGAGCTGGACAATGTCCAGGCAGAACTTGAGCAGCATCGCAGCATTGCTGGGGCAACGGGCACCAACAACAGTGGCCCTTCCCTCGACCAGGAGTTCCTGGCAGCGATTCAGTCGGCGAACAATGAGTCCGAGCTTATGGCGGTCATCTCAAAGCTAGGCGGCGAAAACGGCGTCTTTGCTCCCGGTCTTCGCTAAACCAGGGGACCAAACCTCATAAGGAACTACTACCATGGCCATCACTGGCGCAACTTCAACGAGCAATCTGGCGCTCGCGCAGCAGGCTTATGACCGCCTCGCCCGATTTGCTCTCCGTCCCGAGCTTTACTTCGACAATGTTGCCGACGTCAAGCCCACCAACCAGAGCATGCCCGGTGCTTCGGTGACCTTCCCGATCGTGTCGGACCTGGCTGTTGCCTCGGCTCCGCTGAACGAGACCACCGACGTCACCCCGCAGAGCATCTCCGAGTCGAACGTCACCGTGACGCTGGCTGAGTACGGTAGTGCCGTGCTGACCACCGCCGCGCTTCGTGGCGAGTCGTACGTGGAGATCGACCCGATCGTTGCTAACGTCGTCGGCTATAACGCCGGTGTCAGCATCGACGAGGTCGCGCGAAACGTGCTCCAGCAGGGTACCAACGTTGCCTACTCCGCCGCGAGTGGCACTACCCCGACCGCCCGTACCGGTGTTGGTTCTGCCAACGCGCTCACCGCTGCCGACATTCGTGCCGCCAAGGCCCGTCTCCGCAGTCAGAACGTGCCGAACTTCAACGGCTACTACACCGCCTACATCCACCCGAACGTCGCTTATGACTTCACTTCGGAGCTGGGTGCTGCAGGGTGGCGTGAGCCCCACAACTACTCGCAGCCTGGGGAGATCTGGGCCGGTGAGCTGGGTGCCTTCGAGGGTGTCCGTTTCATCGAGACCCCGCGTGCCCCTGTGTTCGCTGGTGCGGGTTCGGGCGGCACTGCCCTCGCCCTGTCGGTGACTTCTGGCTCGACCACGGCTACCTACACTGGTGCCACGAACCCCGACATCGGCGACGTTGTCTCGGGTACGTCGATTGCTTCGGGTACCACCATCGTGGCCGTGAACGCTGCCACCACCACCGTGACGCTTTCAGAGGCGGCCACTGCAACCACCAGCACTTCGGCTGGCGCGAGCGTGAGCACCTCCGGCGCTAACGTCTACGGCACCCTCATCGTGGGTCGTCAGGCCCTCGCCAAGGCGTGGTCAATGGTTGATGGCAACACCGAGGTCCCGCACGTTGTGCCCGGTCCGATCACCGACTACCTCCGTCGGTTCGTCCCGTGGGGCTGGTACTGGCTGGGTGGCTACTCCATCTACCGTCAGGCCTCGGTCCAGCGCATCGAGTCTGGCTCGTCGCTGACCTACAACGACCCGGCTATCGACCAGTAGTCGTTAGGTAGCGAGGGGTCACCGTGGTACATCAGTGTGCACATTGCCATTCGTTCGACATCATTGCCGGACAGGACATGGTACAGTGCCTCAAGTGTGGTCTTCACACGCGAGCTGATGGAACCGCGGTGACCCCGCCGCCGCCTGCAGCACCACTCACCTGGGCTGGCCGCGCCAACATTGACGGCCACTGATAGTTAGGAGTTGATATGGGAGTTTCTTCCCCAACAGGCAATGGCGAGAAGCGTGGTATGGAGTTTGCTGGTCAGCCCGGCACCCCTCTGCCGCTGCGTCCCGACCGTGCCAAGGCCAATGACGCCGCTTCGCTCGGCTCGCACGACATGGACAGCCAGTGGGCTGCCGATGGCCGTGTGGACATGCGCGACGATGGCGCCTTCACCAAGATTCACGTTGCACCCGCCAACCACGACACGGACAATAGCCGTGCCCACCTTGGCGACCCGTCCATGGGCGCCCGCGTGATCATGACCGGAAAGCCGAATCGCTAATGGGACGCGTTGAGCACACTCGCAACATGACCAAGGAAGACCTTAGTGGTCACTTGAACTACGACTACAGCCACTCCAGCATTGAGCAGTCCGCTGCCAAGCCTGGCGCGGTTCGTGGTCTCGACGACCAGAGCACCGCTCGCGGCGTCAAGGAGAAGCTCGTTATCACTGACATTTCCGCGGACCAGCATGGCTCTTGGGTCAATGGCGTTCACACGCCCAACGAGGTTCACGGTTTCCCGTTCAAGGTTAGGGAGAGCAACTAATGGCTACCCGCGACGATCAGACGGACACTTGTCACGGTTCTTGTGAGGGCGATTGCCGCATCTGTTCCAGCAAGGTTCAGATTGACTTCCGCCCCCGCGACATTCGCGGTGACTTCTTCGGCATTCCGGACCCCAAGCTTCAGGGCGCGGGCGGCTCCAACGAGGTTGGCCCCGAGCACTGACGGCGCAGTCTGCATGATAGACTGTAATCAAGCCGCTTAGGAGAAAACGTGTCGTATCGTATTGTTGTACCCATTGAGTCCCCCAACGGTGCCGTAAATGGCGCTACGGTGGATGCTTGGGACATCAGCAGGTTCGCAAATAACAGCATTCCCGGCGAGGGCATTGCGCCCCCGTCGGGAGTTGCTGATGCTGGGCCGGTCACCTCGGGTACCTTTGGCGCCCCTGGTCAGGCTGTCCTTGACTTGCCCACCAACGACACTTACAACATTCGCGTTGTCACCCCTGACGGAACTACGTATTGGACCCAGACGTCCGAGTCGCAGGGCGGCGCCGCGCCCGAAGCGCTTGTTTCTATCGAGGCGGAAACTGTTAGGGCAGAAGCTGCGGAAGCAAATCTTCAGAGTCAGATCAACAGCATTCCCGCAGGGCCTCAAGGTGCACAAGGTGCACAGGGCGCACAAGGGGTGCAAGGCCCGCAGGGTTATCAGGGGGCTACCGGTCAGCCGGGTTCACTTGTTCCCGTTTCTGTTCAGACTGGCACTACTTACACCGCCGCAGTAAACGACTTTGTTCCGTGTCTTGTCACGGCAGCTGACATTACTGTCACTATTCCTACCACCGGGAACAATGGCGATCAGGTTGCGGTGCAGCGCGTTGGCGGTTCCACCAGCAACGTCATTGTCACCGCCGGCGGTACTCCTTTCGAGATTGCGGGTAGCCCGACATCCGTGACACTTCCCGCCATCGACGACTCAACTTTGTATTTTACATATAGCGTCTCAGCGACCGCGTGGCTCGTTGCGGTTGCCGCACAGGGGCCACAGGGGGCGCAAGGAAATCAGGGCGCTACGGGGGCACAGGGGCCCACTGGAAGCCAAGGGGCTCAGGGTGCGCAGGGCAACCAAGGCGCGCAAGGTAATCAGGGCGTTCAGGGCGCTCAGGGAACCCAGGGCGTTCAGGGCGTTCAGGGAACCCAGGGTGGCACCGGACCTCAGGGCAGTACTGGCGCTCAGGGTAATCAGGGCACACAGGGTGCTCAGGGCGTTCAGGGTAGTACTGGCGCCCAGGGCAGTGCTGGACCGCAGGGGTTTCAGGGCTATCAGGGTACGCAAGGCAACCAGGGCGCCACTGGAGCTCAGGGAAACCAAGGTTATCAGGGTCCACAGGGAAACCAGGGCTATCAGGGCAACCAGGGCGCGCCTTCATCGGTTCAAGGCCCACAGGGGTACCAAGGCAATCAGGGCTTCCAGGGAAACCAGGGCACAAGCGGTGTTGGTACTGGTGTACAAAGTTTCAACACTCGCACTGGTGCAGTCACACCTGGCAACGCTGACTATCTTGCGGTTGCTTCTGGCGGCCTGACCGGCGCCACGACCGCAACGCGCTACGTTGGCGGCACCACGGTCGGAGCTCCCACTTCTGGCACGTTTGCAGTTGGCGATTTTATCGTAGACCAGACTGCTACTATTTGGGTTTGCACCGCGGCTGGAACTCCCGGAAGTTGGTCACCTACAATTCAGTCAAGTCTTGTTTTGCGTTCCGCTACAGCAACCGCTGGAGCTGGGGAACTTACAATTTTTACTTCGTCTGGAGCATCTGGCCAAACCATTACGCTTCCCGTATCTCCGCAGAATGGTGCAATCTACCAGATCAAGAACCTGTCTGCTTACACGGTAAACATTCTTGGTGGCACAAACTCAATCAGCGTAAGCGGAACAGTGTATGGCGCAAGCACGCCTTATACCATTCCGATCAACACGGCGTACACATTTGCATATGCAGGTGGCGTTTGGTATTGCATGGTCACAACCGACATGGGCAAGGTGGGGGGCACGCTTCCCATTGCCAACGGAGGAACTGGAGCAACCTCTGCTTCGGCGGCACTAACCGGCCTTGGTGCACTGCCTACTGCCGGCGGTACGATGTCGGGCAATATCGCCATGGGTTCCAACAAGGTGACGGGTTTGGCAAACGGCACGGCCGCAACGGACGCGGCGACGCTGGGGCAACTCAATAGTTTTTGGACAGGCAAGCAGCAAAACTGGATTGCTTGGACGTTTGATCCTTCTTTTACTTCTGGTACAAATAGTGCAACAAAGGGAACAATCTTTTTTTACGGTGTTTGGCTTTCTTCCCCAGCAACTATTTCCAACATTTCTGCATATGCTGCAAGTAGTGGTTCGGGTTTGTCAAACTGTTATTTTGGCCTTTACAATTCTTCCGGAACTTTGCTTGCACAAACGGCAGATATTTCATCGTCGCTTGGAACAGCTGGATTAAAGACAGCAGCCCTTACGTCCTCATATTCCGCCGCGGCTGGAACTTATTACATTGCCGTTTTGATCGGAAACGGCAGTACAACCGCTCCCGGTTTTTATGGCCTAAGCACTACTGCTCCAAATGTTTTTGTTAATGTGGGTGCCACGCAATCGGCAAATACACTTGCCGGTGGAAGTCGAATACTGACGATTTCTGGTTCTGCAACTGCACTACCGGCTATCGTTTCTGGAACTCCTTCTATTTCTTCAATCACCATGACCCTTTTTCTTTCATAGGATAAACTGTGGCAACCATTCACGATACAATCATTGATGCAAATGGAAGCATTGTAAGCGATGTTTCTATTGACATCCCTCAGCAGCCACTTGATCCAACGGGCGCATTTGCTACGCTTCTTGTCGTCAAGAACATCATCGATATCAACGATGCCGCGAACGCACTTCACTTGAATACCAGCGACCTTGTTGATGAGGCCCTTGCCTGGGCAGCTGCCGCAGCTATTCAGGGGGCCTAATGGAAATCTCTACTGGCGAACCGGCAGCTGAACCGGTAGGCGGGGTTCCGGAAACTGGCCCAGTAGTTCTTGTCAATCCGGCTTACTATTTTTCCCCACCCACGGTTCGTGACATTCCCAACTACCTACCCGAAAGCACAGGGCCCGCAGTTTGGCTTCTTCGTCATTACCGTCTCAAGGAGCGCGGAGTAAACGTTTTCTTGCTTAGTGATGGCACCTATACACAGGACACCAACACCCCGGAAAATCCCAACTCGGGCTACCCGCTTCCATGGATTACAAACGATCCGTCCGGTCCATTTTCGTACGTCACAAACTGGGACGGTACAACAACTTCAACTACGCTTCCTGTGTGGATTGTAAAGGTTTACGAAGGCGGTCACCGCCATGAGATTACCGCCGAAGAGGCTGCATCTCTGGAAGCGGCCGGCTATACTATTGAAAAGATGTAGGAGAAATCATGGCTTACAAGGAACTCGCCGGCGTACTCAATCAGCTTGCAGGCACCACTCGCCTTGAGGTGGCTGGTGCAGCCAATGCCTGGGCGGGCACAACTAAGCTCGAGCTTGTTCACGCGCTCAATGTCAAGGCTGGCATTACTTCCCCTCCTTATCTTGAGTTTGCCGGCGTCTGCAACAAGCTCGCTGGAACTGCTAAACTGGAAGCTGTACATGCACTCAATCAGCTAGCGGGGAACACACTATGAAGGACAAGGGACACTGGGGTCAGCACAACGACGATTGCTTTGGTTGCAAGGTGGCCAGTATTAGTTTCGGCTCTTCAGCCATGCCAACCCGTAGCCAGGGCAACATCCAGACTGTCAAGAGGGAAAAGAAGCTGACCGAAGACCGCGAGGCTTTCAAGGCAATGCGAGACCAGGGCATTCAGCCGGCACGTCTTACCGGCGCCGCGGACCTTCAGCGCCACGCCACGACCAAGCACGAAATCGAGACCGGCAAGATTCTGCCTAAGCAGATTGCCCAGAAGGTTGAGTCCACGGTCAAGGAGCTCAAGAAGAAGTAGCTTGCCGGAAGACCTGGTAAGATTGTAGTATCGATAAAGGACTTTTGGCATGATTGTGACGTTCAACGACTGGGTAGAAAAGGTTTGGCGCAGGGTTTATTCTGGCGCCGTAGACACTGCTGTCCAGTTGGCTACTGACATTGATGCCACCGAAACGACTTTTGCCATCAACCCGGCACAGTCCGTTGCCGTTCGAGTCGGTGCACTTCTTTCCGTAGATTATGAAGTAATGTACGTTGTTGCCTGGGTTTCTGGAAACGTCACAGTCGTTCGGGGCTACGAGGGCTCAACTGCCGTATCCCACACCGCCAATACCCTTTGCTATGTTCAGCCCAAGTACACGCGGTTCGACGTCGCGGTCGCATTGAACGATGAGCTTCGTCGGCTTTCATCCCCGACCAATGGACTCTTCCAGGTCAAGACTCAGACCATTACTTACAATCCGGTTTACATGGGCTACGACCTTGGGCCCGAGGTGGCGGACGAGTTTATTGACATCATGGAAGTCCGTCACAAGATTCCATTCCCGACCAGGAACTACCCGAGCATCAAGAAGTGGAAGGTTCTTCGCTCTATTCCGGACGACAGCGTGTTCCCTTCTGGCGCCGGTATCGTATTCTATGAGGGCGGATACCCGGGTCAGCCAGTATACGTACAGTACTCTGCGCCTTTTTCTCAAGTGGATATTAGCAACCCCGACAATCTTTACGCAGACATTCGCACCCTGACCGGCGTGACAAATACTATGACGGACATCCCGCCGCTGGGAACCGAAATTCAGCTTACCCTTCCGCGAGAGATCAAGCGCAACTTCATGGAGTCGCAGCCGGACCCACGTAAGGCCCCTGAGATTACGCCTGGCGCCGTTTCTAACTCCGTGCAGGCCATGATGATGGTCTACAACCAGCGTGTTTCTGAGGAGGCACAGCGCCTGACGCGTCAGTACACCAGGCTTGAGGGCTGGTAATGACGACCCCGGCTATTGCACTTGATGGAGCCGTTGGCAATACGCTTGATGTTATTGTCGGTACGATTGAGTACAGCGACGTCACTCTTGTTTCTCCGTCCTTTACTCTTCAAGATACGGTCACTGGAGATTATTACAATCCTAATACAGGGACCTGGATTTCAACTCCAACTGATATTACGGCAGACTGGTATTCGCCTAGCGCGGACGGCACAAGCGCTTCATGGATTTCACAAGCCGTTGTTGGCAAGTTGTCTGGCTCCACCTTTTACACATCAGAAGCATGTGAGATTGTTGCATCGCTCAAGCTGAATACGGGCGGCACCGTTGAAGCAACGACGACCACTTCCTTTACTTGGTCAGTTGCATCTAATCAGGTAATTTCGTATAACGTCGCCTCAAACCTAGTTGCACCTGCTCCGATTTACGGAACCACCGTTTCTGGCAATACCGTTGTTCTTTCAATCTATAGCGCTTACACGGGCAACTACTGGAATGGAAGCAGTTGGCAAAGCTCGCCGACGGAAGTGGGCGCCACTTGCTATCAGCGCGGAACAACGACAGGAAGTCCATTTTCCGCCGCAACCTATTGGTCGTATCCCTTTCCGACTTGGGACACCACCGGCTCGCTCGACAACGGCATTATTGTTGAGGCATTTACGGTTGATTCCACCAACACAAAAACTTATGGATTTGCTCAATACTACTTTCCACCTGCGCAAAGCTATGGCGTTGTAGGCATTCCTTCTCCGGCATATGGATACAACTTCAACGGTGGCGCGGTTGGAATCTCAGGCATGTCCAGCCCTGGAGCCTATGGCGAACCGATTACCGACGTTTCACTTCAAATTCAAAATACTTTTGCGGGCACTTATTGGAATGGAACCGCCTGGGTATCTGGCGCTACAAGTTTTTCTGCAACTCCAATTACATCGGGAGATTTTTCAACTTGGACGACCAACGTCACTTTTCCAACCTATGCAGAGTTGGGCAACAACGCGGCAACCTATTCAATTACGGCAACCGCTACTGGAGTTTCCGTTTCGGAAACTGACGTTCTTTTTGTTGGTGAAGGTTCTGGCAACATTACGGGTCTTGGCGTACTTCATCCTATTGGAAACAGCACCGTTGATCCTTATACTGGTGTTATTGAAATCAGCGCAAGCGCCACGGTTGGCAGCATTGCAAGTGTCGTATTAGAGATTGTATACGAAAATGGAGTCACTGCCAACACTGCTTGGAACGGAACCTCCTGGGTCGCGCCTGGTTCTTCAGGAACAACACTCTCTGCAACTTTTGTTTCTGGATACACTTGGGAATACACCGGCCTTCCAGCCAGTGAAATGATTGCGGGCAACTACAACTTTACTATTACCGCAACCGATGACAGCGATGATACGGCCACGGTGACACCAAGCTACGCAAGCTTTACTTTCCCAGCTGCTCTTGTTCCGCGCCACGCATTTACCCTTTCATTTCGCAGCTCAGAATATGTAGATGCCTATACTTTCAATACCAACTACGATTTTCCATACGTCATCAACACCACTGGAAAGCGTGCATTTTCTGACGCATTCCGCAGTGATGGCAGCACCGTCTTTGCCTACATCTTCAATACCCCGGTCAGCATTCCGCCCAGCGGTGGCTCCGTTCCCCCGACCGGTGGCTTCCCCGTAAGCATCGCTGGCCGGAACTACATGATCGATACGTCCTTCGAACCGTATCGCCGCGAAGCGTTCCGCCACAAGTCCATTGCGCCCCAGCGCCAGTCGCTTCACTTCACCAATATTCCTGATGACGGAACCGTTTCGACCGAAGGTCTTTGGCGCCGAGAGGCTCGAGACTGGAGTCTCGGCTCGGGCCAGATTTACATGGATCGCAAGGGCTCGGTTGACAATCGCTATGCACACTCCAAGGGCGTCAATCCCTGGACGCAATGGCAGCTTACGCTTCACAATGATGTAAAGCAGCAGTACGCAGGAAGCAATAATGTCAAGGCCATTCGTGTAAACAATTATGTCTACATTGCTGATGGCAACACCGTCAAGTTTGCAACAGACTGGAGCGGTTCGTACACGACCCTTGCCGGAACGGCGCCGGTATCGCCTACACTTGATTGGCACACCGTCAAGGCCGCCAACAACTCTATCTCGGGCAGCGGAATGTCTGGTGCGTCTTCGGTCCTCACCGTAGATTCCACAAGTGGTTTCCAAAGCAGCGGTGCAGTAAGCGTAAACACCACTGGTGGCCTTCTTGTGTTCAAGTACACAGGAACTACGGATACTACGTTTACCGGATGCACCCTTCTTCAGGGCAGCACCTCTTGGTCTATTAGTGATGGCACAGAGATTGACCAGGCCAACTCATTGTGCGGCGACTACACCTTTGGTGGCACCGTTCTCGATTTGACAACCGATGGCTACAACGTCTACGTGCTTACCAGTACAGGGGTTTGGCAGTTTGTTGCAGGAACATCTTCCCCCAATCAACTATTTGTTGTAGCTACGAATAGCAACGGCAACGCGGAGGCGTGGTCCGGAAGCATCGGTGGAGCTCCGTTTGGCGGCATTATCGAATATGTTGGCGGTCGCCTTATGGTTGGCATGAACAACATGGCGGTCTGGAAAGATCCGCTTACGAACACAACCGGCACATCTGGCGCCAACATCTTTGACTTGTCTGCGGCTCCGCACATTCCTGGAACTGCCTTCGCGGCCGAGCCCTCGGGCGCGGCGGAAAATCTTTACGTCCACCCCAATCCGTCCTGGCGTTGGTCGGGAATCACTTACGGTTCGGCCAATATCTACTATGCGGGCTACACCTGGGACGGTACGAATGCCGATTTTGGTGAAGTATTCCGTTCCACCATTCCCAACAATGCAGCCACCGCCTCGACCGGTGTTCCGCTGGAGCTCAGCTACCCGGTTCAGGCATTGCCTCTAACCAACGGAGAATACCCAACGGCAATCAAGGGCTACTTAAACTATATCTTTGTTGGTTCCAACAAGGGTATTCGCATGTGTCAGACACTCAACGCGTACGACCCAAGTGGCAATGCGGGCGACCTCAAGGCAGGTGCACTTCTTCCGGACATTACAGAGATTCCTTCTGGGCCCATTACCGCCATTGTCTGCAATGACCGCTACGTCTACTGGGCCTGGAATAACTACGACTCGGTTAGCACCGGTCTTGGTCGCCTTGACCTGACGACGTTTATCGACGCGCTCTCTCCAGCCTATGCTTCCGACTTGATGATTGGCACCGAAACCCACCTGGCACAGGGTAAAATTACCCACCTCGACTGGGACCCGATTACCAACATGCCGTTGATTTCAACACACCTAACCGCGGGCACCGGCGTTGGTCCATACATTACAGGCAACTACATCTACACCGGCGACCCGATGAACACCGTCAAGAGCGGAACCGTCGATTCGGGAATCATTTCATACGGCATTCCGGACAACAAGAACGCCGTCAGCTTGGACATCAACGTCAAGAATCAAATTGCCAACCCCACCAACACCAGCATTTCAACATCGATTTCTACTGATGGCGAACCGCCGTTGGACATTGGAACCTACTATGGAACTACGAACAAGACGACGTTCAAGTTCCAAGAGCAGCAGTTCGGTGAGGAATACCGCGTTGTCGCTCGGTTGAATTCTGGCGAATCAACTGAGTCTGGCGAAGTAATCAAGATTTCCCCGACCCTTAGTCGCTGGACCCTCAAGGCGCTTCCGGGTATCCCATCTGGTATCATGATTAGTGCCGTCATTCTTCTGTACGAACCGAATGAAGTTGATGGTACAATCAACTACCAGGATCCGTATGCAGAATACGCCTTCCTCGAATCACTCCGTCAGTCTCAGCGCGTGGTAGAATATGTCGAAGGTCCGTTTACCGCACAGGTGACGGTTGATCAACTGGACTGGCTGCCAGAACGTCGTCGCCCCATTACTCAGGGTGGGTACCATGGCGATATAGTTGTGTATCTCAAGACCGTCACCGGATAGATAAGGTATAATGTAATCATGAGTCTTCCTACTTACATCAAGCGGGCCTATTCGGGTGCCGCACTTTCCAGTCAGCTGAACGCGACGGGGCTTTCGAGTACCGATGTTTCGTTTACTGTGCTAAACGCGAACAACTGGGTAGACATTGCTACGCGCAATGAACTTGGACAGGACGGCAGTCTTTTTGTTGTCGCCGTCGATTACGGCACCGCCAACGAAGAGAAGATTTTGTGTAGTCTTGTCGATACCACCTCAGGTATTGTCACTGTTTGGACCAACGGTTCGCAGACGGGCCGTGGTTATGACGGCAGCTCTCCGGTTGTTCACGCGGCCAACGCTCTTTGCATCCCCGTGTTTTCGGCAACGGAGGCCAGTGAGGCCAATGAGGCGGTTCGCAATACTATTGGCAGCGTTGCGGCATCCGGCGATCTTCTTTACGGCACCGGTCCCAACGCTCTTGGCCGTCTCGGAATCGGTACGACTGGCCAGGTCCTGACCGCCAACGGTTCTGGACTTCCCCAGTGGTTGGCGCCCGCCGTTCCCGCCGTTCCCTACATGCTTGCACAGCTTGGCGAGAACACGGGCACAACCGGTGTTCAGACGGTCAAGATTGACACCGTCAGGCACTCGTCTGGCACAAGTGGCACCGTCCCCACCCTTGCCTCCAACGCAATCACTGTTAACCAGTCTGGCCTTTATTCCGTTAGCTGGGCCGTAAACATTGGCGCCAACGGCTCTACGGCAAATGTCAATTCAATCGGTACGAACATCAACACTTCCACTGGAGAGCAGTATTCGGGTAGCTCGTCCGGCGTTGCCAATGCCGATGCTGGAGCCTCATCCTCTGGTTCAGTTGTGATTCCTCTTACCACTGGCGAGTCGGTTCATATCGCTAGCGTCGTTGCTGGTAGCCAGACCTGGATTACTGGCATTTCGGGTGGCGCAACGTTCCTCAGCGTCACTTACATCGGCCCCTCTTCCTAAGGATAATCATGGCAACAATGTATGACGGGGTTGATCCCGCACAGGTTCCCGCTGGCGCACAGGTGTATGCCGGCTACGTCAATGGCAACTGGCAGACTTACGAGCCCCTCAAGGTCAAGTTTCCCAATGCCCAGCACGTTTCTATTGCCGTCAATACGTCGGCGGATGCAGACGTTCTTGACTGTGAAACCGGCGACGCTACCGCACAGGACGCGGTTGCTTGGGTTCAGCGTCAGCGCGCACGCGGCGCCGACCCGACGGTTTATTGTTCCCGTATCGGGGCGGCCGGCTATGGCTGGCCCTGGGTGCAGCAGGCGTTCCACAATGCCGGAGTTGCCCAGCCGCACTATTGGATCGCCGACTACACTGGCGCGCCGCACCTGGTACCGGGTTCTGTTGCCACTCAGTGGATTGACCACGGTGGTTATGACGAGAGTGCCACCAATGGCGTTTGGCCAGTTGCGGGACTTCACTCAACGATTCCGGCCCCTTCGCCCCAGGCAACCCCTGCTGCCGTTCACATCACCGTTCCTGGCGTTTCGGTACAGCAGGTCCAGGCGCACGTTGGAGTGGCTCAGGACGGCTCCTGGGGCCCTCTGACGGAAGCTGCGGTCAAGGCCTTTCAGGCTCAGCACGGACTGGCCCAAGACGGAGTTGTCGGACCGGCTACCTGGGGCGCCATGAACGCCCCGCTTCCCGTCCTCAAGCAGGGTGCAACCGGTGGTCACGTCGTGCAGCTTCAGCAGCGCCTTGGAATCAAGGCCGATGGAGTTTTTGGACCCCAGACCGCAGCTAGTGTTCGGTCTTTCCAGCAGCAGCATGGTTTGATTGCGGACGGGATTGTCGGTCCCGTCACTTGGGCCGCGCTCGGAATCTAACAATATGCGGGCTTGGAATTTCTGGCTCGGATTTATTGCCAACGCCACGATTGTTGTCGGCGCTTTCGGTGGTACAATAGCAGGAGCGATAAGTCTTTACCACAGAAAGATGCGAAAGAATGCTGGGACCGTCCGAGTCATGGATTCACAGGCAGCAGAATAAGGCGCTTGCCTGGTTCGACGAGTGGTTTGCCTCGCCAGCATGCGTTTGGCAGACCTTGTTTGCCTGCGTGGGAATCTGTATTATTGAGTTGCTTTGGCCCAACCTTGACCCCCACTATTTCTATCTGCTTGCCATCTTGACGGTTTACTCTGCTATCACTCAGCCCGCCCTGGCTCAGTCTAATGCCGTCACTGCGGAGCAGCTTGAGCGATTGCTGTCGCGCCAGTCCGATATTATTGCGTTGATGCAGCAAGAGCTTGAGGAGACCAACGAAATCCTTGATGACGTCCGTGACCTGCACCTGTTCGACCATGAAAAGGATGAGGGCACGGAGTAATGTTTTGGCAGATCGCTCTTTACTCGGCTATCGGGTGCGTCGGCATGGCTATTCAGGACTATGCGGGCACGGTTCTTGTGCGCTCTGTCGCTACGGGCCGCGGCCTTATCGCCGGCTGCATGGATGCCATCGGTGACCTTACCAAGATCACAATCCTTTCTGTTTCTGGCGTTGAGCTCACCCACCAGTTCGGCTGGCGCGGGTGGTTCGGCATTTTGCCCATCATGCTTACCGGCTTTTTGGTGACGTGGCATGCAACCCATCTTGCCCAGGGCATTGAAAACGAAGAGGAATCTGAAGACGACAATGAGCGAGACGGCCGCCTCGCCGTACTTGAGGCCGAGATTGCTATTTTGAGGGGACAGTTTAGTGATTGAGCCGGGCGATCTTGTTCTTGCACATTCTAGGGGCGCTTTTGCTACGTTGATCCGCTTCGGCCAATGGCTCCGTCCAAGCTGGCGCCCCGGCCGCAAGTGGAATCATGCAGCAATCGTTGTGTCTGTTGAGGGTGACAAGATTGAGTGTGTGCAGATGGGGCGGCATGGTGAGCGCGTCCCGATTACAGAAGTTGCGCCCCATGGCTACTACACGACAAGAAAAATTCCACAAAGTGTCGATTCGTCGCGCGCGGTGTGTTATGCTCTTGAACAGGTCGGTATCGATTACTCAGTCGCAACGATTGTTTCAATCGCTCTGAACCTGTTGACACCGAAGTGGATGCACATCGATTTCCGCCGAGATGGAGACGCGTTGATTTGTTCAGCACTGGTAGCACGGTCGTGGGAACACGGTGGTTGGGACTGCCCGACCAACCCTCTCGACATTACTCCCGCTGAACTTGCTATACTGACAGCCTAACAACGAAACGGAGACAAGTTATGGCACTGCCCATCAATACCCATATCGTTATTCCTGATGCCCAGGTTGCACCTGGCGTCCCCATCGACCACCTTACCTGGATCGGCAAGTACATCGCCGAAGAGTGGGGCGGCAAGAAGAACGTCACCATCATCAACCTCGGCGACTTTGCCGACATGGAATCGCTGTCCAGCTACGACAAGGGCAAGAAGGAGATGGAGGGTCGTCGCTACTCTGCCGACATTTCCGCCGCCAATCACGCATGGGCCACCCTCAACGCGCCACTTGACGCGGTCAAGGGCTGGAAGCCGGCGAAGCATCTCACTCTTGGCAATCATGAAGACCGTATCTCTCGGGCGGTAAGCCTTGACGCCAAGCTCGACGGCACCATCTCTGAGTCAGACCTTGACTATGAGGTATCCGGCTGGACGGTGCATGGGTTCCGCGAAGTTCTGTGGTTGAATGGTGTTGCATACTCACACTACTTCTACAACCTTATGAACGGGCGGCCGCTCGGCGGTATGGTCGAGACGCGCCTCAAGACGATTGGCCACTCTTTCACCCAGGGCCACCAGCAGACGCTCGCCTACGGGCTTCGCTACGTGGCGGGCAAGTCGCAGCACGGCCTCGTCGCCGGCGCGTGCTACCTGCACGACGAGGATTACCTCGGCCCTCAGCAGGCCTACTGGCGCGGCATCATCGTCAAGCACCAGGTCGAGGACGGTTCCTATGACCCGATGTTCGTGAGCCTTGATTACCTGTGCCGCCGCTACACCGGCAAGCGCCTGTCTGAGTACACGCCAAAAACCTTTGCATAAAAAAATCCAGAAAGTCCCACATGGGACATTCTGACCTGATACAGTGGTATCACCAATCCAGAACAAGGAGACAAGACATGGGCAAGATGAAGGCAATCGCACAGGAGTTGTTTGAGCAGGGCTTTGAGCGGACCAAGCAGCAGCCAACTTTGCATCGCAAGTACAGCGGTGATGGTAAGGTTGGTCACGTTTGGGTCAAGCAAGACGGCACCATTACGTGGAGCGCTGGTGGCGTTTCAACCGTTGACAATCTCAGCAACGTCATCAAGCTCGTCGAGAGCGCGGTGGAGCGATGAAGACCATTGTCAGCCTCGTACTCAGTGCGGTCATTCTCGGCGGCATTGCGACTGCCACAGTCGAAACTTACAGCGGTGTGGTATCATATGCCCAGCACGTTGTAGATGTCACGAACGCCAACACGACTTCGCTAGTCGATCAGGTGAATGCCGCGCTCCCAGGTGGGGCGGGACTTACCCAACAGACTCAGCCGTAATCGCGCGCACATTGCATGCCCGTACAGATTGGGGCAGCGCGCCGCGGGGGTCAGGTTTCCCTCCTTTCCCTGACCCCCGCAACTTCTCAACCCAAGTAAACCAACCAACCAACGAACATCGGAGACAAGCTATGACTAAGACCATCGACAATGCAATTGGCGAGAAGGACCGCGCCATTCAGCGCGTGGAAGACGGGGCGTCTGAGCTGTGGCTCGCGCTTCTTCGCGACGCGGTCAATCAGACGAGCAAGAAGCTGGAAACTTTCAGTACAGATGATGTCTGGGACCGCCTCGACGAGCTCAAGATCAAGCGCCTCGGCGAGCCGCGCGCACTCGGTTCGGTCATGCGCTCGATGCGCGCAGAGGGCACACTCAAGCTGCTCAAGGAATACACTCCGAGCCGCCGCCGCCACATGACCCCCATCCGTGTCTGGAGGCGGGCATGACCCCAATCCGACAGGTTCCAGGTTTTGAAAACGAGGAAAAGCCTGCAGTGGAAACCGTGACCATCACGATTAGCCGTGAGGACGCCGAAGATGTCCTTATGACTGAATACGGGTGCTCCGAGTGTGGCGGGCCAAAAGAAATCTTGCTTTCCGCACTTCGAGCGGTACTAGAGGGGGAGCGATGAGTAGGAACACAAACAAAGGAAAGAACATGACAACCCACGATTTCAAGGACGGCAACGGACCAGTCCCAGCCCACCAGCACTCAAATGGCGGTGGATGGGTTGCCGACACAGCAACAGTCGAGGACACCGTTTATGTCGGTCCTGACGCTCGGGTCTTGGGCAACGCTGAGGTCTACGACAGCGCTGAGGTCTACGACAGCGCTTGGGTTTTTGGCAACGCTCGGGTCTGCGGCGACGCTCGGGTTTTTGGCGACGCTTGGGTCTGCGACAACGCTCGGGTCTGCGACAACGCTCGGGTCTGCGGCAACGCTTGGGTCTACGGCAACGCTCGGGTCTACGGCAACGCTCGGGTCTACGGCAACGCTGAGGTCTACGGCAACGCTGAGGTCTACGGCAACGCTCGGGTCCACGGCAACGCTGGGGTCTGCGACAACGCTCGGGTCCTAAAGGGCTTCGCATTCGCCATCAAGAACGACGACTGGCAGATCACCGAGGTTTCGAATGGCAACGGCACCACCACCCTCTACGCCAATGCTGAGTTTGAGTCAGTGGAGATTGAAACGACCAAGCCCGACCTGCCACTCGTCATCCTTGATGGCGTCACCTACGAACTGCGAGCGGTACTAGGAGAAGCATGATTAGCGTCTTTACCCCGAGTCACGACGCGAAGTATCTCGACGAGTCCTACGACTCACTTCTGGCTCAGACTTATACGGACTGGGAGTGGGTCGTACTACTCAACAACAACGCGGAATGGCGACCCGAACACAAAGACCGGCGCGTAAGGGTGCTGTCGCTACTCGGCAAGCACGGAATCGGTAAGCTAAAGCGCACTGCCGTCACTCACTGCACCGGCGAAATCCTGGTGGAGCTCGACCACGACGATCTTCTGCACTCGTATGCACTAGAGGCGATCGCCTTGGCATTTAGCCTCAACCCCGCGGCCGCACTTGTCTATTCGGATTTTGAGCAGATCAACGCCGACGGCACGCCGAACAACAGCCGTTTCGACCCCGCGTATGGGTGGACCTACGACAGAATCCGATGCATTGGGTTCGAGCCCTACCCTTCGGCCGTTAGTTATATCTGGTACGCACCTAACCACGTTCGGGCATTTACCCGTGAAGCTTATGACGCAGTGGGTGGCTACAACGAAACCTTGACTGTGCTCGATGACCAGGATTTGATGAATCGGCTCTACCAACACGGCGATTTCGTTCGCATCCCCGAGACTCTTTATTACCAGCGCATTCATTCCAGCCAGACGCAAGTGCAACCCGATCTCAATTCCGAGATTCAGGAACAGACAGTCGTTCAGTACGATCGCAACGTCGAATCGAACGCCCTGGCGTGGGCGAAGCGCGCGGGGCTAGCGTGTTTGGATTTGGGCGGGGCACACAACTCGCCGCCGGGCTACCAGGCCGTAGATCTACATGAACCCGCGGACCTGGTGGGCGATGTGTTTGAGGTGTTGGGCGGGCTCGAGGACGGCAGCGTGGGAGTCATCCGGGCGCACGACTTTCTGGAGCATGTCCCGGATAAAGTGCGATTGATGAACGAGATTTACCGCGTGCTCGCGCACGGCGGACTGATGCTATCCATGACGCCAAGTACGGAAGGCCGCGGCGCCTACCAGGACCCGACGCATGTTGCTTTCTGGAACGAGAATTCGTTTTGGTATTACACCGATGCGCATTTTGCTAAGTACGTGCCAGAGATTACGTGCCGGTTCCAGGTGAGTCGGCTCGACACAATCTTTCCAACTTTGTGGCATAATCAACACCAGATTCCATATGTATATGCTAATTTGGTAGCCATCAAGGAAGGGCCGAGATTGCCGGGCGAGCTTAAAATCTAAACAACAACAAGAACGGAGACAAGATGCTTAGTTATGAGGCGGTAGCCGAGGCTATCGAGGCAGAAGGGCGGAAGCTCGGGAAGTTGGCGGAGCAGTGTTTGGAGCTGGCCATGGCAGCAGCTGAGGCTGAGGCCACATATAAGGTGGCGTTCGCAACGAGTCGCATGACATACCGCGATTACGCGGCGGCTAACGGCATCCGCACAACGGTGGATGCCGTCGAGGATCACGCCACGCTAGAATGCGCCGACAGCCGTCGGGCGTACCTTCTGGCCCAGGGGGAGCTGACCGCCATGCGGGACGCCCTCCGGGCCGCACAGGCACGTCTCGACGGACTCCGCACCCTGGCCACGGGCTACCGGCAGGCCGGCGGGTGACTATGACCCGCGAAGAGGTGCAGGATGCAGTGATTGATACGATCGATCGCTGCATCGATGCCCACACGCTTGCACGGGCCATCGAAATCGCGTGGATCCTGGTGGGTTCTTCGCCATTTGAGACTTCCGAGGAGCTTACGGCGCTTTCGGATCTGCTTGCGAAAAGTTCTTCTACGCGGGCTAATGCTATGCCGGGGCTTGTGCACGCGCTGCTTTCTTGTGAGATCTATGAGGCACTAGAACCCTTTTTTGTACAATCAGAGACAGGAGAGTGATGTGGATAACTTGTGGGATAAGTTGGTGAGGACCGCCCAAGAGGTTCTTGACTGGTGGGAGACCGATAGCGATCACCATGGCGAATTTGACCGCCTTCGTCAGGTACTAGAGGAGGTGCGTGATGAGATCAAGTGAGCGCGATTTCATGCAAAAAGCTAAGTGCGTAAAGCTTAAGCAAGATATGAATTTCTTCTTTCCCGATGAGCATGACGCCGAAGGAATTGCGGCGGGGGCGGCGTACTGCAAGAGGTGCCCGGTCCGCAAAGAATGCTTGGCTTTTGCCCAAAGGAATCAAATTCCAAACGGCACTTGGGGGGGCGTGAGCGAGTGGGAGCGCAAGAAGAGCCGCGATCCGCACAACTTCGAAACTGAGGACTACCAGAGCAATATCTTCGAGCTTCTTGCAGATCTGCTTTAGACGGCATAGCGCCCGGGACGGTGGATCCCGGGCGCTATGCTATAATGGTTTTACCTTGTCTCCGCTTGGTGCAGAAAACCCCCGGCCCCTCAACGTTGAGAGCCCGGGGTTCTTCTGCGTTTAGGGTTGATTCATCGCGCGTCCCAGACGTCCTCCAGCTCCTGAGTCTGGCCGTCGATTTGCGCGCCGTATTCATCCATGGCGGCTGCCAGCTCGGGGGCCCACAGGCGTTGCGTATACTGCAGATCCACGCGGTTGATGCGCAGAAGCACAGTACCCTCATCTACCTCGGTCCTGCGAAGCAGGCTGATCATGGGTGAGTGGGCACTTCCGCGCTGTAGCACGTAGATGGTAGACAGGACATCGGGGATTGGATCGCCTAGACGAATTTTCGCTCCGGCCCAGGCGTCGATGCGGCGCGTCCGGATCCACTCCGTCATTGACTCCTCGGAGAGGGCCGCTACCCAGATTTCGTCGGCGATTGCTTCACCAATTTCCTGATATGGATTAGGCATCCTGGCCCCCCCATAGTGGCATAGTTTTGTGCGTCCAGATTTCGTCGGCTAGGCGATTGATGCACCACTCCGTGAAAAGCTCTACTGGCACCGACTCCGCACCCTTGATAGCGCGAAATCCACGCCGCGCGTTGTCCCACTCGAGTATGCCGTCTTCCCATGCCCACCGGGCATCTTTCGGGCGATCGGTAGTCTCTTGCACTAGGCAGAACGGCCCCGTAGCCCAGACGGGCTCAACAATTTCGATCATAAGGGCGGCGCGGGCGTACCGCTTCTCGTATGTGCTGTAGATGATCTCAGACACGACGGTACCCCCCGGGCACTCCGACGATGCGGGTCGAGGCGGCGGCGGCGTTCCACTGGGCGCGCATAGCGTTCAGAATCCAGGGGATCCTGATAATTTTCGTGGCAAAAGCGTCATCCCACCGTACGCGTAGCGTAGCGGCCTCTCCGCCGCGGTAGGTGATTTTGACGGCGTAGCCCGCCCGATCCTCGATTGGCCACACGATTGTGTCCAGGGTTTCGTGAAGGAGCTCGATACGGGTCGAGATCTGCAGGTCTTGCTCTTCCTGCAGATCCTCGACCCAGTCCGTTGCATATTGCGCGGCTATTCCTTTATTCATGGTACTTTTCCTTTCGGTAGGTATTCTTTGGATACGAAATTCCCCGGGGGGCATCTTGTGAAGATGTCCGTCCCCCCCCCGGGGGCCCGCCGTTGGGCTAAGTTCCCCGTTCCGATCGTGAATCGGCGCCGCCTACGCGGTACGGGGAGGGGGTTAGGCCGTCTCGCGGGCGAGTTCTGCAAGAGTGGCACTCATCCATACGGCAACCGCAACGCGGATCGTGTTGCCAGAAAACACGGCAGACACCTTGGCGCCGCTGCAGTGCTCTTCCATGTACGCTTTCGCGGCGCGGCGCCCGAAGCCCCTAGCGGCGCCCTCGATGGCCTTGAGCGCGTCCCAATTGCGCCCGTGCCGGAGAAGGGCCCCACAGTAGAGAAAGCCCTCCGCGTAGGCGTCCGAGTTGTTATCGATGAAAAGGCGAAGCTCATCTGCCGCGATTGAATCGCAAAGCTCATACTTTGCGCCCGCCTCGATCACGGCTTCCCTCATGTGGGTGATGGTGTTGGTGATTGCTAGAGTCATTGCTTTTCTCCTTTGGTGCTTATCGGGGCTCCTTGCCCCTGATGGTGATGGTACCGCACTTGGCGGCGCTATGTGTGACTTACAGGGATGAAATTTAGTTTATGAGCTTCCATCCCTGCCCGGCGATATGCTTTTCGAACATGGCGGCGGCGCGATCACTGGTGACGTTCTTGTATGCGCGGGACATCTCGAAGATGCGCGGCCCGTCAGTGACGATAGCGGTGACAAGCAACTCCCAACGCTTCCAGTTTGGCATCTCGATGGTCATGCCCCGACCTCCTGCCACGTCAGGCGGTCGACGTCCACCCAGGCCTCACCTGCGCCGCCTACGGGGGTGACCAGGTAGCGCACGCGGCCGTAGGACTGCTTTGCATCCTTGACCTCGACGGGCACCAGGAAAGCTTCTGCCGCCAACATGGCGGGGCTTCCGATTCGGGCTGCGATTTCTGCGATACTCATTGTTCCATCCTTTGCTATGTGCTACCGATGTGGTAGTCGTTCCCCGGTCAGTCGTGAGCTGACGCCGCCTGCGCGGGCCGGGGGGGGGTGTTGGCTAGGCGATAAGCCCGCTTTCGATTACGATCGCGCGGTTTCCCGAGATCTTGGCGAATTCGACGCCGTCTTGGCCGTACTCTTCGGCCAGCGCGTACGCGGCGGCGGTCAGGCTGATTGTGTCGTTGTGTGCGATGAAGTACACGTATGCCGTTTCGCCGGCGTAGCACGTACCGACAATTCCGCCGGTGATGTCGTACGCGTTAAGCGTTTCCCGAACCATTTTCATTGCGGTGGTGGTGGTGATGGTGATGATGGTGGTGGTCATTTCGTTCCCTCTACTTGACGCCGGCAGTGATGCCGGTCCAGTCGTTTTTCCAGGTGCCGTCGAAGGGGGCAGTCTTGGGATTCTTCGCCCAGGCGTCGACATTGCGCCCGGCCTCCCGCTCAGTCATGCCGCCGGCCACTTCCGCATCCTCGATGTAAAGCACCCCATACGAACCGCCACCGACTTCCTTGACGGTCTTGAATCCGCCACGCTTCCAGCCGCCGCCCGGGATGTCTTGGTACCACTTCTTGCTTGAGAATTCATAGTACGTGTTCATGATGTTCCTCCTTTGGAACCTATCGGAGCTCCTTGCCCCGATAGGTTCACACTACAGGGTCCAACTGCGTCATGTGTGAGATAATGAAAACTTTCTTGAGATTCTTCGATTTCTTAGTAAACCGTCAAAGTCGAACCGTTATCTCGCCGTCCCGATCGAGCCGCCGCCCGTAGGGAACCGCGGTGCATGGCGCCCGCGCGGTAGCTAACGGGCCCGCCGATTCAACCCGCGCGGCCGCACCAGAAGGATAAAGGACAAGATGCAAGACACCGGGGGAGCAGACTCATTACGCCGCTCAGTCATTCCCTATACTGCTATACCGTAGTCAGTACGTAGGGGAGAGAGAGCATAGAGGGTAGTGGCCGCGGCATACCGCCCCCGGCCGGACCCGTGTGCCGTAGCTACCCCGGTACGAGTAGGCATGGCGGGGCGGCGTATCGCACGGGGCGACATGGCGAACGCAGCGGCGATAGGGCGGAGCCCGGCGGTACGGATCTGGGCGAATTTCGGGGCGCGATGTGTGTGTATGCCTATCCCGCGCGCAACCGAACCCAATTCCCCCTCATTCGGC